>Ga0116204_1000306_pt1 | contig 27228 bp, 24 predicted proteins | sample LakKivwa52mmetaG_FD_94481 | JGI IMG/M metagenome (GOLD analysis project Ga0116204, IMG submission 94481) | Anoxic lake water microbial communities from Lake Kivu, Rwanda to study Microbial Dark Matter (Phase II) - Lake Kivu water 52m metaG | ecosystem: Environmental > Aquatic > Freshwater > Lake... | reverse complement strand
TGATTTGAGTCAATTAAAATATCTGTATCTTTCAAAGGGTTATGAGGACTTACTATAAACCATAAATTATCAGCCAACTGATTTTCAATAACAAAGCGGGCAATTTTGTAATGTGCATTATGAAAAGGATTGAATGAACCGAAAAAAAGTACTGTACTCATTTTAGTAAAACATTGTTAAGAAGATTTTGAATTTCATCTAAACATACTTCCAGTTCATTATCATTTTTAACCACTGAATCGAACGAATCAGTAAACGACAATTCAAATTCAGCTTTGGCCAGTCGCTTTTCTATAACATTTAATAAATCAGTATTGCGTTTAATCAGCCTTTCCCTGAGCGTTTGTATTGACCCCGGATGAATAAAAACAAGATATGCAGTTGAACCATAAATTCGCTTTATTGAAAGAGCTCCTTTTACATCAATATCTAAAAGAGGGATTTTATTGTCGTTAAAAATTCTTGATATTTCTTTTTTTGAAGTGCCATAAAAAACGCCATCATAAACTTCTTCATATTCAATAAATTCTCCTCTTTCGGCTTCCTCCTTAAAATTTTCAATGTTGATAAAATAATAGTCTTTGCCATTAATTTCATTACTTCTTTTTTCACGTGTGGTTGACGACACCGAAAATTCAAACTCAGGATATCTCTCAAGTATTTTTTTTGCAACTGTGCTTTTACCGCTACCCGATGGACCTGAAATTACTAATAGCTTTTTTGAATTCATCTTATAATATATTTGCCAGTTGTTGTTTTATTTTTTCCAACTCATCTTTCATTTCAACCACCATTTTCTGCATATTATAATCATTAGCTTTTGCCCCGATTGTATTGATTTCACGACCAATTTCCTGCGTTATAAAACCCAACTTTCTACCAGGATTATCTTCATTCTGCATGACTTCAGTAAAATAATTCAAATGAGCATTTAACCTGACAAGTTCTTCAGTAATATCTAATTTCTCCAGATAATAAATCAATTCCTGTTCAAAACGTTCTTTATTGTACTCATTTTCCAGTTCATTAAACCGTTGCTTCAGTTTATTACTGATTTGTGTCAAACGGTTTTCTTTTGATTTGTTTATATTTTCAGCCAGATTTGCAATAATTGCCAATTGCTCAATTATTTTTGATTGCAATTTTGATCCTTCAGAAATCCTGAACTTGTCGAGCATATCCAAAGCTTCACTAATGGCACTTAATACATCATTCCATTCATCATCAGGAATAGTATTTCCGTTGAGGTCGGTTGAAAATAAGTCCGGTAATGAAAGAACAATATCACCCAATCTTTCTTTTGATTGATTCCATTTATTGAAAATTTTTTCAAACTCATAGTAATAAGCATCAGCTAAGGGCTCATTTACAGTTTTTTTAAGCACATCAACTGAATTATACTTCATTTGTAACGAAAAATCAATCTTTCCCCTTGTCAGTTTATTCTCAATCAATGATTGAATTTCAATTTCTTTTTCGGTATATTTAGAAGGCAATTTGGTTTTTAAATCTAAAATTTTACTATTCAGAGATTTTATTTCTACTCTGATTGAAAATAAATCAGCTTCCTTTAAAATAGCTCCATATCCTGTCATTGATTTCATCATAGGCTTAAAAATTTTCAGATTCAATAATATTTAATCAGATTTGCACATTAATTTAATTTTCAAATTTCCAGATATATGACCATATTTCAATCAATTATTTTCAGATACATGATTTTTATTTTTCCAATCTCATTTTTGCTGAGCGGATGCAATGTTTTCAAGCCGGTCAATAGTCAGAAATCTTTTATTGACACTAAAGATGAGTTCATAAAAATTATGTTTTACAATGTTGAAAACCTGTTTGATACAATAAATAATCCTGCAACAAATGATGAAGATTTTTTACCTGAAGGTAATTACCGCTGGAATAGTTTCCGTTATTATGATAAGCTTCAAAAGATATCAAAAGTAATAATTGCTGTTGGTGAATGGAATGCACCGGCCCTGGCAGGATTATGCGAAATTGAAAACAGAGAAGTTATGGAGGATTTAATTTATAAAACCCCTTTAAAAACATTCAAATACGATATAATTCATAAAGAGTCGCCTGATTACAGAGGTATTGATGTGGCACTGCTTTATCGTAAAAACTATTTTAAACCCATTTATTATAACTTTTTTTCTGTAAGCAAAGAATCAGATACTAATTTCCGCACAAGAGATATTTTATATGCAAAAGGAGTTATTAAAACCAATGATACACTACATATTTTTGTAAATCACTGGCCATCAAGAAGAGGTGGTTCTTCTCAAAGCGAAATAAACAGAATGTTGGTTGCCAATCTGTTAAAACAAAAAATTGATTCTGTTATCAAAACAAACCCGCTGGCCTATATTGTAATTATGGGTGATTTTAATGATGAACCTTCAGATAAAAGTATTTCAGAAATTTTAAGAGCCAATGGTGATTCTTTAAAAATAAATGAATTTTTACTATATAATCTGTTTCATTATTCTGAAAAATCCGGTTCAGGTACTTATAAATACCAGCATGAATGGAACCAAATTGATCAAATTATTGTTTCAAACTCATTTTTTAAACAAAACTGTAAACTTTGTTTGAATTACAATAGTGGTAAAATATTCAAAGAAGATTGGTTACTTATTGATGACGATAAGTATCCTGATAAAAAGCCATGGAGGGCATATAATGGACCTGCCTACAATGGTGGCTTTAGCGACCATTTACCGGTTTATATGGAAATAATTATTAAAAAATAAAGCAGCTTACTTACTTAAAAAGGCCACAAATGCAAGGATTATAACACCTGCACTGATTAAAATAAGCGTAGTTACAATGCTAAACCAGGTAGTAAGTTTATCAAGAGCCTGAATAAGATGCTCAATATCGTCACCCTTTGTTTTAACAATATTTCCAAAACTTTTTGCTGACCTCATGGTGATAACACCCATCACTATTACAACAAATGCAACTACAAAAACTAACAATTCTTGGAGTAGATCCGAATGATAAATCAACAAATAAATACCAAAAAGTGCAAATAGTCCACCCAAAACCAGCAAAGAAATTCCGACAAAATTCATGTGTCTAAATAACTTTTTGATGACCAGATTTTCGTGTTCTGAAAATTCGTAAAGTTTAGTTTCCATTTTTCCTCCTTTAATTTTTACTATATAATTTTTTTCTCAGATAAAATAAAGCGAAATTTCATTAAAAACTAAGATGAAAATTTTCCGAAAGATACTACAAATTTTAATGACAACATCCTTAAAAAGAAAATATTCAGAATCATATTTTCTTTGTTAAAAAGCTTCAACTGCCTTCATTCCTGCATGAATAGCATCCTCATTGAGTTTTACAAGGTGATGATAACGCTCCGGTAAGGATTTTTTAATTCCTTTTATTACATTTTCAATCAATACAACAGGCCGAATGTTCAGGTAAGCACCAAGAACTATCATGTTGAAAATTTTTGTATTACCCATTTCTGCTGCTTTTTCTGCTGCTTCAACTTTAAAAATTTTAATATCATCACGTGCAGGATGACGGGTTATACCGTTTGGATCATATAGTAAATAGCCACCGGGTTTTACAGTTTTTTCAAATTTATCAATAGATTGCTGATTCAGCAATATAGCCGTGTCAAAAGAATTTAAAATAGGAGAACTAATTCGTTCATCGCTGAGAATCACAGTTACATTGGCTGTTCCTCCTCGCATTTCAGGACCATAAGATGGCATCCAACTTACCTCCTGCTCCTGCATTATTCCTGAATAAGCTAAGATTTTACCCATTGATAACACACCTTGTCCGCCAAATCCGGCAATAATAATTTCTTCTGTCATCTCTTTATTTTTATGATTTAACTATCAATTGACCATCTACTTTAATATCTCCCAAAGGATAAAAAGGAAACATATTTTCTTCCATCCATTTATTAGCTTTAAGAGGTGTCATTTTCCATCCTGAGTTACAGTTTGACACTATTTCAACAAAGGATATCCCCCTCTGCAATTTTTGTGATTCAAAAGCTTTCATAATCGCTTTTTTCGTTTTCCTTACATTGACAGGTGTATGAACTGCCTGACGGGTGACAAAATAAGTTCCGGGCAATTGAGCTACCAATTCTGTTATTTTCAATGGATTACCCATAATCACTGTGTCTCTGCCATAAGGCGATGTACTCGACCTCATACCTGGTAAAGTAGTAGGTGCCATCTGACCTCCTGTCATTCCGTAAATACCATTATTAATGAAGATAATAGTAAAATTTTCAGCTCTGTTGCAGGCATGAATGGTTTCAGCAGTTCCGATTGCTGCCAAATCGCCATCTCCCTGATAGGTAAAAACAAATTTTTCGGGCATGAGACGTTTTAATGCAGTGGCAATAGCAGGTGCTCTACCATGTGCTGCCTGCTGCATGTCTATATCCAGAAATTCATAAGCTAAAACCGAACATCCTACTGGAGCAACACCTAATGTATCTGCCTGTATGCCCATTTCTTCTACAACTTCCATGATCAAGCGATGAGCAGTACCATGACCACATCCCGGACAATATGATAAGGGACGGTCTAACATTAAGGATGTTTTAGAATAAACCAGATTCTCAGGTTTAATTATTTCGTTTATACTTAAGCTACTCATCATCAACCTCCGATAATTTTAGTTTTTAAATTCTCAACAATTTCATCAGGAACAGGGATAATACCTCCCATGCGTCCATAATGTTCAACTTTAATTTTACCACAAACCGATAGTTTAACATCTTCTATCATTTGACCGGCATTCATTTCAACTACCAGAATACCCTTTAAATGAGGTGCTAATCTGGCAATTTGTTTTGATGGAAAGGGGAATAGCGTAATTGGACGTAACAAGCCTACTTTTATTCCTTTTTGGCGTGCAATATCAACTGCTTTTTGGCAAATACGGGCAGAAGAGCCAAATGCAACAAAAAGATAGTCAGCATCTTCACATTGAATTTCTTCATATCTGATTTCCTCTTCTTCCATTTGTTTATATTTTGCCTGCAACTTATGATTATGAAGTTCCTGTTTTCCCGAATCAAGTTCAAGCGAAGTTACAGCAATTCTTTTTCTGTCAGGTGTACGACCAGTTGTTGCCCAGGGACACTGCTTTACAATTTCGTCATGAGTTAACCTTGTCTTTTGTTCTTCCAGCCAAACTTTTTCCATCATCTGACCGATAATCCCATCGGCAAGTACCATAACAGGATTACGGTATTTAAAAGCAAGTTCGAATCCTAATGAAGCAAAATCTGCCATTTCCTGAACTGAACTAGGAGCCAGTACCAACATCCGGTAGTCACCATGTCCACCACCTTTAGTTGCCTGAAAATAATCAGCTTGTGAAGGTTGAATAGTTCCCAAGCCAGGTCCTCCCCTGTTTACGTTTAAAATCAGGCAAGGTAATTCAGCTCCAGCCATATAAGAAATTCCTTCCATTTTCAGACTTATTCCCGGACTTGAAGAAGAAGTCATTACTTTTCTTCCGGCAGCTGCACCACCATAGCACATATTTATAGCAGCTACTTCGCTTTCAGCCTGAAGTACCACCATTCCGGTTTTTTCATATGGTTTTTCCGACATCAGGTATTCCAATACTTCTGATTGCGGAGTTATTGGATAACCAAAATAAGCATCTGCACCAGCTCGAATAGCTGCTTCTGCAATTGCTTCATTTCCTTTCATTAATTTAAGCTCTTTCATGATCAGCTTTTTTATTGATTAACTTCTGTTTTTACTCTGTAAACGGTAATTACACCATCCGGGCACACAATTGCACAATTGGAACAACCTGTACACGCTTCAGGATTAGCCATACTTGCATAATGATAACCCTTACTGTTTACTTCCCTAACCATATCTATTACCTGGGTAGGACAAGCCGGAACACATACTTCACAGCCTTTACATCTTTCTGAATCTACTACAATAGCACCTCTGACTTTTGCCATATTCCATTATTTCATTTTTAATAAAAATTTCATGCTCGTTTTAAAGAGCATTATTCTTCGCATGCAAATTTGATAATTTTGATAATTATACAGAAGGAAATTATTTTTTTTTTACGAATTAAAATCGTTCTAAATAAAAACACCTGAATTTTTCATAAAACAGCTATTAATGAAATTTCAAGCTTGGCACCCAGCGGTAATGCACAAGCCTGAAGTATTTCTCTTGCTGGCTTATTATCACCGAAATATGTTGCATAAATTTGATTAACACTTGCAAAATCTTTAATTTCGGTTAAAAAAACACTTACTTTGACTACATGCCCAAAATTGAGCCCTGCTTCTGATAAAATGGCACTTATATTTTTAAAAACCCTATGTGTTTGTTCCTCAATTTTATCTTCAATAAGTTTTCCGCTTTGAGGGTCTATGGCAATCTGACCAGACATAAACAACATACCATTGGCAACTATCGCCTGACTGTATGGTCCAATTGGCTGAGGTGCATTTGCTGTAAAAATTACTTTATTCATTTTTTTCATTAAAGATTAACTAAAAATACTATAAATTGCAATCGAAATATTCATTGTTTTAGTTCACGAAAATAAGGGTTTAATTAAATTTAAAAGTTTTATGGTAAAAATACTTACAAAAGATGATGTTGTTTCATTACTTGAAATGCACGATTGTATGAATGTAGTGGAAAATGCGTTTGCAGAACTGGCAAATGGTACTGCTGTACTTCCATTACGTACTGCTATTACTCCTCCTGAAGGCTTATCATTGTATATGCCTGCCTACTTAAAAGAATCAGGTGCATTAGCGTGCAAAGTTGTTACTGTTTATAAAAACAATCCTTTAAAGCACAATCTTCCTACAACAATTGGGAAAGTATTGCTGCAGAATCCTGAAACCGGTGAAGTTATCTGCATCATGGACGGAGGTTATTTGACAGCAGTAAGAACCGGAGCTGCCAGCGGAGTTGCTACCAAATATCTTGCAAGAAAAGCAGATAACCAGATTGTAAGCATTGCCGGAGCCGGTGTTCAGGCTAAAATGCAGCTTTGGGCAGTTTCTGTTGCCCGAAAAATATCAAAAGCCTATGTATATGATTTAAATAATGCTGCTGCTGAAAATTTTGCTGCTGAAATGAGTAAAAAACTGTCAATTGAAGTTATTGCTGTACAAAACTCAGATGTAATGTATGAAAGTGATATTATTTGTCTGGCTACCTCAGCATCGCAACCCATTATAGACGGCAACAGAATTAAAGCAGGTACACATATTAATGGTATAGGAAGTCATACACCCAATGCTCGTGAATTAGATACTGCAAGTGTTAAATTAAGCAAGTTTATTGGAGATTCAAAAGAAGCTTGTTTTAAAGAAGCGGGCGATTTGCTGATACCAATAGCTGAAAAAGCTATCAGCGAAGATCATTTTTATGCTGAATTAGGTGAAATAATCACTGCAAAAAAAGCAGGAAGAATCAATGATTCAGAAATTACATTATTTAAATCAAATGGTTTGGCAGTTCAGGATGCAGCTACCGCCAAACTGGTTTATGAAAAATCATTGGAAAAAGGAATTGGATTAACTGTTGAAATTTAAAACTATGGTAAGTCATGAAAAGTTGTATGATGCTTTTGGTGAATTGATTTATGCTGTTGCCAAAGCAGATGGAGAGGTTCAGGAGGTTGAAATTACAGCATTGAATAATCTGACAAAGAATTTTGCCGGCAAATACAATATTGATTTTTCATTTAACTATAACCTTTCAAAGAATAAAAGTGTAGAAACAGCCTTTAAGGATGCCGTTCAGGTGTGTAAAGCTAACGGGCCTGACCCTGAATATACCTTATTACTGAATATCATGGTTGAGGTGGCAAAAGCTTTTATGGGCATTGTTCCTAATGAAAAAATTATATTAGATAATTTTGTTGATGAACTCAGAACGAAGTTCATCAATGAAATGACCAATAATTAAAAGAAGAAGAGGAATTATTCCTCTTCTTCTTCATCAGATTCTTTCTTTTTTGAAGATTTTTTGGTCTTCGAAGTGGCTTTTTTAGTTTCCTCTTCGATGAATTTTTCTTTGAGTTCTGCTAGAATATCCTGTTCACTTCCTAAAGTACTCTTCTTAACACTGGCTCTGACCTGGCTGATAGCTTTTCTGGTTTTATCTATCTGCTTTTTCTTTTCAGCCTTTTCATCTTCCTGTTTTTCACGTTGAGCTTCTTTCCAAACTGAAATATGTGAAAGTGTAATTTTACGGTTTGCTTTGTCGAATTCTACAACTTTAAATTCCAATGTATCCTCAACATTAACCTTCAACTCGTTTTCACGAACTAATGACTTAATTGGGCAGAAACCTTCTATTCCATAGGGCAAAATTACAAGTGCACCTTTATCATCAACTCTGGTTACAGAACCTTCATGTATGGAATCAATGCTGAAAATATCTTTGAAAGTTTCCCAAGGATCTTCTTCAATTTGTTTATGACCAAGACTTAAACGTCTGTTTTCATCATCAATATCAAGTATAACAACCTCAAGATTTTCACCAGCTTTGGTAAATTCAGAAGGATGATTGTATTTCTTTGTCCACGACAAATCTGAAATATGAACCAGTCCGTCAATACCTTCCTCCAGTTCAACAAATAATCCAAAGTTAGTTACATTTTTAACTACACCACTATGCTGACTGCCTTTGGTATATATTAATGGAACTTTTTCCCATGGATCAGGTGTCAGTTGTTTAATACCTAACGAAAGTTTTCTTTCTTCTCTGTTGATACTGAGTACTTTTACTTCAACATCATCATTAAGAGTCATATAATCGGCAGGTGATTTCAGATGTTGCGACCATGTCATTTCCGAAACATGAACCAAACCTTCAACACCAGGGTAAATTTCAACAAATGCACCATAGTCCTCAATATTTACAACTTTACCTTTAATAATGCTGTTTTCAACAATTTCTTCAGGTAGAGTTTCCCATGGATGCGGTGTAAGCTGTTTCATACCCAATGAAATGCGGTTCTTTTCTTCATCATAATCAAGAATAACCACATTGATCTTATCACCAATATCGAGTATTTCATTCGGGTGATTTACCCTTCCCCAGCTAATATCAGTTATATGAATCAATCCGTCAACACCACCAAGGTCAACAAATACACCAAATGAAGTAAGATTCTTAATAATTCCTTCAAGTACCTGACCTTTTTCAAGCTTGGAAAGTATTTTATGACGTTGTTCTTCAATATCCTCTTCAATAATAGCTTTATGAGAAACAACAATATTTCGGTAAACCGGATTAAGCTTAACTACTTTAAGTTCAATATGTTTTCCAACATACATATCATAATCCTGTACTGGTTTTATATCAAGTTGTGAGCCGGGTAAAAATGCATCAAGCCCTAACAAATCAACCACCATACCACCTTTGGTACGGTCTTTAATGTAACCTGTCATGATTTGACTGTTTTCGTGTGCAATACTTATTTTATTCCATGCACTTTCTGCTCTTGCTTTTTTATGTGAAAGCTGTAATTGTCCACCTCTGCCTTCGGTAGCTTCAATAATAACATCTACTTTATCTCCTGATTTAATACTTTGCATGTATTTAAACTCAGATAAAGCTACCAAACCATCTGATTTATATCCTATATTTAATACAACATCTTTATCGGTAATATTTACAACCGTTGCTTCAACCAATTGATGATCTTCGAGTTTCACCAACGATTTAGTATAAAGTTCTTTCAGTCTGATTTTTTCCTCATCACTGACATTCTCTTCCTGATCTTCTTCATAGCTTGCCCAATCAAAAGGAGCAATAATTACTGGCATTGGTTCTTCTTCTTCAATCTCAGTAATATCCAATTCATCATCATGAGCTACAATATGAACTTCATCGCCTTCTTCCTCTTCAATACTTATCAGGTCATCGTCTTCCAAAACTAACTCTTCTTCCTCTGTTTCGTCAGATTCTTTAATGAGTTCTGTTTCTTCGGGTTCAATTTCTGCTTCAATTTCCTGAGTAGAAACCACATCTGGTTCAACAACTTTCTCTTCTGTAACTTCTACATTTACAATTTCAGGGCTTTGTTCTTCTTCAGGTTGGGGAGTTTGTTCAACCTCATTCAGGGGGGTGTTTTCTTCAATCAGGGGTTCTTTCTTTGTGTCTTTTTTTTCTTCTTCATTTTGGAATTCCTGTAATTCCTCGTTTAAGTCTTTTAAATTTTCATCCATTATTTTTAATTATCCTCCTTTTTCCTAAGTTTTTTAGGAAGTGCAAAAATAGAGTAATTATTAATATGAGAAAATTTTTTTTCGATGTAAAAAAAGGTAATTTTTCAGCACAGATTTTCAGTGTGCTTTCAAAATTTTATTAGGGAAATTTCGACTAATAATTCAATCTTTCTTTAAGATACTAAAATGGCAAATCACCATCATCCTCAATGCTTTGCTGACTATCTATCCAACTTAAATCATCTTCTGAAGTCGCAGTCTGATTCGATGATTTCATATCTCCATCAACTTTCCATGCGCGAGCCTCTGTAAACCAACGACCATTGTATTCTCTGCTTTCAATATCGAAATCTACCACAACCATGCCTCCTTCCTTTCCCTGCAACATATTGATTTTATCACCCCAAAGCGACAAACAAACTTTTTTAGGAAAATTTCCTTCTGTTTCAATAATAAACTCCTGTTTTTTCCAGGTACCTGACTTTCCCTCACCAGTTTGAAGTGGCAATAACTTTAATAATTTTCCTTTAAGCTGCATATCACTATTTAATCAATTTTTTAGAAATTTTAATGAAATTTTGATGGCGAAAAATACATATTGTCATTAAATAAAAAGATAAAAGATGAAAATTTTAAATTGTAGGAATTTCAACTGTATTGTTTAAATTATACTCCGCAAACTGATTTATCTATCCAAAAATCCGCAATTTGATTTTAGGATATGAAATAAATAGTTTGTGGAATGCCTTGCAGGCTTAATTTTGCTCCATGAATTATGTTTCAGTTGAAAATCTGTCTGTTATATTTGGTGAGCAGCAGTTGTTTGAAGATTTGAGTTTTGGCATATCGAAAGGCGATAAAACTGCCCTGATAGCCAGAAATGGTGCTGGAAAAACTACTTTAATGAGAATTATTGCAGGAAAAGAAAGTCCAAATTCAGGGTCATGTATCATCCGTGAAGGAATAAAATTAGGTTTTTTAGAACAGGAACCTGTAATAGATGAAAATCAAAGCATCAATGAACTCATTAGTAAGGCAAATTCGGCCACATTACAAGTTATTCATGCTTATGAAAAAGCTGCTGAAGAACAGGCTAAAAACTTCAATTCTAATACACACAAAGCCTTTGAAATTGCCTCTCATAAAATGGATATTTGCCAAGCCTGGGACTACGACAGAAGGTTAAAACTCATTCTTACCAAATTTAATATTACTGAATTAGACCAGCAAATCAGTGAATTATCAGGAGGGCAAAGAAAACGATTGGCTTTGAGTCTGGTGTTGCTCGATTCTCCAGATGTTTTGCTTTTAGATGAACCAACTAATCATCTGGATGTTGAAATGGTTGAATGGCTGGAAACATATTTGAGCCAGTCAAATATTACTCTGCTGATGGTTACGCATGATCGATATTTTCTTGACAGTATATGTAATCATATTGTTGAAATGGAGGATGGAAAAATCTATCATCATGAAGGAAATTATCACTATTACTTAAAGAAAAAAGCTGAACGGGAGGCAGTTTTTGCCTCAGAAATTGAAAAAGCCGAAAAATATGTAAAGCGTGAACTGGAATGGATGCGTACCCAACCAAGGGCTAGAACAACCAAATCGAAATCGAGGATTGATGCTTTTTATGAAGTAGAAAAAATTGCAAAAAGCGGCAAGGTAAAAAAGGAAATAAAGCTTGATGTGAAAATGAGCAGAATGGGAGGCAAGATTTTAGAGTTAAAAAAGCTAAAAAAGTCTTATGGTGAGTTGAAAATCCTCGACAATTTTGAATATACCTTTCGCAAAGGTGACCGAATCGGAATAGTTGGGAATAATGGTATTGGCAAAACTACCTTTCTGAATATTATTACAGGTACCGAAAAGGTTGATTCAGGAGAAATAAACCCTGGCGAGACTATCACTTTTGGTTATTACACTCAAAAAGGACTTTCCTTTGACGAAAACAAAAAGGTGATTGATGTGGTAAAAGATATTGCTGAAATGTTTATTCTGGCAAATGGGAACACCATTTCGGCAAGTCAGTTTTTGGAGCATTTTATGTTTCCGGCAAAAATTCAATACAATCCTGTTGGCAAGCTGAGTGGTGGTGAAAAACGAAGACTATATTTATTAACTGTTTTAATTAAAAATCCAAATTTCCTGATTTTTGATGAACCGACTAACGACCTCGACATTCAAACCCTCGAAAAACTGGAGGATTTCCTGCTCAATTTTAAAGGCTGTTTGATTCTTGTTTCTCACGACAGGTATTTTATGGACAAACTGGCTGACCATCTTTTTGTTTTCAAAGGAAATGGTCAAATTGAAGACTATTACGATACATATTCATCTTACCGAGAAAAGATGCTCAAGGATGAAAAAAATTTAAAATCAAAAGAAAATATTGCACTTAAATCTTCCTCTGAAAATTCTGAGAAGAAAAAACTTTCATATAAAGAGAAGATAGAATTTCAGCAATTGGAAACTGAAATTAGTGCTTTGGAAATTGAAAAGAAAAAGCTTGAAGATGACATGCATACTTTTGCTGCTGATGCTGAAAAAACCATCGTATTGGTAGATCGCTATGCGAAATTGGAATTAGAGCTGGATACAAAATCGAATCGGTGGCTGGAGCTTTCTGAATGGGTCAATTAGAAAATGTGCAAGTTTGAAAATGTGGAAATACATTAGCTCAAGAAACTATTTGCGGTTTAATATGGATAAAGGAGTTTAAAAAACCCATAAGGATTGCATCTTCATATCACTATTTTAATAGTGATTAAAACCTCAAATGACTATGTAATAGAAGAAGTATTTGTTGAAAAAACTCAACCCATGTTAGATTATAATCCCAATAAACTCTTCACCGGATCATTACCAAAAGCTAAATTAACCGGATTTTCAAGCAATTCCTTTACTTTCACTAAAAACCCAACCGATTCTTTTCCATCAATCAGTCGGTGGTCATAAGAAAGGGCAACATACATCATTGGCCGAAGTTCAATTTTGCCGTTTACACCAACCGGACGTTCCTGTATTTTATGCATCCCCAAAATGGCTACTTGTGGAGGATTAATAATAGGAGTAGAAAGCAAGGAACCGAACACCCCACCATTGGTAATAGTGAAAGTGCCGCCACTCATTTCGTCAAGGCTCAATTTTTTGTTTCTGGCTTTTTCTGCCAATTCGTTTATTTTCTGCTCAATTTCTAATAAATTCATTGACTCAGCATTCCTGACAACAGGCACCATCAATCCTTTGGGAGTACTAACAGCAATGCCTATATCTTTATAATCATGAAAAACAATTTCATTTCCTTCGATGCTGCCGTTTACCTGAAGGAACTCATCAAGAGCGATGCATACAGCCTTGGTAAAAAAGGACATAAATCCAAGTTTAACCCCATACTTTTTCTGAAAATCCTCATTGTATTTTTTACGGATTTCCATCAACCGGCTCATATCAATTTCATTGAAAGTGGTGAGCATAGCTGTTTGGTTCTTGGACTGGACTAACCTTTCAGCCAATTTTTTACGCAAAGGAGTCATTTCTTCCCGGCTTTCTTCTCTGCTTATTTCCTTTTTCACATTGCTTGGATTTTGAAGAAACAACTCAACATCAGCTTTTGAAATTCTGAGTAATTTGTGCTTTACAATTTCATTCAGGTCAATTTTATTATCCGCAATCATTTTTTCTGCCACAGGTGAAACACTTACTTTGGACTCACCTACAGAAGTATTATCCTTCTTTTCTGGTAAAACAGCTTTCACTTCTTCTGCCTTTTCTACCACAACAGTAGATTCAATCGCTTTTTTCCCTGTTTTGGCGGTATCAACTTTTGCAATAACATCACCAATGGCTACCTGAGCTCCTGCCTGAACTACAATTTCAAGCAGTCCGCTGTATTCAGTAGTAATGGCAACAGTGGCCTTATCTGAATCAATTTCAGCAATTTCCTGATCTTTTTCAACCTGACTGCCATTTTCTGAAAGCCAATTGGCAATAACAGCGTTACTGACTGATTCACCTAACGAAGGAACTTTAATTTCGTAAATCATTTTTAGTTTTTTACTGGTTTAAAATGTTAAAGCTTTATTTATTATAGCTTCCTGCCTTATTTTATGATTGATATTTAAGCCACCTGCCGGACTTCCGCTTTCCATTCTGGCAATTTGTCCTGTAAAATAACCGGGTAATTTTCGCAACAAAAATGGCCATGCTCCCATATTCACAGGTTCTTCCTGCACCCAAATCCATTCCTTTGCTCCTGAATACTTTTGTTTCAGTTCATCAAGCTGATTTTTCGCAATAGGATACATTTGTTCAAGTCTGACTATTGCCAGATTATTAACTCCTCTTTTCTGTTTTTCTTCAGACAATTCATAATAGATTTTTCCGCTGCACATCAAAACTCTCGAACAGTTTTCAGGCTTCACAGAATTATCATCAATAATTTCGAGAAACTTACCCTTTTGTAAATCTTCAATTGACGAAACGCACTCAGAATGCCTAAGTAAACTTTTAGGAGTAAACATTATAAGTGGTTTACGGATATCCCTTTTTAACTGGCGTCTGAGCACATGAAAATAATTGGCAGGAGTAGTACAATTCACAATTTGCATATTGTTGTTACCGCAAAGGACTAAAAATCGTTCTATTCGGGCACTACTGTGTTCAGGTCCCTGACCTTCATAGCCATGAGGAAGCAATAAAACCAAACCATTCATTACTTTCCATTTGTCTTCAGCACTGCTTATATACTGGTCAATAATTATTTGAGCACCATTGCTGAAATCTCCGAACTGTGCTTCCCAAATCGTCAGCATATCAGGATAAACCATCGCGTATCCATATTCAAAACCGAGAACCCCGTATTCGCTTAACAATGAATTATAAATGTGAAGTTTTGCAAAACCATCACCCATATTGTTTAACGGAACATATTTTTCGTTTGAATCTTCAATACTTAAAACTGCATGGCGATGCGAAAAAGTTCCTCTGCCAACATCCTGCCCACTCAATCTGACACTTATATTTTCTTTTAATAAACTAGCAAAAGCCAAATGCTCACACAAGGCCCAGTCTAATTTATTTTGTTCAAAAACAGCTTTTCGTCTGGCATCCAGCAACCTTTTAGACTTATCAAAAAAATTAAAGCCATCGGGTAAAGAAGTAAATTTATCAGCTAATTGCAATAAAGTATCTTTATTAAAGGAAGTATCGGGGCTGTTAAAAAAATGGTCATCAGAAGCAGTATTGATATGTTCCCAGTTTTTAGCAAATATGGGTTCCAGATGAGCTAAACCTTTTTTACGTGCTTCCAACAAACGGTCTTGCAACATTTCGTCAAGCTGAATCTTCATTTTTTCATGGTCAGCATCAGAAATTACATTTTCAGCTATCAACTGTTTCGAATATATAGAACGAACATCAGGATGCTGAGCAATGGCCTTGTATAAAGTTGGTTGTGTAAAACGAGGTTCATCACTTTCATTGTGACCATGTCGTCTGTAGCATAACAAGTCAATAAAAACATCATTTTTAAATAATTGACGATATTCAACTGCCATATTAACCACATGAACAAGAGCTTCAGTGTCATCACCATTGACATGAAAAACAGGAGAAAGAGTTGTTTTAGCCACATCAGTACAGTAAGTACTCGACCTTCCATCGAGATAATCGGTAGTAAAACCTACCTGATTATTTACAACTATATGAATTGTACCACCTGATTTATAACCGGGCAATTTTGCCATCTGAATAACTTCATACACAATACCCTGACCAGCAATTGCAGCATCGCCATGCAATAATACAGGGCAAATCATGTTGCTATCATTTTTGTATTCATGGTCAATTTTCGCACGTACAATGCCTTCGACAATAGGATTTACAGTTTCGAGGTGTGAAGGATTAGGAGTCAGATTGATTTTTGTGATGATACCTTTACGGGTAACCATTTCGGAAACATATCCCAAGTGATATTTTACATCACCAAGTGCATAGTCATCATCATATCCTTTAGCTTCAAATTCATTGAAAATTTCCTGATACGATTTATTCAGAATATTAGCCAGAACATTTAATCTGCCTCTGTGAGGCATTCCAATAACAAATTCTTTAATTCCAAGTTCAGAACCCTTTTCAATTAAAGCATCAAGTGCAGGAATAAGAGATTCGGCACCTTCGAGACTGAATCGTTTTTGACCGGTAAACCTTTTATGAAGAAACTGTTCAAAACCTACAGCCTGATTAATTTTAAATAAAATATGCCTTTTATCGTGGGGAGCAAAATGAGGAATATTTCTATTCTTCTCTATATTCTTTTTTAACCAATCAAATTTTTTACTATTGCGGATAAAGCTAAATTCCACACCTATTGATTTACAATAAGTATCTTCTAAAAACTTAATAATTTCAGATAATGACGACTGGCCTAAACCAATTTCTTCTCCTGCTTTAAAAGTAGAATTTAAATCGTCATCATTTAAACCAAAGTTTTTATAGTCTAATGACGGAAAATATTCACGTCTTTTGCGAACAGGATTTGTTTTAGTGAATAAATGTCCTCTCATCCTGTAAGCATTAATCAGGTTGATGACATTAAATTCTTTACTGAAAATAACATCAGAATCGGTGGATTGATGATAGGTAGTACGTGCAAATTCAAATCCTTCAAAAAATGATTTCCAGCTTGGTTCAACCGATTCAGGATTGTTCAGATAATCCTTATAAAGTTCTTCAATTTCGGCTATGGCAGCATTGCCCAAATATGATAATTTATCTGTCATTTGCTGTCAGATTCAATGATTATTAGTAATTTATGAAACGGCAAAGATACTAAAATTAATTATGGATTTTGACTTTAGCAAAATCAAAGCCTGAAATAAACTGACTTCTTTAAACTGATTATTATTTGTTTAATTAATTTAGCTTTGCAGAAGAATTAATTATAACCTGAGGCTATAATTTTAAAGTTTTATCCCGCTATCGTTAATTCTCGTATTACTAATTTTAGAATTTCAGACATCAATTATTATTTTTCCTTTATATGAATTTTACAGAAATGGGATTACTTCCCGAAATACTTCATGCTATTGAAGACCTTGGCTTTATTACTCCAACCCCGATACAAGAAAAAGTTATACCTGCTATTTTAAATCAAAAAAATGATGTTATCGGACTTGCTCAAACCGGCACAGGTAAAACAGCTGCTTTCGGACTTCCTGTTCTTCATCAGAACAATGAAGAAAATCAGGAAATTGAAACACTGATATTGTGCCCAACCCGCGAACTCTGTCTTCAGATTACCAATGACTTAATGGATTACGCCAAATATCTTTCTCATATTCAAACTGTTGCTATTTATGGTGGTGCAAGTATTACCAACCAGATTCGGCAACTGAAAGATAAGCCCAAATTAGTGGTAGGCACACCCGGTAGAGTGCTCGACATGATTAAGCGAAAAGCTTTAAAAATAAGCAACATTAAGCAATTGGTTCTGGATGAAGCTGATGAAATGCTCAATATGGGTTTTAAAGATGATTTGGATGCTATTCTTGAAAGTACACCACCCGAAAAACGGATATTCCTGTTTTCAGCCACAATGCCGATTGAAATCAGAGACATTGCATTAAAATATATGCACAAACCGGAGGAAATTACGGTCGGAAAGAGAAATGCAGGAGCTGACAATGTTTTTCATCATTTTTATGTAGTAAGTCCTCACGACAGATACGAAGCTCTGAAAAGAGTGGTTGACTTTCATCCCGATATTTATGGAATTATTTTTTGTCGTACAAAAAATGAAACAAAAGAAGTAGCTGACAAACTGATGATGGAAGGTTATAATGCTGATACACTGCATGGCGACCTTTCTCAGGCACAGCGCGACTATGTCATGAATCGTTTTAGATTAAAACATATTCAACTTCTGGTAGCAACTGATGTGGCAGCACGTGGTTTGGATGTTAGCGATCTTACACACATTATTAATTATAACCTGCCGGACGATCTCGAAGTTTATACTCATAGAAGCGGAAGGACCGGAAGAGCAGGAAAAGACGGTATTTCAATATCCATTATTGCGAAACGTGAAATAGCTAAAATTAACAGCCTTGAACGAACTACTTCAAAGAAATTTGAAAAAAAACAAATTCCTTCTGGCAATGAAATTTGTGAGAAACAATTATTTAGTCTGATTGATAAAGTTGAAACAGTTGAAGTTGATGAAACACAAATAGACCGCTATTTACCGGTTATTTACCAAAAATTAGCATGGCTCGACAGAGATGTTTTGATAAAACATTTTGTTTCCATCGAATTTAACCGGTTTTTAAATTATTATAAAAACTCTGTTGATTTAAGTGAAATAAAAGATAGCACTAGTAAACGAAAAGAAGATATTGAATTTTCAGAAACAGACTTCACTCGTTTTCACATCAACATCGGCTCTAAAAACAAACTTAATGCTGCACGTTTGATGGGTTTAGTTAACGACCAGACCAAAAACAGAAAAATAAAATTCGGTAAGATTGAAATTCTTAACAAATTTACTATTTTCGAAGCTGACAGCAGTTACGATATGCTTATTTTAAAGTCATTCAGAGATTGCTTTTTTGAAGGAATACCTGTGAGGGTTGAAAAAGCAAAACCTATGACTAATACCAGAAGTAAAGAAAGTATTAATTCTTCCAAGACATTTAAGAGACACAATAAAGATAAAAGAAGAAAATTCGGAAAACGAAAATAAATAGTTCTCCCCCTTTTAGCTCACACATTTGCTTAAAGGTTTAATATCGTTAAATCCAATTTACAGTTAATATCCTGGTTGATAAACCCCTTTGCTGTCATTATTGAACAGTTGGTTAGTAATAAGTACCGGCAAAATCCACAAAAATTTTAAGAAATAGTATTAACCTTTGTTGGTAAACATCAACTAATAATTTTCAAAAAGCTGAGTATTTTTTGTGAGTAATAAAATTTTTGAAGACAAATCAAACATTCTATTTTTGCCTGAAAATAAATCAGTCATGAAGAAAGCAACATTAATCGGGCTAATTACCCTATTTTTCATACAAGGCGGTTACGCACAGAAATACATCAAGTATATTTTTCTTGAAAACAAAGTTAAAATAGTTATCCCTGTTAAGCTCGAAAAAAAAGATCCCACTTTGTTTCAAGGGCAGGAAGTTATAAAAGTGCTCAAAGCCTGGCAAACCAAAAAGGCTGATGCAACATTACTTGCATTTGAAATTAAATCTGAAGGTCAGAGCGACATTTGCAAAATGACAGAAGCATCATTCAGTCAGCTGTCATTTATGACAAGCGATAAATCAATCAGAAGTACAAAAACTCTATTTATAAACAACCGCCAGGAAGTTTGTTTGATGGAAATAACTTCTTCAAACAATACCGATATGAGGTATGAAGTTATTTTTACAACTAAAACCTCAAATAATTCAATTATCCTTTTCTATTTCAACAGTGCTGCAGAAAAGAAAAAGCACTGGCAGCCCATCATAAATGGGATTATCAAAGACCTGACTATTCAACTGTGAGACAGGTAATCAGGAATAATAACTACCTGTTATAATTGCGTCTGAAGCCTGAATTATTATTCGGGCGCCTCTGGGGTTTTGGATTTTCCTGTGCTTCAACAACTTTAATTTTTCTGCCAAAAAATTCTTTCTGATCAAGATTAGTAATGGCTTCTTGTGCTTCGTCATTATCAGGCATAGTAATAAATGCAAAACCTTTGGCACGGCCTGTATTGTGATCTTTAACAATTTTTACAGATTCAACAGTACCGTATTCTCCAAAAATACTTGACAATTCTTCTTCTTTAACGGTGTAATTCAGATTACCGATGTAAATGTTCATTATAAAATTTTAAAAAGTTAATATCTGAATGAAGTATAATTTTAAGCTTAATCGTCTAAAAATAGCACAATTCAAGCATTAAATCATACATCAAACATGGCACAAAAGTAATCTTTTTTTTAAAATCAAATTTTTTTTAATCTAATTTTGGATTAATTTTTGAAATTTTTATTTCCTTAATTTTTTTTTATGGCATATACATTACAAATTGGCGAAAAAGCTATTGATTTTTACTTAAAAGCCACCGATAATAATTATTACAAATTGAAGGATTTTGACAATTTCCCTTTTCTGGTCATTTTTTTTACTTGCAATCATTGTCCTTATGTGATTGGCTCAGATGAGGTAACACGTCAAACTGTGTTAAAATACCAACCCAAAGGAGTTGCATTTATTGGCATTAACAGTAATAGTCCAAATACCTACCCAGAAGACAGCTTTGAAAATATGGTTAGCAGAATGCAAGAAAATCAATTTCCATGGATATATTTACACGATTCCAGACAGGAAACTGCATTGCAGTATGGTGCACTTAAAACACCACATTTTTTTGTTTTTAACAAAGAAAGAAAGTTGATTTATACTGGTCGTGCAGTTGACAGCCCTCGCAATGCAGAAAACATTACGGTTAATGACCTTGAAAATGTACTTAATGAATTGCTGATAGGAAAAACAATTAACACACCGCTAACAAATCCTATTGGTTGCAATATAAAATGGGAAGGTAAGGACCCTAAATGGATGCCTGCCGATGCCTGTGATCTGATTTAGCTTATTATAAAAAAAAATCCTCTGAAAAAATTCAGAGGATTTTAGCAGCCCGTAGGGGAATCGAACCCCTGTTACCAGGATGAAAACCTGGCGTCCTAACCCCTAGACGAACGGGCCAAAGCGGGTGCAAAGGTAAAAAGAGTTTTCGTTCTACAAAATATTATGCCAAAAAAAATTTTGTATTTTTTTAACTTGATTTTTACCCCGTTTTTAAATGGCTTAATTATCCTATTTTTGCTCAGAAAACTTTAAATAAAATATCATGAAAACAAAAGATTTTCTGATGATTAGAGCTGTTTTTATACTCATTTTAACCATAAATACATCATTAGTAAATGCTCAAACAGTAACAGACAAAAGTGGAAACAGTTATCAAACCATCATTATTGGCAATCAGGAATGGATGGCAGAAAACCTGAGAACAAAAGTTTTAAATGATGGCATTCCCATTCCTGAAATAACTGACAATAGTCAATGGACAGCTGCAAGCAATCCTGCATGGTGTTGGTACAATAACGATTCAGCAAATTATCATTTACCTTATGGTAGGATGTATAATGGTCATACAGCCTTAAACACAAAAATTTGCCCTGAAGGATGGTATTTACCTACCAACCATAATTGGGATTCCATGATCAATTATTTAGGAGGAAGTTCTGTTGCTGGTGGTAAAATGAAAATGGCAGGAACAACTTATTGGGACGAACCCAACACAGGTGCTGATAATTCTAGTGGATTTACAGGTGTGCCAGGTGGATTCAGAAGTAATACTGATGGAAGTTTTAAATATATTCGTCAGCGTGGAGGTTGGTTTGTTGGCACTTCTTCAGGCGATTTAGCCTTTCGTTTTTTAAGTTGGTCAATGGAACAATCAGGCAGTGGTCAGATTTTACCTCATGCAGGTTTAAGCATCCGTTGTTTTCGTCCGGTAAATTCATCAATTAATGACAACAATAATAATCAAAGTTCAAATGTTGTTGTTAATCAAAATCAACAAACAATTATAATTCACAATGCTCAATCAATTAATAACATTATTGTTACCGATGTTTATGGAAGATTAATGAAAACGATTTCTGACATTCACACTGATGCACAAGAAATAAAACTTCCGGCTAAAGGAATTTATTTATTACGAATATCTTATTTATCGGGTAAAACAGAGTCTGAAAAAGTTATTATCTTTTAAAAATACTCAATAGTTTCAGTTAACAACAACTTCAAATAATTTAATTTTTATGAAAAAAAAGACATTAAATGCATGTATTCCTCTTTTGTTTTCCTTATTCTTTTTGATTTCATGTTCAAAAAAACAACCCTCAGAATATGTCAATCCTTTTATCGGTACAGGTGGTCACGGCCATACATATCCCGGTGCAAGTATGCCTTTTGGAATGGTACAATTGAGTCCAGATACTCGCCTGACAGGCTGGGATGGTTGCTCGGGTTATCACCGTTCAGATAGTTTTATTTATGGCTTTTCGCATACCCACCTGAGCGGAACAGGTTGCAGCGATTATGGCGATATTTTACTGATGCCATCAGCAAGAGAATCAGGCTTCGAAAACATGGAATACAGGTCATCTTTTAAGCATTCAAATGAAAAAGCATCGCCCGGGTTTTATTCTGTCAAGTTGGATGACAATCAGGCAGATGTGGAATTAACCTGCTCGCAACGTGTTGGTTTCCACAAATATACATTTAACAGCAATGATGAGAGAAGTATATTGCTTGACCTTGAACATCGCGACAGGTTGCTGGATTGCAAAATCACCAAAGTGGATAAAAACAAAATAGAAGGCTTGCGCTTGTCAAACGCATGGGCAGATAGTCAATATGTTTTTTTTGCTATAGAATTTTCGGAAGAAATTGAGAAACAAGAAATTAAATCAGATAGAATTACTCCAGATTCAATGGTCAAAGACATCAAATCAAGGTGTTTTTTTGATAAAAAGAGCAATAAACCTTTATTAGTAAAAGTAGCCATATCAGCGGTAAGTTATGAAAATGCATGGAAAAATATGAATACAGAAATTCCAGGCTGGAATTTCGACTCAGTCAAAACTGCTGCCAATAATGCATGGAACAAAGAATTGGGTAAAATTGAAGTGAAAGGAGGTTCAAAATCACAAAAAACAACTTTTTACACAGCTCTTTACCATGCCATGCTCAGTCCGAATGTTTACAGCGATGTGGACGGACAATATCGGGGCAGAGATATGAAAGTCCACCAAGCTGAGCATCCTGTTTATACAGTGTTTTCGTTATGGGATACATACAGGGCAGAACACCCCCTGCTGACCATCATTGACCAGAAAAGAACCAATGATTTTATCAGGACATTTATAAAACAATATCAGGAAGGTGGAGCTTTGCCGGTTTGGGAATTGTCGGCCTGCGAAACCGGTTGTATGATTGGTTATCATGCGGTTCCTGTCATTGCTGATGCTTTTCAAAAAGAAATTCGTGATTATGATGTGGAAAAAGCCTTTGAAGCAATGAAGTATAGTGCCAATCTGAAGCATCTTGGTTTGGAAGCATACCGGCAATTCGGTTGTATACCTGCTGATAAAGAACATGAATCGGTTTCGAAAACCCTTGAATATGCTTATGACGACTGGTGTATCGCTCAAATGGCGAACGAGTTGGTTAAAAAAGAAGAATATGATACTTTTACTGACAGAGCACAGTTTTACAAAAATATTTTTGATCCGAATACCGGTTTTATGCGACCCAAACTGAACGGTAGCTGGCTCACTCTTTTCGACCCCAGGCAAGTGGACAATCATTTTACTGAAGCCAACTCATGGCAATACAGCTTTTATGTTCCGCAGGATGTCAACGGGCTGATTGACTTACACGGAGGAAAGGAAAATTTTGCTAAAAAACTTGACCTGCTTTTCTCAGAAACTTCTAAAACAACAGGTCGCGAACAGGCAGACATCACCGGTTTGATCGGGCAATATGCTCATGGCAACGAACCCAGTCATCATATTGCTTACCTGTATGCTTATGCAGGATTAGCCTGGAAAACGCAGGAAATGACACACCGGATTATGAATGAAATGTATAACAAAACCGACAGCGGCTTGTGCGGAAACGAGGATTGCGGACAAATGTCGGCATGGTATGTTATGAGTGCAATGGGTTTTTATCCTGTTTGTCCGGGTTCGGGTGAATACATTTTAGGGACACCCTTGTTTAAGAAGATAACCATTCATCTTGAAAACGGTAAAAAATTCATTATCAATGCAAAAGGAAAATCCAGACAGAAGTTTTATATCCAATCGGCAAAACTGAACGGACAGGAATACAGCAAATCCTTCATAAAACACAGCGATATAATGAAAGGAGGTAGTATAGATTTTCTCATGAATAAAAATCCAAATAAAGAATGGGGAAAAGGTGAAGGAAATGAGCCAGTATCAAGCATCAAAAGCCAATCGTTTGTGATGACACCAACCATAAAATTCATTCCAAAAGTTTTTCATGATTCGCTGACAATAGAATTTGACAAAATGCCTCCCGGATATGAAATTAACTACTTTTTACATACAGATGCTGCTTCAAAAGTAAATAGCATTAATCAGTTTTACCTTCCAACTCAATCGGTAAAAATTACATTGAAAATTATGCCCCAAATCTATTCAAAACCTTTTATCATCAATGAAACAAGTTTTATAGAGTTTTTTGCCGTTAATAAAGGTAAAACGTCCTATTTGTCTTCAGCAGAGTATTATAAGATTCCCAATGGTAGAAAGGTTCAATATATTGATTGCCAATATAACAATCAGTATTCGGCAGGAGGAAATGATGGATTGATTGATGGCATACGAGGAGAAAAAAACTGGAGGTTGGGAGGCTGGCAGGGATTTCAAAGTCAGGATTTTAAAGCCATTGTTGATCTTGGCAAAATTCAAAAAATTAATTCGATAGGAGCCGGATTTCTTCAGGATACCCGATCGTGGATACTGATGCCCCGGGAAGTGATTTTTGAAATTTCAGCAGATGGCAAGACCTTTCTTACTGCCGGAAAAATCCTAAATGATATTCCTGATACTGAAATGGAGACTGTTTTAAAAGATTTTATTGTCAATAACATAAATAAAAACGCCAGATATGTGAGAGTAAGTGCTGTAAATTACGGTAAACTTCCCAAATGGCACCAAGCTTATCCTTACAATGGGGATGCATTTATTTTTGTTGATGAATTATGGATAAAATAAAGGAATTCTAAAAAACAGCTTGATTATATACTTCTATAAAGCTTTATGATTTTTATTGACAATAATCTAGCTGTAGAATGATTAATCAGTGTTAAATTTGTTTTTTCATTAAATAAAACAGATTAATGCAAAACAATGAATTTGACCCCAACTCAGCGGGTATTGATAATGGAAATTTTTTCGGATTACCCTTTGGTATTGAAGATGCAAAAATTGTATTAATTCCTGTACCATGGGATGTAACAACATCGTATAGAACAGGTACTTCAAACGGGCCTGAGGCAATAATGGAAGCTTCCTTGCAAATTGACCTTTATGATGCAGACTTTGGTAATACATGGCAAAATGGAATAGCCTGCTTACCTGATAATAAAAAAATTAAAAAACTCAATAAAAAATTCAGAAAGAAAGCAGAATCTATAATAAAGGCACACGAAAAAGGAAAAGACATTAATACTCCTGAATTAGCAACTATTTTGGCTCAAGTTAACAAGGCATCTGAAACTCTGAATCATAATATTTACGAAAATGCCATTGCTATTTTGAATAAAAATAAAATTCCCGGTGTGGTTGGTGGAGAGCATAGTGTTCCTTACGGACATATCAAGGCGCTTTCAGAAAAATATTTAGATTTTGGGATATTGCATATTGATGCCCATGCAGATTTACGTCAGGCTTATGAAGGATTTGAATTCTCGCACGCAAGTATTATGTTTAATGCATTAAAGCTGCCGAACATATCAAAAATTTTACAGATTGCCATACGCGATTATTCAGAGCAGGAAAAAGCTTTGGCAGAGCAATCTGAGAAAATTGAATGGTATAATGATTCTTTGTTGTTTGAAAAACAGGCACAGGGAATTAGTTGGGCAACATTGTGTCAGGAAATTGTTAAAAAACTCCCTGAAAAAGTTTACCTCAGCTTTGATATTGACGGATTAGATCCAGGTTGTTGTCCCTCTACCGGAACTCCTGTACCCGGAGGATTAAGTTTCAATCAGGCTGTATATTTACTGAAAGAATTAAAACAGCAAAATAAGACAATTATAGGCTTTGATTTGTGTGAAGTGTCACCCGGCACACCTGACGACATTGATGCCATTTATGGAGCCCGATTATTATTTAAAATATGCAGTTTAATACTTGATTCTTTTTCGTAAAAAAAAATTAAAAATTTTATTGTTTATTAATAAATGCTTACATTTCGAGCGAAAATTAATGTCTAAAATTTTAAAGCAGACATAATATTATACTGAATGGAAGAATTAACAAAAATATTAATAACACTTTTAAAAATAATAGCCTATGAAAAAAATAATTTTTACACTTTTTGTTGTTGGTTTAATATTAAATACTTACGGTCAAACTACTAAACCACCAAGCACACCACCAAAAGCACCACCATCACCCGCAGTGATGAAGAAAGATTTCGATGCTTCGATGGCAGACCTTAACGAAAGAATTGCTACTCTGCAGAGGCAAATAAATGCTGTTAACGGAAAAGTGAATGCAAAAGATAATAATCTTGATGCATTACAATCAAATATTGACACTCTTAATAAGATATTGCAATCAATGAATATCAAAGTGAGCCTTACTTCCGATTCCTTAAGCATTACCTCATACACTATTACCGATCTGAAGAAGAAAGTTGATGATGATATAGCAGTTGTGAATGAGAGTATTAATAGTAATACCTTTCTCATTATGTTGTCATTTTTAGGTTTAGCTGTTTTATTAATTGCGTTAATTATATTTTTTATACTTCTCAATAAAAAAATCAGCAAACTCAGTAATCTTGAAAACGAGATTGGTGATTTCATTGAAGAGGTTAAAAAAGATTTTGATAAAATGAAAACTGAACTGAAACCTGCTATTTCTAAAGAAGTGCAAGCAGCACAAACCGTAATGGATAGCCGTATAAGCAGGACACGTGTGGAATTGATTGATATGATTGCATTAGTAAAATCTCAAAACGAAAAGTCATTAGCAGAAATCAAGCAGATTTTATCACCACCTGACAATAATAAAACCGGGAAATAGAATTTAATAAATATAGTTTTTTAGTTACTATTCAGCTACAAAAGTACTAAATTTTGAATTGATAAAATA
>Ga0116204_1000305_pt1 | contig 27253 bp, 22 predicted proteins | sample LakKivwa52mmetaG_FD_94481 | JGI IMG/M metagenome (GOLD analysis project Ga0116204, IMG submission 94481) | Anoxic lake water microbial communities from Lake Kivu, Rwanda to study Microbial Dark Matter (Phase II) - Lake Kivu water 52m metaG | ecosystem: Environmental > Aquatic > Freshwater > Lake... | reverse complement strand
CTTTGCTGGAGTACATATTTTGGTGGAAATAATATGGATTACATCAATTCGATTGTTGTAGATGAATTTGATAATATTACGATTGCAGGAGTTACACATTCAGTGAACAATATTTCAACAACAGGTTCGTATCAATATTATTTGGCAGGTAATCATGATGGATTCATAGCTTATTTTGATTCGAATGTAAATCAACTTTGGGGTACTTATTTTGGAGGAATTAATGATGAGCTAATAAATGGTTTAGTAAACTCAAAACTAAATGATATTTATGCTTATGGTAACACACCTTCTCTCACGGGAATATCAACATCAGGTACTCATCAAATTGCGTGTTCCGGAGCAAGTGATGCCTTTATCGTGAAATTTAACAAACTTGGACAACGTATATGGGGCACTTATTTTGGAGGTACAGGTGCAGAAATATATGGAAATATTGCAATTGATAATTCTCAAAATGTTACAATTTGTGGTCAAACGAATTCCTCAAATAGCATTTCAACCTTAGGTACTTATCAAGAGAATATCCCTTTTGTGAATGGTATAAATGGGTTTATTGCAAAATTTAATTCATCAGGAAAGCAACTCTGGGGGTCCTATTTTGGAGGCAACAATACTACTTATGTGCAAAGTATTGTAACAGACAATTCTTTAAATATTATCTTTACAGGTTATACAAATGCTTCAACAGGAATTTCAACAAAAGGGGCATATCAGGTTAATAAAGATAATTTAACAGATGCATTTATTGCAAAGTTTAATGCTTCAGGGAATATTATTTGGGGTTCATATTTTGGAGGAAATAGTTTTGACGTGGGGACTTCAATTTCTGTTGACAAGTATAATGATATTTATCTATGCCTTCATACTGCTTCAACTAATATTTCAACTAAAAGTTCATTCAAAGACTCAATTTCAGGAATTAATGATGTGTTTTTAGCTAAATTTAATTCAAATGGTTCAAATCTATGGGCTACATACTTTGGAGGAAATAATGGTGACTTTCCTCATGAGATTTTTATAAATAATTATGATTATTTATTTATTACAGGATACACTTCTTCAGAAAGTGGAATATCATCTCTTACAAATTTTAAAAACCATAAATCAGGATCAACAGCTGGCTTTGTAGCTGAATTCACTAATACAGGCATATTATTATGGAGTAGCTATTTTGGAGGAAATAAATATGATTATTGCTTTGGAATTTATTGTAAAAGCGGAGATATTAATTTATGTGGATGGACAAGTTCAGATTCGAATTTAGCAACTAATGGTAGTTTTAAATCGACATATAGCGACAAATATGATGGATTTTTTGCAAAAATTTCAACTTGTTATCCTACTTATGATACAATTTCTGTTTCCTGTTGTAATAGTTTCAAATTTAAAGGGAAAAATCTATCTCTTTCTGGAACCTACACTGATACTATTGCTAATTATCAGGGCTGCGATAGCATAATCACTTTGTTTCTTACAATTAAAGCAGTAGTAAACAGCCAGTTTTCAATAAACGATTCCATCCAATGCTTTTCAGATCAGGATTTTCAGATGATTAATAAATCAACCATAATAAATGATAGCATTACAAATACAATCTGGAAAATAGATTCATTTACTTATCAAAACATCGATACTTTGCAATTTTCAAATCTTCAACCCGGAATTCATGACTTACATCTTATCACAACAAGCTCAAAAAACTGTGTTGATACATCAATTAAAGCTTTAGTGGTTTTTGCTTCACCAAATACAAAATTTAGTGTAAATGATTCCACCCAATGCTCCGCTGACCAAAACTTTATTTTAACCGACCAATCCACAATCACTGGCGACAGCATCACGCAACGCATCTGGTCGGTTGATACCCAAAACTTTCTTAACATTAAAACCTTCCAACTTTCAAACCTGAATCCCGGAAAATTTAGCGCTAAGCTCGTCTCTATCACTTCAAACAACTGCACCGACACCATTAGCAAGTTTATCACTGTTCATCTGTCTCCCAATGTTAACTTCAGTGTTAACGATACCATCCAGTGCGAAAACGACAATCTTTATATCTTCAGCGATACGGCTGCCAATAATGGACTTAGTTATTTTTGGCAGTTTGGTGACGACAGCACTGCATTTACCATCAACAAAAGTGTTCAGCATTATTACAATTCCGAAGGGGTGAAAGTAGTGTTACTAATTGCACTAAACGACAAAAACTGCCTGGGTACCAATACAAAAACCATCAACATTTTGCCAGCTCCGAAAGCCTCTTTCAAACTTACAAACGATACTGCTCAATGCCTTGCTGGTAATTATTTTGCCTTCAAAAATGAGACGACAATTTCGGATGGTATTATTTATTATACCTGGCTGTGGGGCGATACTACTACCTGTCCCGACCCATTGCCAACTCATACTTATTCTTACGATTCGGTATTTAAAATCGAATTGAAAGCTGTTTCTGATAAAGGATGTCGCGATTCGACATTTAAAACTGTAGTTGTGTATCCCGATCCAATTGCAGATTTTAACTGGTCGGGGCTTTGTATTTTGAAAGACATCAATTTTTTTGATAAAAGCCATATTAAAACTGGTTTTGAAATAGTAGATTATTACTGGCATTTTGGTGAGGGCAGTCAAACAACAAATTCAAAAGATGCGGTTTATCAATACAATAATCCGGGTGTCTATCTGGTCAGGCACAGGGCAATCAGCAACAAGGCTTGTGTGAGCGAATCGCTCAAAGCTTTAAAAATACCTGATAAAATCGGACAACCTGAACTCAAACTTGCAAGCGTTGACGACAATAAAGTGGTAATTGAATGGCTGCCTCCTGATATTGGTTTAGTTACAAAATATACATTAGAAAAATCGAATAATAAATTAAACTTCAGTCAGTTAGTTCAACTTGATGCCAAGCAGAGAACTTTTTATGATTATTCTGTAAAGCCTGAACAAAAAAGTTATACTTACCGTGTAATGGCTACCGATAGTTGTAATATCAACAGTGAATACAGCAATATCGGAAAAACAATATTGCTCATAGCAGATTCAAGTGATCAGTTTCCGGTATTGCTTTGGACACCTTACGAACATTGGTACAATGGAGTGGCAGCTTACGACCTTCAGCTAGCCGGATGTGAAAAACCAATTGCCGGTTTTATGCCTCATGGAAGCGATTATCAAACAATGATTTCTGTTTTTCCTTCTTCATATCCCGATTCTGTTAAAACCATTTCAGTATCAGACACAGGCACTAAACTGAATTCAGAATACTATTGTTATCGAGTAATTGCATATCGTAAAAACGATATGTTACCTTCGTTTTCAAATATTGTTTGTGTACCTACACCATTTAAATTGTTTATTCCTACTGCCTTTTCACCAAATCATGATGGCTTAAATGATGTATTCTTACCTTTAGGCACTCATATTATTGATTATCAGATGCAGATTTTCAGCCGTTGGGGCGAGTTAATTTTTGAAAGTAATGACATCAACAAAGGATGGGATGGAACTTTAAAAGGACAATTGTTAACTGCCGGAGAATACTATTTCAGAATAAAAGCTAAAGGAACTCAGGGCAAAAATGCAATAAAAAGCGGAACTGTATTATTAATGCGGTAAATTTTCAGCTTTTGAATGTATTGACTTTAAAAAATCAATGTATCAATCAATTCCTGCAAAATACTTCATAAACTGGACGCGTTCAAATCCGGCTGGGTCTTTAATCTTTTCCTGACTCATTTCGCCTCTGATTTGTTCTAAATTTGCAATTTTATTGTCACGCATCCATTTTTCAAAATCTTTTAGCATGGTTGAAATATGAGAACTGCCTTTTTTATAAATAGCCGAAGCAATCTGCACTGCATTAGCACCTGCCATAATTTGTTTAGTAAGTCCATCAGAATCGTGAATACCTGTAGAAGCACATAAATCGCATCTGACACGATTGTACATGATTCCTATCCATCGCAATGAAACAGAAATTTCTTCAGGTGTGCTGAAAATATTGCTGGCAGTAACTTTCCTGTTGATTATGTCAAAATCGGGACCGTAAAAACGATTAAACAATACAATACCTTTAATTCCGGTAAAAGATAGTTTTTGAATCATTTGTGCCAGATTGGTAAAATAATAGCTGATTTTCAGTGAAATAGGAATTTTAACATATTTCGACACTTCTTCAACAACCTTAAAATAGGTGTTTTCGTTGTCATCAGCACTTCTTGAAAAATCGGATGGCAAAATAAAAACATTCAGTTCGATACCATCGGCACCAGCATTTTCAAATTTTTTAGCAAATGCCGGCCATTCATCTGCTGTTACACAATTGACACTGGCAATAACAGGAATATCAGTATGTCTTTTACAATCTTCAATAAGTTTTAAATATTCATTCAGACGATGAGCTCTAACATAATTTGAAATATAATCGTGGGCTTCAGTGTATAAGTTGTCGCCACCTGCTACTTCAATATTTTGTTGCGATTCCATCCTTATTTGTTCTTCAAATAAAGATTTCAAAACAACTGCTGCTGCCCCGTTTTTTGCATGATCTTTTATATTTGTTAAACTATTGGTAAGCCCTGAGCTTCCAACAATAATTGGGTTTTTTAGCTTTAAACCCATGTAATTTGTACTTAAATCTGCCATTTAAATCAGTTTTTATTTTGCTGTCAAAAGTATTACTTAATTCTGATTAATAAAAAAATATGCTAATTTAGAATGAAATAAATCTTTGTTTAAAAATACTCATATTCTTCGAAGGCTTCTTTTCCGGCAGTGCATAGCGGGCATTTCCAATCGTCAGGGATGTTTTCAAAATCGGTACCGGCATCTACATTAGCTTCAGGGTCACCTGTTTCAGGGTCATAAATATATCCACATACCTGACATTTATACCTGATTTTCATTGCTTTATTGATTATCTGCTGCACTCCATTCGGCACTTGACGATGGTGTTTCGTAAAGTGTTAAACTTAATAACTCAATGTGTTTAGGTAATCTTTCCCTTATTTTTCCGGCAAAATCAATAACCATATTCTCACATGTGGGTTGATATGGAGTAAAAATTATTCGTTCAGTAGATTTTTTGTAATGCTCTTTTTCTTCGTCTGAAATATTGTTATTAATTACAAGAGTATGGTCGTATTTATCAATAACTTCATTAAAAACAATGTTTTTTAAATCACCAAAATCCATTACCATCCCATCTTTCGGGTGATTTTCCTGATTCAGAACATGCCCTGCAACAGTAACAAACAACTTGTAGCTGTGGCCATGAATATTGCGGCATAAACCATCATAATTTTTCAATGCATGAGAGCATTCAAAGCCAAATTCCTTTGTAATTCTTATTTTTGTCATAATTTTTCTGACCGCTAAGTTACAAAATTTCAAAATCTTGCTGAAGATAAAAATTATACGCTCAATTTAAATTTACTTTGCAGTTGATTTTTTTACCTGATAAAATAAAGTTCAGCTATGAAAACAGACAAAAGTGACTTGTCGAACAAACCTAAATCATTGAATTTTCTTGAAGAAATCATTGAAGAAGATTTAAAAAACAATAAGAATAATGGTAGAATACACACCCGTTTTCCACCTGAACCAAATGGTTATTTGCATATCGGGCATGCCAAATCAATTTGTCTGAATTTTGGTCTGGCCAAAAAATACAATGGTTTATGTAATCTCCGTTTTGACGATACCAATCCTGTTACCGAGGATGTTGAATATGTTGATTCTATTAAGGAAGATGTCAACTGGCTTGGTTTTCAGTGGCATGAAGAACCCCATTATGCTTCCGATTATTTTGAACAACTCTATCAGTGGGCCATAAAATTAATAATGGATGGCAATGCTTATGTTTGTGATTTAAGTACTGATGAATTCAATGCCATTAAAGGCAGCACCACAGAACCCGGGAAAGAAAGCCCTTTCAGAAAACGTTCTAAAGAAGAAAATCTTTTTTTGTTTGAAAAAATGAAAAACGGTGAATTTAAAGATGGTGAAAGGGTATTGAGGGCAAAAATTGATATGACTTCCCCGAATATGTTGTTACGCGATCCGGCAATCTACCGTATTAAACATGCACATCATCATCGTACGGGCGATAAATGGTGTATTTATCCTATGTACGATTTTGCTCATGGACAATCTGATTATCTCGAAGGAATTACCCATTCGATTTGCACTCTGGAATTTGAAGTTCACCGTCCATTGTACGACTGGTTTTTAGATAAATTAATTGATACTGAATATCGCCCCCGACAAATTGAATTTGCACGTTTAAACCTGACTTTCACTGTCATGAGCAAACGAAAATTGCTTGAACTGGTTGAAGAAAAGCTGGTAAACGGATGGGATGACCCTCGATTACCTACTATTTCGGGCTTACGCAGACGAGGTTACACACCTTCTTCGATTCGTGATTTTGCTGAAAGGGTAGGAGTAGCCAAGCGTGAAAACATAATTGATGTTTCTCTGCTGGAGTTTTGTGTGAGAGAAGACCTGAATAAAAGCGCTTCCCGTTTAATGGCTGTACTTAATCCGTTAAAGCTGATTATTACTAATTATCCCGAAAATGAAGCTGAAAATCTTCAGGCAGAAAACAATCCTGAAGATGAAAGTCAGGGACACCGCTTAATGCCTTTCTGTCGTGAATTGCTGATCGAAAGAGACGATTTTATGATTGAACCTCCGAAAGGATATTTTCGTTTGTCACCAAACAACGAAGTTCGTCTTAAAAATGCCTATATAATCAAATGTACAGCTTACGATACAGATTCAGATGGAAATGTACAAACTGTTTATGCTGAAGTTGATTTAGATACCAAAAGTGGTTTGCCGGGCGCCCAACGCAAAGTAAAAGGCACTATTCACTGGGTTTCGGCACAACATGCCATTCAGGCTGAAGTCAGGCTTTACGACAGATTGTTTTTTAAAGAAAATCCGGATGAAACAGCTGAAGGAAAAGATTTTAAATCTAATCTTAATCCTGATTCTCTGAAAGTGATTACTGGTTTTATTGAACCGGGTGTAAGGGGTGCTAAGGTATATGATAAGTTCCAGTTTCAGCGTTTGGGATATTTTTGTGTTGACTCTGATAGTCATTCTGATAAGTTGGTTTTCAACAGGATAGTAACCTTAAAAGATTCCTGGTCGAAAGTCAATAATCCTCAAAACAGTTGATTATTTACCAATTTCGCTGATTCTTAGGTTTTTATAAGCAGTTCGGGCAGGAAAAAATGATGAAATCATGCCCAGTATAATTACAGTTATAAAAACCCAGATAAAATCTACCAGCTTGAAAGCAACAGGATAAGCATCTATGATGAAAGTGGCACTTTGTGGAAGTTTTATGATGTGAAAATGCATTTGCAGTAAGCAAAATATTACACCCAAAATAAGACCACTTATGGCGCTGATCATCGACAGCATTAAACCTTCCATGAAAAATATTTTGCGTATGAGCGATGCCTCTGCTCCCATGCCGGTGAGTATCATCATGTCTTTTTTCTTTTCAATGGAAAGCATCAGCAATGAACCTATCAGATTGAAACCGGCAACAATTAGGATAAAAGAAAGTATCAGATAAACCATAAATTTTTCGGATTGCATAATACTGTGCAACCATTTGTGTTGTTCGTGGCGGTTTTGAACCAGATATTTTTCATTTAGTATTTGTCTTACCTGAGCTTCTGCATATTTTTTATTCGAATTTTCATGAAAAACGATTTCAAAAGAAGTATATTGATGAGGTTTCTTTACTAATTTCCGCATAAAATCGAGCGAAACAAGTATGTATTTTTCATCAAAATCCTGTTGAATCTGAAAAATTCCTCCGGTTGGTAACGAATGAGTCTGAAACAACTGATTTGGTGAAAAACTAAAATCAGAAGTTTTTCTTCGGTTAGGAAAATACAATTGAATTCCGTTCATACTGCTGAACATATTCATCCCCAATTTACCGGCTATACCTGAGCCAATTATCGCATAATCGGATATTTTATCGGTTAAAACTGCTTCTCCGGCAACTATTTTGTCATCAATTCCGGTCGCAAAAAAATAATGTTGAGTCATGCCTTTCAGTGTGGCAATACTCTGTTTTTCATCGTTGCGAACCAAAGCATTTTCCTCAATTATTGCCGACATTTCAATAATTTCTTCAGTTTTTTTCAATTGATGCAGTGAGTTTGAGTCAATTTCAAAGTATTTACCCGAAAGTGGAAGAACTTTTATATCTGGGTCAAAACTATTGTAAAGAGATAAAATCACACCTTCAAAGCCATTAAATACCGACAAAACAATAATCAGAGCAGTAGTTCCGATGGTAATTCCTGCCTGAGAAATACGGGATACCCAATTGATGGCATTCTGCGATTTTTTTGAATAAAAGTAACGCCAGGCTATAAAAAATGGCAGATTCATCAGCTTATTTATATGCATTAACTATTAATCCGGTGCCTTTTTTATGTTTGGTAACAAGGTCGGTGTAGTTGAGTATCAGGCATGGTATTACAATTATTAATAGGTAAAAGGGTAAAATTATTGTAAGAATCTTTGATTTGTTGACCATAGAAACAGGATATTTCATTAAAAACCGCCATGAAATCTGACCTGCTTTTCCGTAGGTGTATTTAACTTCAACTTTATTGAAACCTGCAATTTTAAGTTTTTCGGTAATATCGTCTTTATTGTAACCATCGCGTACATGCTCATCAATAAATGAAGTATCGGCATCATGGTCATGAACATCGCTACCTCCCTGATCGGAAGGGGTTGATACCAGCAATACTCCTCCTTCTTTTAACGACTGGTAAAAATTGTTAAATACTTTCTGGTCTTCGAGTATATGCTCCATCACATCTACCGAAATAATGAGGTCGAATGAGTTATTTTGTCTGAATTCAGTAAGGTCACCCTGAACAAAGCTGACTTTATCATTATTAATTTTTTTGAAAAAATCGTTGGCTTTATCAACATGGCTTTGACTGATATCGAGACCCACTATTTCAGCCTTTTTGTTTTTTTTACTGATATACCAGCTGTATTGACCAAAACCTGCACCAGCATCAAATACTTTTAAAGCAGATTTTTTATCCGCGAAAAAATGTTTTAAAGCTTTATGAATGTGCCAGGTTCGAAGTAAATAAATATCCAGAGCTTTAAAAAACAGCTTTTTTAAAAATGCTGATGATGAAATAAAGCGGTCAATGCTATGTTTAATAGGTTCGTAATGCATAATTATTCGTTATTTTCTTCTTTTGGAATATTGAGTTTTTTAAAAACTTCATCCATTTTTTCCATATAATCTAAAGTGTCATCATAATAAAATGCCAGTTCAGGAATTCGCCTGAGTTCATTTCTGAGTTTTTGACCAAGCATCAACCTGAGTTCTTTTATATGCAGGCGGATAATTTCCAGCATTTTTTCAGTGTCAGCTACATTTAAAAAACTGACGTAAACTTTTACATGACCCATGTCGGGGCTTATAACTACTCTGGTAACACTAATCATGGCATTACCAAATAGTTTTTTGGCTTCATTCAAAAACAGAAAACTTAATTCTTTCTGAATAAGCCTTGAAATCTTTTCGTGTCGTCTGTTTGTCATAGGTGCAAATTTCATATTTTTTTTATGACTGAATGCAATACCCTTACAGCTAATCTGTAAATAATGACGAAATAATGCCATCTGAGAAATAAAATGCCTCTTCTGTCAATACAAAAATATCATTGTTTATTTGGGCAAATCCTTTTTTCACAATTTTTTCGCTTGTAACCAGAAAAGATTGATATTCTTTTTGAGTCATTAAATTTTTAATTTCGTTTATTTTAATTCCACTTTTGGTTCGCAAATGGGTAAGCAGATATTCGTTAATTTTATCTTTTCTGCTTAAGTTTTCAATTTCATAAAAAGCTTCATTGTTTATTATTTTGCTGATATACAGATTGTTGATTGAAATATTCCATTGTCGGCTGCTTCCGTTGTAAGAATGTGCTGATGGTCCGATCCCTAAATAATTTTTATTGTTCCAATAGGCTGAATTGTGCTTTGATTCAAATCCGTTTTTGCCAAAATTTGAAATTTCATAGTGAATATAATTGTTTTTTGAAGCAAAATCGCAAAGTTGAGTGTAACACAGATTGCAGTATTGCTCATCAGGTGCTTTTGCTTTTTGCTGGTTTACTTGCCAGTGATATATGGTTTTGGGTTCTAATGTCAGGCTGTATGCCGAAAAATGAGGTATATTGTAATTACTAAGCTTTTCTAAATTTTTTTTCCATAAATTACTGTCCGGAATGCCATAAATCAGGTCAATGCTGAGATTGGTAAATTCTGCTTCTCTGGCTTCATCAATACATTTTTCGGCCTGAAGGTAATTGTGTTTTCGTCCAAGTGTTTTTAAATCTTCTTCAAAAAATGATTGAATCCCGATACTTAATCTGTTAATTCCTGATGATTTAAGCTCACTTAAGTAGTTTTTATTCAGGTCTTCAGGATTTGCTTCAATGGTTATTTCTGAATCAGAATCAATTTTAAAGTTTTTGTTTATAGTTTCGAGTAAGTCATTAATCTCATTTATTTCAAGAAATGAAGGGGTACCACCTCCGAAATAGATGCTCCCGATTGTTTCATTATTCAGGTAATCTTTTCGTATCAAAATTTCTTTTTGCATGGCTTCAATCAGGTGTTTTTTATTTTTTATTGAAGTTGAAAAATGAAAATTGCAATAAGCACAAGCTGAGCGGCAAAATGGAATATGTAGGTAAATACCTGCCATTTAAGTAATAATCATTATTTTTGAACTTCCGAAAATAAGCTATTCATGATAAACAATCCAAGAAAACTAATACAACTTTTTCAGAAATTCTTCGTTAATGTGTTCATGTTAAGAGCCGGATACATTTTAATTTTATTCATTTTATCAATTTCTGTTAATGCTCAGATTGGAGGAAGAGCTGTTTATAGTTTTCTTGATTTGAATTATTCAGCACGAAATGCTGCATTGGGTATGAATATGATACCTGTTTTCGATAAAGACATACATAATGCATTAGCCAACCCATCATTTATCAGCAAGGAGTTGCATAATCATCTGGGATTTTCGGTTACCAATTACATGACCGATATTACTTATGGATCAGCAGTTTTTTCTTATCATTTTAAAGAAAAGCTTAATTTTCTGACCGGAATCAGATATCTGAATTATGGAGAGTTTATTTATTCCGATGTTTATGGCAACAAATACGGAACATTTAAAGCTGCTGAATATGCATTGAATATAGCCTCTTCATATGCTATCAATGATTATTGGCGAACTGGCGCCAGCCTTAACTTTATTTATTCATCTTATGAAAAATACAATTCTTCAGCTTTGGCTTTGGATTATGCAATTTCTTTTGTCAAACCCGAAAAACTGTTTACTTCAACTTTAATGATTCGTAATCTTGGATTTCAATTGTTTTCTTTCAGCCGGCAAAACCCTGAACCCTTGCCTCTTGATGTGCGTATCGGACTGTCTAAAAAACCTCAACACATGCCTTTGCGATTTATAGTTGTTGCCCATCACCTGAATATTCCGAATTTTGCTTATCTGGATCCTGCCAAACAAAAAGTTACTGACCTGAATGGAAACCCAATAACAGTTAAAGTTCCTTTTACTGAAAAACTGTTCAGACATTTTGATGTAGGTGGAGAGTTTGTTTTATCCGATAATTTTAATATTCGTTTAGGATACAGTCATCAAAGACGTAAGGAACTCAGCTTAACTACCCGACCAGGACTGGCAGGTTACAGTTGGGGTTTCGGATTAAAAATCAGCAAATTTCATATCAGTTACGGAAATTGTATTTATCATTTAGCTGGTGGAAGCAATACCTTTAGTGTAACAGCTAATCTTTCAGAATTTACCTCTAAAAAGAAGCAACACTCCGACAATTGAGTAATAAAACTACTCAAAAACCCAAATTACTTTTATTATTGTTCTATTTTTTAATAGTTGTATTTTGGTCATGTTAAAATAATGCTTTCTTTTGTCAGAAAATAAAGAAAATACAAAAACATTGTTTACTTTTCCAAGATTAAACCTGAAGGAAATAGTACATCAAAACCGTAAAAAAAATGTAAAAACAAGGATTATTACAGGTATAATCAGTTGGTTGGCAACATTAATCATAGCAGTGCCATTTTTTGCCCTTGCCTATCCTTATATGCCTGAAATTACTTTAACCAGCGGCCCTGACCATGTTTTACGACTCGACCATGCCATTACTGCTTTAATAGTGATTATTGTTGTACGTTTAGTAGTATTGTTGCTTTATCGTGTAACTGTTGGTATTTTTATCATGTGCCTGGTGTTTTTGAGTGTCAATAGTATAATTGGTAAATATGGTTATAAAGATTTGTTTTTCGACTATAAATCTCTTTTCAGTTATCTACTTGAATCACCTGTCATGGTTCCATTTATTCCGGAATCGGCTTCATTCAGAAGCGGTAACAGGATAAGAGCATCTGTTCAACCACAAAACCCTAACGTCAGAAACTTCTCAGTTGTTGCTGCTCAGAAATACTTTAATGACCCTTTTTTAGTGAAACGATACGGACAAGCAATCAGGTATTTCAGTATTTTTAAAGAAATTAACAGCCGCTGGACTTATATTTTTGATCCAAGCAATAGTGAATATTATGCTCCTGCTTATGAAACTATCATACATCTTTCGGGCGACTGTGACGATTATTCTATAACGATGACTTCATGCATTTCAGCAATTGGAGGTAAAACCCGTATTGTTCGAACAGTAGGCCATCTTTATCCTGAAGTACGTTTATGCAAAAAAGAAGATTTTGTTAAATACAACCTGTTGATTCGTCAACTTTTTGAAGAAGAGTCAAAGGGTAAATCTATTTATTATCATCAGGATGCTGATGGTTATATTTGGCTTAATCTTGATTATACCGGAAAATATCCCGGTGCAAAATTTATGAACTTGAAAATTATTGGAATTCTTAATTTGTAATTTAAATAAAATGAGAACATTACATCAATTAATTGTGTTATTTTGGCTGATTTTACTTTCTGTAAATCTGTATGCACAAAAAAATCAAAATGAAAAAGAAGAACTGATTACAAGCAGTCTTATCTCAGGTCTCAAATTTCGCAGTATAGGTCCAGCCCTGATGTCGGGACGAATAGTTGATATTGCTGTTAATCCAAAAAATATTCATGAGTATTATATTGCTGTTGCTTGTGGCGGAGTTTGGAAAACTGTCAATTCAGGTACTACATGGATTCCTATGTTTGATAATGAAAAGTCTTTCTCAATTGGCTGCATTACAATAGATCCGGAAAATCCTAATGTTGTATGGGTAGGAACAGGTGAAAACAACAGTCAGCGCTCGGTAAGCTGGGGCGATGGGATTTATAAATCGCTTGATGGTGGTAAAAGCTGGAAAAGTATGGGTTTAACCAAGTCGGAACATATTGGAAAAATAATGCTTGATCCTCGCAATTCCGATGTTGTTTATGTTGCCTGTCAGGGTCCTTTGTGGGGGCCTGGTGGCGACAGAGGTTTATATAAAAGTGTTGATGGAGGGCTTTCATGGAATCTGATATTATCAGTCAGTGAAAATACAGGTATTACCGATTTTGTTATTGACCCTCGTTATCCTGATGTAATTGTGGCTGCTTCTTATCTGCGCAGACGTCATGTATGGACATTAATTAATGGTGGCCCTGAAAGTGCTATTCATAAATCAACCGATGGTGGTAAAACCTGGCGAAAAGTGAATACCGGATTGCCTTCTGGCGATTTGGGAAGAATTGGTTTGGCCATTTCACCCACTAATCCTGATTATATTTATGCCATTGTTGAAGCTGGTGAAAATAGCGGTGGTTTTTATCGTTCGGTAAACAGGGGAGAATCATGGGTGAAAATGAACAGCTACAGTACAGTTAGTGCTCAATATTATAGTGAGATTTTCTGCGATCCTGTCAATCCTGATATGGTGTATATTATGGACACATATTCCCAGATTAGTCTGGACGGTGGTAAAAACCTCAGATCTCTTGGCAACAATCACCGGCATGTTGACGACCATGCTTTGTGGATAAATCCTTTGAATCCCTCTCATATTCGTATTGGTGGAGATGGAGGGCTTTACGAAACTTTTGATAATTGTGCTACATGGAAGTATTTTGACAATATCCCAATTACTCAGTTTTACAGAGTTTCGGTTGACAACAGATTACCATTTTATTATGTTTATGGTGGCACTCAGGATAATGCTTCTCAGGGAGGGCCCTCTCGTACACTTAAAAATAATGGAATTACCAACAGCGACTGGTTTATTACCAATGGTGGCGATGGTTTTGAATCGTGCATTGACCCCAAAAACCCTGATATTGTTTATGCTCAAAGTCAATATGGAGGTTTGGTCCGATTTGATAAAAAAAGTGGCGAATCAATAGGAATTCGTCCGGTGGAAGGGAAAAATGAAACTCCTTATCGCTGGAATTGGGATGCCCCGCTGATTATTAGTCCTCATTTGAATACCAGATTGTATTTCGGAGCTAACTATGTGTTCCGTTCTGATGATATGGGTAGTACCTGGGTGAAAGTTAGCCCTGATTTAAGCAGACAAATTGATCGAAATTCTCTTAAGGTAATGGGAAAATTGTGGACTCCTGAAGCAGTTTCAAAAAATGCTTCTACATCTATATATGGTAATCTCATTCAAATTAATGAAAGTCCCCTCAAAGAAGGTTTGATTTTTACTGGTAGCGATGACGGACAAATTTCGGTTACAGAAGATGGTGGAAAAAACTGGACTTTTTATACTAAATTTACCGGAATTCCTGAGTTTACTTATGTCAGTTGCGTAATTGCCTCACAACACAACGAAAATGTGGTTTATGCTGCTTTCGATAATCATAAAATGGCAGATTTCAAACCTTATATTTTAAAAAGTACCGATAAGGGTAAATCATGGTCATCAATAACTGCTAATTTGCCCGAAACTGAAGTTATTTACAATATTGCAGAAGACCCTGTAAATCCTGATTTATTGTTCATTGGCACTGAATACGGAGTTTGGTTTACGGTTGATGGTGGCGGAAAATGGATAAAATTAAAAGCAGGTTTGCCCTCAATTGCAGTAAGAGATATTGCCATTCAAAGTCGTGAAAACGATTTGGTATTGGGTACTTTTGGCAGAGGATTTTATATCCTTGATGATTATTCACCATTGCGATATTTAACTTCAGAAAACCTGAAAAAAGATGCAATGATTTTTCCGGTGAAAAATGTGCTGATGTATGTACCCGAAATACCGCTTGGATGGGGTGAAAAAGGTTCTCAGGGTCATTCCTTTTTTACTTCACCTAATCCTGCTTTCGGAGCCACTTTTTCATATTATCTGAAAGATGTACCCAAGTCGTTAAAAACTATCCGGCAAAATAAAGAAAAGGAAGATATTAAAAACGGTAAAGACCCTTATTATCCAACTATAGAAGAACTGAAAAAAGAAGCTGACGAAAAGCCAGCTTATTTGTTGTTTACTATTAAAGATGAAGATGGTAATATTGTCAGAATACTTAAAACCAATGCTGCTTCTGGTATAAACAGATTAACATGGGATTTAAGATATTCGTCAATTACACCTGTCCGACCAGGGGCAGATAATCCCTCTGGCTTTCCGGTAGTTCCAGGCAAATACAGTGTTCAAATGGAAATAGTGCATAATAATGTTGTTAAATCATTAACTCCACCGATTGTATTTGAAGCTGTTTCGTTGGGAAATTCAACACTTGAAGCGAAAGATAAACAGGCACTTCTGATATTTAATAAGAAAGTTGGAGAACTAAGACGAGCTGTAAATGCCAGCATTGAGATAGTGGAAGAAACAGAGAATAAAATTGCTCATTTTTATCAGGCATTACGTCAAATGAATGTTAAAGATGATAGTTTATTTAAACAAATTAACCGATTGGAAGCTGCTAACAACCAATTGAAAATTGCCTTGACCGGAGATCCGCTGCTCGCTAAGCTGAATGAAAATATTCCAACTTGTATAAACGACAGGGTTGATGGAATTGTTTATGACCTTTGGAGGTCGAGCTCAGCTCCGACAAAAACCCATCAGGATAGTTATAAGGTGGCAGCAGTTGAATTTAGTCAGGTATTGGAAAAGCAGAGAAAACTGTTTAATGAAGAGGTTAAAGCCATTGAGAACAGATTTGAACAACTGAAAGCACCTTATACACCTGGTCGTTTCCCAGATTGGAAAAATGAATAGCATATTAATATTTTATTAATTGTTTTTAAAACCATTCATTATCTTTGCCCTTTTTAAAAAAAACCTACGAATTAAATTTAAAGCTTTTGGGGGAAGAAAAACCATTATTTGAACTCACCGCAAGAACTTTTCAGGGATTTGAAAAACTTGTTGCCAAAGAACTTGAAAAAACAGGGGCGAAAGATATTTATGCCCGTAAACGTACAGTAGATTTCAGGGGCGATTTAGCATGTATTTACCGTACTAATTTGCAATTGCGAACAGCTACTAAAATTTTAAAAAAAATAAGCTTTTTTAAAGCAGTAAATGATCAATATCTCAACAAACACTTAATGGCAATTGACTGGTCAAAGTTTTTAATGCCAAAAGATAAATTTAATGTAAGTGTTAATGTAAGTTCTAAATTCTTTAATAATCCTGCCTTTATTTCAAATAAATTCAAAAATTGTATTCTAGAACATTTCAAGCAAAACAAGAAAGATTTTGTTCCCGACTATGATGCAAATCAGGCAGATATCAAGTTTCATTTTCAGGTTTTTAATGAGTATTGTACAATTTTTATTGATAGCACCGGTGATTTTTTATTCAACCGACACTATAAAGCCGAAAACAGTGAAGAAGATTTGAATGAGGTAATGGCAGCCGGAATGCTTTTAATGAGTAATTGGAAGCCCAACATGACTTTAATTGACCCTATGTGTGGTTCAGGTACTATTTTATTTGAAGCAGCATTTATTGCTAACAATATTCCTCCGGGCATTTATCGCAGCTTTTTTGGTTTTATGAAATGGAAAGATTTCAATAAAAGTGTCTGGGAATCAGTAGTTGCCGAAGCAAAAGCTAATATTGTATCTCCTAAAGCAAAAATTTATGGGTTTGATAAAAACCCTGTAATGATAAGTTTGGCCAAAAAGAACCTTATTAAAGCCAATTTATTAAATAAGATTCATTTTGAAACCAAAGCATTTTCTGAACTAAACCCACCAACAGAAAAAGGTATTATTGTTACTGAACCTCCTAGTTCTGAACGTATTGACCGCACCGACATCTTAACATTTTATGAGCGTTTTGGTAATATGCTTAAAGAAAAATTTGTTGGTTATAATGTAGCAGTCTTATGTCCGAATAAAGATGCACTTTTAAAATTAAAATTATCTCCTCGTTTTAAAATTGTACTACTGAATGGTAAAAATGAAAGTTTCTTTGAAACTTATTATGTAAACCCTAAACCTCAAAAAGAGAATGACTAAAAAAGCCACCTGAAATATTTCCAAGTGGCTTCTTCAAATTATTTATAATTTTTTTACCAGGTGTATTGTAGAGTCAGTTCTATTTGTAAATCCCACAAAAAACTCTTTACAGTAATCACTGCAGGAAATCTTTTGTTCACGAGATAGGGTTTAAATGCAGTAGTTACCATTAATTTCTGATCATTTTTGCCTTCATCCAAGTCGTCATCCCATAATTCGATGGTGTATTCCTTATCAGGATCAAGAACTGGTATTTTGTCGGTCAAAGGAACTAATTCAAATTTTTTATCTTCAGGAACATTGTATTCACTTTTATGGTGTTTGTAAACCTGTGTAGTCCCTTGCTTCATTATGACATATAAATCCGGTCCGTCATATTCATCCCAAGCTGTACCTCCGTTGCTGGCTGGCCAGCCAATAACTTTAAATTTTGTGATTTTAATGGAAACTGGTTTGACTTCAACTTCGCATAAGTCGCCAGTGAAACCTTGTTTGCAATTACAAATTCCCTTTTCGCAAGTACCTCCATTCAAACAAACTATTCCTTCACATTTGTCTTGACCACAATACTGAAACAAAAACATGACAGCAAAACCTGCCAATAATGCTAGCAAATAAACTTTAATCTTCATAATCTTTATTTTTTACTGGTTATTATCAGGCTGCTAAAATAATAAAATGAGAGCAAACAAAGATTTATTTGGTAACTTTTTCTTTAGCTTTTTTTAACTGAAGAAATCCGATAACACCTAATCCCACTCCTGCTGTTGCCATTGCAATTCCAGTTGAGCTGACCTGTCCTCTTTTATGAGTTCTGATAGGTTCAATATTAGAAATAACTACTGTCGTAAAAACACCCAATACAAAGAGACCGCCTCCGCCTCCCATTAACAGCATGGCTTTTTTGACATCTTCACTTGCAGGTACATCCATTTCTGTTCTGATTTCCTGATACTTGTTTGCTATTAATTTATTATCAGTTTGTATGGATTCAATATCTTTAAATGCTATTTTTGAATTTTCGATTTCTTTATTGTCTTTTTCTATTCTGTAAAGAATAATTCTATTCTGTAAAGAATAAAGTTTTTATTAATTTCTGTAATAGTACAATCAATGGTTTTATTTGCTTTAGTTTTAATCTTATCAAAGTTTTGAGAAAAACTCAGAAAAGGCATCAAAAAAAGTATAGCTAATAAATAAGCTTTCATATTGAAAAATTTAAAGGTTTAATTTAAACTGCAAATTTATATCAATTCTTTAATACAAAATAAAATTTAAAAATCAGTTTAAATAAGGATGAAAATGTTTTTATTTAATTAAAAGATATACAGCACTTTATGTAAAAGTCTGAACAAAGGTTTAACGCGAAATGAACATGAAACTGATATAATTATCAGAAAATCAGTAAAAAAAAATTTTTTTCAGATTCAATTAATCAAAAAGTACTATTTTTGTAACCCTAAAAAAAATTTGTTTAACCCGTTAAAAACTTAGCTTGTGATTAAAACTGACGTTATTTCGCAGATTTCAAAGAAAACCGGAATAGAAAAACGAGATGTAAAAGTAATGGTAGAATTGTTTTTTGATATTGTAAAGGATTCTGTCATTAGTGGCGAAAATGTTTATTTTCGTGGATTTGGTAGTTTTACATTGAAGAAAAGAGCAAAAAAAATAGGAAGAAATATAACCAAAAATACTTCTATTGTTGTTCCTGAACATTTTATTCCTTATTTCAAACCTGCAAAGGGATTTGCAGCTCAGGTGAAAGCTAAAAAGTTTAAAAAATAGTTAAGTTTTTAATCATTTTAAAGGTCAGATTTTTATAAATCTGGTCTGAAATATAGTGATTTTTTACATAGAAAATTATAAATTTATTAATTATGCCAAGCGGTAAAAAGAGAAAAAGACATAAAATAGCTACCCATAAAAGAAAAAAGAGGCTGAGGAAAAACAGGCATAAAAAGAAGAAATAATCTATTCAATTTTTACCTTTTTTTATTTTTTCCTGCACGGGTTTTGTTATGTGGCAACTAATCTGTAATGTTACATAATTGAAGAGGAACCTGATCATTCAGACAACTAACACAGGGCTGGATATAGCTTTACTGGAAGACGACAAACTGGTTGAATACCATCAGGATGTTGCCAATCAGGAGTATCTGGTCGGTGATATTTATTTGGGTAAAATTAAAAAAATTCTGCCCGGATTAAATGCTTGTTTTGTTGATATCGGGCACGAAAAAAATGCCTTTTTACACTATCACGATTTAGGACCTTCTATCCCTAATTTCAATGCTTTTACAGATAATTGCATTGCATCTGCCAAACCTGAAGCAGATATTTCAAACTTTGCAACTATTCCTGAAATTGATAAAAACGGTTCGATTCAGGATGTTTTAAAAGCAGAACAAAATATTGTTGTTCAAATAGTTAAAGAACCTATTTCTACCAAAGGACACCGCATTACTTCTCAGATTACACTTGCCGGACGATATTTTGTTTTAATTCCCTTCGCTGATGGTATTGCTGTTTCAAAACGCATCAGAGATGTTCAGGAAAAAAAGCGTTTGCTGGGAATTTTTCAGAAGAAAAAACCTGAAAATTGCTCAATCATTATTCGGACTGCTGCCGAAAATCAGGATGCCCGAACTCTTGAACGCGATTTCGATGCTGTTTTAGTCCGATGGGAAGAAATAGTTAAAAATCTGGCAGATAAAAAGCAAAAATTATTGGGTGAAGTTAATAAAGCTTTGTCTATTTTGAGAGATATGATCAGCGACAGTTTTGATACTATCGTGGTTGACAACAAAACTACTTACACTCAGTTAAAACAATATCTTGAAAAAACATCACCTGAAAACACCAATATTCTTAAATTTACTACCGACAGCACACCTTTATTTGAAACTTATAAAATTGACAAACAAATAAAAAGTTTGTTTGGTAAAATTGTGAATTTTGGTAAGGGTTCATACCTCATTATTGAGCATACAGAAGCAATGACTGTTATTGACATTAACAGTGGCAGTAAAACAGCAAAAGATACCGAACGCGAAGAAAATGTTTTGAATGTGAACATGGATGCTGCCGATGAAGTAGCCCGCCAGTTGCGTTTAAGAGACATCGGAGGATTGATTATAGTTGATTTTATTGATATGAAATCAGGCGAAAATCAAAAGACTTTACTCGAACACATGCGTAATGCCATGAAACGTGATAAAACTAAGCATGTGTGTTTACCACTTAGTCGTTTTGGTTTGATGGAAATTACCCGCGAGCGGGTCAGACCCGTACTTGATTTGTCTTCTCACGAAACTTGTCCTGTTTGTCGTGGTTCAGGGCAGGTAAAACCTACTATTCTTACAGTTGATGATATTGAGCATAGTCTTAATTTTATTTATAGTGAATTAAAAATCAAACATATAAATCTATACGTCCATCCATTTGTTGCATCATACATTCGCAAAGGTGCTTTTTCGAAACGATTAAAATGGTGTGTAAAATACAAGGCATTTATTTCAGTAAAAGCCTCTAATGCAATGAACCTGATTGATTATAAATTTCTCGACAATCAGGGCAGAGATATTCTTGAAGAGTATTGATTTTAATTTAGTCCTGTTTAATCAGTTCTAGAAAGTTATTCGCATTAAAGTAAATCCTTTTGATACATTAATAACCGGAACCAATATCTCATTTGAGCTGACCTGTCTTGAACTTTTTGGTATTGGGTTGCCACTCACTTTCCCGGTATTGCTGATGATTGAATAATCAATTTTTCCTTCAGGGTTAATGGAATTAATCATTAAATTCCAGTTGCTTCTTGATATATCGTTGTAAATGACGACTATCTGACCCGAAAATGCTGAGGAATGAAATGAGGAATAATAACCTTCATCGTTTAGGGTAGTCTGGTCTTTTTTAATGACTTTAGTCCACTCCACATTGTTGTTTTGATCAAAAGAAGTAATTAAAATATCTCCGAAACGGTAAAAATAACGGATATATGTATTATTCAGCGAGTAGTAGTTGTTCATTACCTCCTTAGTAATTGTAAATTTTTCAGCCATTATTACAAATCCACCATCATCTCTAACGATGAGTTTTGAAGTATAGTAATCGCTGAGTCCCTTCGCTTTGTATCCTGCTCCTTCCAGAGCGCTTATCATTTCAATACTGAAAGCAATAAATTTTTGAGAGGCTAAATTATTTTTACTTTCTGTACGATAAACAGCCATTCCCTTAAAATATTCATTTTCGTCTGTAAAATATAGCCCGCTGATAATATATTGTTGCTCGTTAAAATTGTATTTATAAACGGCTGTTGAAATGGCAAGCGTATCGTTATAGAGTTCGGTAATATTGCTTTTGTTATCTTGCAAATCGAGCTGAAAAAATCGAAGTTTTTCAATATTTGATTTAAAAATACCTTTTTCTTCAACAATTCTGATAATTGCAGCAGCATTGTCGCCAAATAAACTCAATTGTTCGACACTAAACTCTTTTCTTAAACTCACTATGGTTTCACTAATTTTATAAGTATCGAGTTGTTTATTTAAAACAATAAAATTGAACTTTACAATATCGGATTTAATCTCTGATGGAAAGACAATTAAAATCCGTTGAAAAACACGATCAAAGTTGATTTTGAAAGTATTGCTGTTGGAAGGAGTAACTTTAGTGGCAGCAATTAGTACATTTCGTCTGGTAAAAGAAAATCTGTCGTTTAAAATGGTACAATAAAGCTCATATTCCTTATTTTCTTTATTGAAAACCGAATAAAAAATGTAAATCATATTGCCCATCATCAAAATTTTTTCAATGGTTTCGCCTTTATCAATCTGAAATTCAAGTTGATTAGCAATTTCCATATTTTTATTGTAACGAGTAAAAATAAAATCCTGGTTATAAGACTTGTTGTATCGAACGATATAATAATGATTATTGCTGCTTCCTAATATTTCGGAATGGTGCATTTTATTTTTTATTTTATCCGGCACCGACCATGATGTTTCCTGACTATATAAGTTGTTTTGAATAAAAAGTGCAAAAAATACACTCAGGATAATATTACATCTTTTTAAATTCATTTTACTGGTTGTTACCAAATACAAAGATGCATTAATTTTTGTTCATAAAAACCATTTCTCCGGATAAAAAGGTCTGAAGTATTTTAGTTAGAGGTACTTCATTTTCAGCGACTGTAAGGATATCTTTATCAAGAACCACAAAATCAGCAAGTTTGCCTTTTTCAATACTTCCTTTTATTTTCTCTTCAAAGTTGGCTTTTGCAGCCCAAATGGTCATGGCTTGAAGTGCTTGTTGACGGGTTATTGCATTTTCAGGTAAAAATCCGTTTTCGGGTTTACCATCAATATTTTTTCTAAATACTGCTGCAAAAAATCCATATATCGGGTTAATATTTTCAACAGGAAAATCGGTTCCATAAGGTATCCAGCAGTTTTGTTCCAATAAGGTTTTATAAGCATAAGCAGTTTTAAGCCTTTCATTTCCAAGTCGTTTACCAGCCCATTCCATATCAGAAGTTGCATGAACAAATTGAACACTGGGAATAATTGAATAAGCTTTAAAATACTTCAAATCGTCAGGATGTACAACCTGAGCATGTTCAATTCTCCATCTGCGGTCATTTTCAGGTTCAAGATATTGTTTAAATAAATTTAATACCATACGATTGGCAGAATCTCCGATAGCATGAACACAAACCTGCATGTTGTTTTCATAAGCAAATTGGCAATACATCTGATAAAAATCCATTGGATACAAAATACTTCCCTTTTTACTTTTTTCATCGTCATAAAAGTCAAGCAAACAAGCCCCATGAGAGCCCAAAGCCCCATCTGCATAAAGTTTTACTGCTCTGGCACTTAATTTTTCATTTATTATAGTGCCATTTTTTTTAATAAAATCTATGGTTTCTTCGTCAGGGTCAAACATAGCATATACTCGCATTTTCAGTTCTCCCGTCTTATGCATATTATCAATAATTTTAATAAACTTCACCTTTAATCCTGCATCACAAACACTTGTTAACCCCACCGAAAAGCAAGCTTGCTCAGCAATTTTATAACATTGTTTGATGTAGTTTTCATCAGGATTGGCAGCTGCTTCCTTGATAATATCTGCTGCATTATCTAAAAGAATTCCTGTAAAACGACCATTTTTTTTAATAACAAATTCACTGTATTTATTTAAATCAATGCCACTTTGCCTGATAGCTGCTTCATTGACCAGCACTGCATGACCATCCACTCTGGTAAGCATTACAGGACGGTCGGGAAATAATTTATCTAATTCTGTATTATCAGGATATTCATTGTTTTTCCAAAGATTTTGGTCCCATCCACGACCGGTAATCCATCCTTCTGTATTGTTTTTGGCATGTACTGCCACTTTTTGCAATACTTCTTCAAACGATTTTAACCCGTTCAGGTCAATTCTTTGAGTAAACAATCCATAACCATAAAAATGACTATGTGCATCAATAAATCCGGGATATACTGTTTTTCCTTCAAGGTCAATGATTTTTTCTGACTTGTAGTAACGAAGAATACTATCGGTACTGCCTGTTGCTTCAAATACACCGTTTTTTACGGCAAAGGCTTCTGCAATCATAAAATTGCTGTCAACTGTATAAACTTTTGCATTTATAACAATTAAATCAACTTCAGTTTTTTTCATACACGAATTCAATAAAAAAGCTAACAGAATTAAAATGATGTAATATTTTGTCATAATCTTAAATTTTTAAGTCAAATTTATTAATAAGTTCAATCCAATTTCCTTCAGTTCCAAAATGATAACACTGAAATTTCAAACTTGCAGCTGTCAGGATATTTTGCAAATCATCATCCACAAAAAGAGTTTCTTCAGGTTTAATTCCTGAATCTCTTAAAATAAAGGTAAAAATTTCAGCTTCTGGTTTCCTCATACCCATTTCAAAGGAATAGTATTCTTTCGAAAAGTATTGATAAAACTTGCTTTTCAATCTGGAATTTTTTATTTCAGTACTGAATTTTTCGTAATGAATAATGTTAGTATTCGACAACAAAAAGCAATGATAATGTTTTGAAAAGCGTGCCAGCATTCTCACATTTTCGAGCGGACAACCCAATAACATAAGATTAAAAGCATCAGTAATTGCTGAAAAATCGGGAAAGAGGGCAGAACTGACTTGTAAAAGTCGTAAAAATTCATCAGCAGACAGCTCTCCTTTTTCAAACTGAAAAAAGATATTGTTTTTTTTATTTATCCAGCTGGTTACAGGTATTTGGAGTTTTAGAAGTTCATTTTTGCTTTTTTCGGGTGATATCTGATAAAAGACACCACCAAAATCAAACAATAAATTTTTTATTTCATTCATGCTTCTTGTTTTATAAACCTTTTTATCTTTGCACCCTCAATTAAGGGCCCATAGCTCAGTCGGTTAGAGCAGTTGACTCATAATCAATTGGTCGCAGGTTCGAGTCCTGCTGGGCCCACAATTTGATTCATTTGTTTTAAGAACTATTTTATATCGAAGGCAAAGTTAATCTTTGCCTTTTATTTTTTTATTAAAATGAAAAATTTTATAAGGTCAATCTGGCAAAATCCTGAAAACAATAAAAGTGTTTTTGTTATTGACCAACGATTTTTACCCTTCGAATTTTGCGAATTTGAATTATCATCTTCAGCAAACGCTGTTTATGCTATAAATGAAATGGTGGTCAGAGGAGCACCATTAATTGGCGTTACTGCTGCCTGGGGGGTGTATTTTGCTTATATTGAAGCTCTTAATCAAGGTTTGGGATTTGATTTCATTAAAAGAAAATCTGCTGAATTAGTCAATACCCGTCCTACTGCGGTTGACTTGAAAACTTCTGTTGACAAAATGATAAGTTTTATTCAAGCCAATGATGTTAGTGAATCTGCTGCAAAAGAATTATATGGATTGGTAAAAAGTATTGAAACAGCATCTGAAAATCAATGCAGAGATATTGGTTTAATAGGTCTTGCTTTAATTGAAAAACTTTATTCTGAAAAAAACGAAACTGTAAATATCCTGACTCATTGCAATGCCGGAAAGCTGGCAACCGTAAATTACGGAACTGCTTTAGCACCTGTGTATCTGGCTCATGAAAAGGGAATACCTGTCCATGTATGGGTTGATGAAACGCGTCCACGCATGCAGGGAGCATATTTAACTGCATGGGAGCTGGCTGAAGCAGGTATTGAACATACTGTGATTGTTGATAATGCAGGTGGTCATCTCATGCAACACCATCTGGTGGATTTGGTTATTACAGGTGCCGACAGGTTGACCATTAATGGTGATGCTGCCAATAAAATTGGAACTTATCTGAAAGCTTTGGCAGCCCACGACAATCAAATACCTTTTTATGTTGCTGTTCCTTCATCTACTTTTGATTTTCAGCTGACAGATGGTGTCAGGCAAATTCCTGTAGAGTACAGAAATGATAACGAAATTAAACAACTCAAAGCACTTGTAAATGATAAAATAAAAGATGTTCTTGTGATGAGTGACAGCACAAATGTTTTAAATCCTTCATTTGATGTTACTCCGGCTAACTATATCACGGCATTCATAACAGAGCGTGGAATATGCAGTGCAAATAAGGAAAGCCTTTTAAATCTTTTTCCTGAATTTGCTGTATAATTTAACATCTTTCATTTAATTTGCCTTTTTATTTTAATTTGAATTTAACTTTGTTTTAGCCACATGGATATAAAAAAAATTATACGTGATATTCCGGATTTTCCTAAACCGGGCATATTATTTCATGATGTTACTACTTTATTTAAAAATCCGCTTGCTTTCAGGTATGTAATCGAATGCTTTTATGATCATTATAAAGATAAGGGAGTAAATTATGTTGCAGGCATTGAGGCCCGGGGGTTTATTCTTGGTGGTGCACTGGCTCAAAGTTTAGGATGTGGGTTTATTCCTGTTCGAAAACCTGGTAAACTACCCGCTAAAACAATCAGTCAGGAGTATAGCCTTGAGTATGGCACCGATAAAGTTGAAATTCATGAGGATGCTTTAAATGAAGGTGACAAAGTTATTATTGTTGACGATTTGGTAGCAACAGGCGGTACTCTAGTAGCCGGAATCCGACTGGTAGAAAAACTGAAGGCTGAGATAATCGGTGTTGCATCAATAATAGATATGCCAGACCTTGGTGGTCGAAAATTATTGGAAGAGTATAACTATTTTTACCTAATTGAGTATTCAGGGCACTAATGAACAATGAGCTTTTATATCATATTGCATTAACCCAAATTCCTTTGGTCGGGCCAAAGCTTGCCCGTAATCTGGTTGCATATTGTGGAAGTTCTGAAGCTGTTTTTACCGAACGTAAAAGTCATTTATCAAAAATACCAGGCATTGGTAGTGTAATTGCCGATTCAGTTTATTCATTTGATGATTTTTCAGTAGCTGAAAAAGAAATTCTTTTTATTGAAAAAAATAAAATAAAAACGCTTTTTTACCTCGACAAAGATTATCCTGAGCGAATGAGAGATTTGGAAGATGCGCCAATTTTGATTTTCGGTAAAGGAAATTTTGAACTAAATGTTCCCAAGGTAATTGGTATAGTCGGAACCAGGAAAGCTACTAACTATGGCAAAGCCTGGTGCAATCAACTTGTTTCCGACCTCAATGCATATAACCCCTTAATTGTCAGTGG
>Ga0116204_1000302_pt1 | contig 27286 bp, 29 predicted proteins | sample LakKivwa52mmetaG_FD_94481 | JGI IMG/M metagenome (GOLD analysis project Ga0116204, IMG submission 94481) | Anoxic lake water microbial communities from Lake Kivu, Rwanda to study Microbial Dark Matter (Phase II) - Lake Kivu water 52m metaG | ecosystem: Environmental > Aquatic > Freshwater > Lake... | reverse complement strand
ACCGCGGCACATTTTCCGCAGAAAATGGGCCCGCGGAGATGGAGCGCCGCAGCGCGACAGATTTCGAGCGGAACGCCGCTCGAAACCGCGGGCAGTTTCAAGAAGGAAGTGGGCCCGCGGAGAATCGAACTCCGAATCTCCTGCATGTCAAGCAGGCGTCTTAACCATTCGACTACGGGCCCAGCAACTTTATGCTGGGGATGTCAAGCGGCGCCTCCTTCAGCGCTGGAGGGACGACCGCCGCAAGCGGGCGGATAACCATCGTCGGCTCTGCCGGCGATACTGCAACAGCAGAGCATTCGACTACGGGCCCGTAAAGACGAGTTCTGCCTATGAAGGTTTTTATGCATTTGGAGGGAAGCTAAATCATGCGAAAAGCCTCGGCATTCTGCCCGTCCTACATCACAGGTATCTTCACGATAGGCAAGAACGATGCAGCGGGCGCGGGCTTCACAATCGACTCGGGAATGACCACAACGGTGGGCGAGTCGCGGGGCATGACAAAAATCATCATAAACGGGAGCGAAAGCGCCGCCCCTGTCTCGAAAGCCGTGCTCCGCAAGTTCTCAACGCTTGGCAAGGTAGGCGTTGTCGAGATAAGGCATGAGACGCCCCTTCCGATCGGGTTCGGGCTTGGCATGAGCGCGGCAGGAGCGCTTTCGCTTTCCCTTGCTCTCAATGAACTCCTAGGCTTGGGCATGAAACGCGAGGAGTGCGTCAAAATCGCGCATGACTCAGATGTCGAGTGCGGCACCGGGCTCTCCGGCGCCGACGCATCCGCGATAGGCGGCATCCTTGTGAGGCGCAGGATAGGCGAGGAAGTCGTGAGGCTGCCTTTTGAGGAGAGGCAAATCTCGCTCGCCTTTTTCTCGCCCATGAGGAACGCCACAGTCTTGAAGTCGAAGGAATGGACATCCCGCGTGAATGCCGCAGGCGAGGCTGCGCTTGATGGGGTTTTCGCAAAAAAAACCTGGGATTCGCTTGTTCTCGAGTCCCGGAAATTCGCAACCGCCTCGCTTCTCGCATCGTGGTGTTCGGCGGAGATGGCAAAAAACCCAAGGGCAAGCATGGCAATGCTCGGGCAGACGCTTTTTTCCGATGCCCCCATGGAAATCCCAGGGGTGCCTGGAAGGATGAATGCGAATGTATGCGGGGAAGGGGCGAAAGCCCTGTGAGGTGTTTGTTTTGAAGAAAACTGTTGAGAAAAAAGTTGATGTTTCAGTCATAATTCCCGCTTATAACGAAGAGAAATACATTGGCGCGTGCCTTGCGGCGATAGAGAGGCAGAAGTTTGATGGCACCTATGAGGTAATTGTCGGCGACGGGCACAGCACCGACCGCACCAGGAAAATCGCGCACGACTATGGCGCAAAGGTGGTGCTTGAGCGCTTCGGCACGGCGTCAGGAGGCAGGTATGCCGCGGCAAAGGTGGCAAAGGGGCGCGTGCTTCTTTTCACAAGCTCGGACACCCAGCCCACTCCCCTCTGGGTGAAAAGCATCAATGATTTGTTCCGCGACCGAAAAGTGGCCTGGGCGACCGGCAACATACGGCCCTTTGAGGGCAACCTCTTCGAGCATATGGGTTCAGTGGTGCTCAACATATTCACCGCCATACTCAACCCGCTCGGGCTTGCCTACGTGAACGGAGACAATGTCGCTGCAAGAGCAGATGCCTATTGGAAGGTCGGCGGCTTCAACCCAAGGCTTGCGACATCGGAAGACACCGATTTGGGCATGAAGCTCATGAAGTGCGGCAGGTTCGCCTTCTCGCGGCATGCGACCGTGCTCATCTCCATGAGGCGCGTTAGGAAATGGGGCTACATCAACTTCGTGCTCTTCCACACGGGTAATTTCCTCTCCACGCACTTCTTCAAGAGGCCGGCGCAGATGTACGCTCCGATAAGGTGACAAAGCCTTGCCACTATTCCTTTTTTCTCTCGAAGAAATGCCCCACGTGCCCGCGCATGTTCACGACGTAGTCGCTGCCGAATTCGCTTCTGAAAAAAAGAAGCTCGCCTTTTGCCCCGAGTATCTTTCCGAGGACGGAATCGCTTATGTGAGGGGAGTGCACGCGCGGGTAGTGCCCTGACAAGTCGATGATGCCTGGTGAAAAGTCAGGAAGCACTCCTGATGAGCGCACAAGCTCGAGCGAGGAGGCGAAATTCTCCCGCGCAGCCTGGGAGTCGAAGTCGAGCCTGCGTATTTTCTGGGCGAGGCGCACTGAATTTGAAAACATGAAGCGAGACTGGAGCTGCGCCTCGGCGGAATAGACCATGTCAGGCCCTTGGAATTTTGCCACAATGCAGCCGAAATCCGCGCCCTGCTCGCGCATGCGCTCCAAAAAGCGCTCGCTTCGTGTCACTCCGCACTTTATTATGTCCTCCCCGAATGCCGCAAGGTAGAGCGCGTACTCCTCATCTGACGCTTCCTTGTAAAGTGCCGGATAGCCTGAGAAATCGCCCACGGTATAGGCGCGTGAAACATCCATTGCCGCGCATGTTGGGCACTGGCGGATGTTTATCGCGGAATTTGCGCATACGTGGTGGCTTCCGGGCGATTTCCAGCCTATGCACGCGCGGCGGGGGGAGAACGAGAGGTCCTCTAAACCAGAAAGGGGCGAGGTTTCAACCTTGCCATCCTGCCAGTAGAGAAGGGTCGGCTCGCCGTTTCCGGAATAGAAGCGTATGAGGTGGAGCATGGAATGCGCGCTGATGGGGGCGTTGGGGCTATAAAAGCGTTTGCGGGGGGGCTTTCCGGTGCGGGAATTGGAGGAAAGGAATAAGCGTTTTAATGGTGCGCTAGGAAAAGGGGACGGGGTGGAAACATGACGCTTGACGACTATTTGGCAGCAGAAGTGAAGACGATTAGGGACAAGAACCTTGACTGGCGGCTCCGCGAGCTTCAGGGGCCTTCAATCCCGAGGGCGAGGGTGGACGGCAAGGAGGTCATAATGTTCTGCTCTAACAATTATCTTGGCCTCTCGAACCACCCGGAACTCAAAAAAGCCGCAATCGAGGCTGTCGAAAAGTACGGCGCAGGCTCGGGCTCGGTGCGCGCTATTGCGGGAAGCCAGGATTTGCACTTCAAGCTTGAGAAAACGATTGCGCGCTTCAAGCACACCGAAGCCGCGATATATTTCCAGACGGGCTTTGCGGCAAACGCGGGCTCGCTCCCTCAGCTTCTTGTGGATGGCGACTTGGCGATTTCCGACGAGCTCAACCACGGCTCGATAATAGACGGCGTGAGGCTCAGCAAAGCCGAGAAGGCGATTTTCAAGCACAAGAACATGGAGGACCTTGAGCGCGTGCTTCGCGAGGCGAAGGCAAAGGGCACCTACAAGAAAATCCTGATAATCACCGACGGCGTTTTCTCGATGGACGGCGACATCGCGCCACTTGACAGGATACATGAGCTTGCAAGGCAATACGGCGCATACATTTACGTGGATGACGCACACGGAGACGGAGTGCTCGGCGACCATGGCAGGGGAATCGTGTCGCACTTCAAGCTTGAGCGGAAAATCGAGGTGGATATGGGCACGTTCTCAAAGGGTTTCGGCGTGGTCGGAGGCAGTGTGGCTGGCTCGCAGCACCTCTATGACTTTTTGCAGAACAAGGCGCGAAGCTGGCTTCTCTCAGGCTCGGCGCCGCCAGCAACCGTTGCGGCGTGCACGGCTTCACTTGAGCTTCTTGAGAGGGACGACTCGCTTGTCAGGAAGTTGTGGGACAACACGAAATACTACAAGGGTGAGCTTGCGGCACTCGGCTTCAACACCGGCGAGAGCGAAACGCCAATCACTCCGATAATGCTTGGCGAGAGCAAGCTTGCGCAGGACTTTGCCGCGGAAATATTCAACGAGGGCGTGTTCGCGCTGCCAATAGTGTTCCCGATGGTGGGGCAGGGCAAGGCAAGGATAAGGACGATGGTTACTGCCGCGCACACGAAAGAGGACCTCAATGACGCGCTTCGCATATTCGAAAAGGTAGGCAAGAAGCTTGGCGTTGGCAAGAAGTAAGCCGTGAACGCGGGTACCGAAGATTGCGCTCAAAAAAGCAGGGCGCCTGCCTAAGCCAATGTTGCCGATTGAAGTTGGTTTTCGATGGCGAAGAAGCGTACGAAAAAGGAAATCAAGGAGTTCTCCCGCAGGGTCCAGCTCCACATGCAACATGAGAAGCAGGGGCGCGGCGGATTGCTCTCTGAAGTCATACTCGGGGGGCAGGACGGGCTTGTAAACGTGCTTGGAATCGTGCTTGGCGTAGCCGCGGCGTCAAGCGACCGCTTTCTTGTGCTCATAGCGGGCATGGTCGCGACTTTTGCCGAGTCTATTTCAATGGCGGCAGTCGCCTATACGAGCACGAGGGCCGAGCAGGACCACTACAGGCGCGAGCTTGAGCAGGAGAAATGGGAGATGGAGCATCTGCCTGAAGTCGAAACCGAGGAAATACGCCTAATCTACATGAAGAAAGGCTACCGCGGCAAGGAGCTTGAAAAGGTTGTGAAGAACATCACATCCAATAAGGAGCTTTGGCTTTCGGTCATGATGAACGAGGAGCTCGGGCTTTCCACGCTTGAGACGCAGCAGCCCCTCCGCTCAGCCGCGATTGTCGGCATCTCCGCGATGGTCGGTTCGGTGCTGCCCCTTGTGCCCTTCTTCTTCCTTCCAGTAGGGGAGGCGATTATGGCATCGCTTGTGCTATCGACAATCGTGCTATTCGCAGTCGGCGCCTACAAGGCAAAGATAACTGTTGGAAGCTGGGTTAAAAGCGGGATTGAGATGGCTGCGGTCGGAATGCTTGCCGCAATAACCGGCTACTTCGTCGGCAAGTTCCTTGGGGGCTGGTTCGGCTTAAGGAGCGTGCCAGGCTAGAAAGCGCTACCCCTTCTTCCCCAATTGCTCAAGTTTTCGGTCTATTTTCTTTTCAGCCTCAAGCCGCTCGAACTCGTATTGTTCGTAATCGACAAATTTCATGCCTGAGGCGAGGCGGGGATGCACGCGCAGGATGTGCCTGTGCATCTCCTGCGCCGCGCGGCGGTAGTCTATATGCCCCTGGCGCATCGAGCGAAGCTCGCAGATGTGGTATGCCTCCCGCAAATTCATCTTCACGTACCAGCGCATCAGGCAGCCGAGCGGAACGACATATTGCGCCTCATAGGGCATCTCGGGAGACATCTTGCCGAAGAGGGAATCTGCCGCTGCGACCGCCCCCCTTACTTCGGCGGCGAAGCCGGCTTCTATTAGCTCCGGGGGCATCTGGAAACCATGCTTTGTCGTGAGAAGCTGGCGCTCCTGCGTGAGAATGCGGTGGCGGTGCAAATCGCGGTACATGCCGAAATTGCCGGTTATCGAGAAGGTATAGTCAATGCATTCAAACGCCCTGCCTGGCTTTTGCCGCCTGTTTTGGCGAGAGCCGATGTACGCCGCAATAAGCTTTTCGCGCTCTTCTGGAGGCATGCCGGAAATCGCCTCCTTTACCTGCCGCAAGTCGGCATGCGTGTGCGGAAAGAGTATTGCCGCGAGGATTTTCTCTTCCGCCCTATCGTCGTATTCCACGAGCGACACGTTCGGCTTGTCTTCCAGGGCTTCGGACAGCGCGAGTTGGTTGGCTGCAAGCTGGCGGATATTCGCCGCATTCTGGGAAATGTAACCCTGCACCCCCTTCCCATGCTTGTCATCCGCACGCTTTACAAATGACGGGATGACCTTTCGGAGCTCTTCGTGCAGTTCCCTTGCAACCGTGCGAGGCTCGGAGAGAGGGCTTGCATACATCTTGAGAAGCATGTACTCAAACGCCCTGCCATTGCCGAAAAATCCGGAATTTGTGAGCGTGGAGGCGGGCAGGATGCCGCGAAGGATGTCGCATACCTTTGCCCGGATTGTCGAGGCGTGGGCGCGCTCGGAAACCCCCTCGCTTCGCGGGAACTTCTCCTCTTCGATTTTCGACATTTCCGGGATGAGGCGGGAGTAGGTGCTGAAAAGGAGGTCGCACGCCTGCAGGTATTCGTCTGCGAATTTGGAGCGCATTGTCGCTTCCTCCCGAAGGTAGCGGTAGCTCCCGCCTTCCTTCTGGTCGAAGTAGACATAGCGCGTGGATTTTTCCAGGGGGGAGATGCCTATGCGCGAATCCTGCATGATTTTCGTGAGAACGTTGGACAGGTTCTCGCATGCCGCGTGGGCGCCGCCCAATTCGGCAACCGAATCGTCGCCGTATCCGACAAGCACCCTGTCGTAGAATTCCTCCGCCTTTTTCGTGGCGACAATCACTGGTTCGCCTTTCCGCACGCCTTGCGCAACTATCTCCGAAAAACCAGCTTCAGGGTCGAGGAGGAACTCGTCGAGCAGAAGGCGGCGGAGGCTCTTTGGCGAGCGCGAATAGCGGGAGAACAGCGCGCCCTTCACGGCTTCCGGGAGGTTGATTAGCGCAAACGTGTTCCTGTCGGTATTGGTACAGAACTGCGAGAGCATCTCATTTTCATTATCTGTGAATTCCCCCATCCGCGCACCGGTGAGAAAGGGGGAATGCACATTCATAATGCTTTGCGGGGGGCTTACGATAGGCATTTAAAACATTTTCCGATTGAAGGGATGCACCCTTATTTTGGAGTTTTGTCTCCATTTGGAGGTGAGGGCATGGCGGAAAAAAGACCATTTGACATATTGAACGGCGCGCTCAATAACCGGGTGCTTGTCGGCCTCAAGGGAGGCGTCGAGATGAGCGGCACCATGGTTTCATATGACGTGCACATGAACATCGTGCTTGAGAAGGCGCAGGTCGTCAAGGGAGAGGACACGCGCGGCATCGGCACCGTGCTTGTGCGGGGCGACTCGGTCGTCTACATTTCGCCTTCGCAATAAGGCGTTCCACTAATGGGCTTGTGGCGCAACGGTAGCGCGCCTGCATGGCATGGGTGTTTTGCTCGCCAAAACAGACACATAGTGCAGGAGGCTGGGGGTTCGAAAGTTTTGCCGGCTGAATCTGCTGGCAAAGCCGCCAATCCCCCCGAGTCCATTCCCTTCCCAGCGCAAGCTTCAGCAAGGAATTTAAAATGAGGCGGAGAATACCGGGCATGGCATCGGACAAGGTGAGGGCGCTAATAGCGTTTGCGAAATTCGCAATAGCGCTCGCGGCAGGCTACGGGATATACTACGTGTGGATGGAAACGCGGGGCGGGCTTGACGAGGAATACATACCATACGTCGCCGGGGGAATCGTCACGATAATGGTATTCGTGCTCCTCTCCAAGCTCAACAAGGGAGCAGACTAGGGGAACTCCATCATGCGCTCAAGCGGCTTTCTCGCCTTTTCCGATATTTCCGGGGCTATCCGCACTTCGTTCTCTTCGGGCAGCCTTTCCAACAAGTCCAGCACGAGCGTGAGCGTGTTCTTCTTCATATAGGGGCAAATCGAGCATGAGCCGACGAATCTTTTATTTGGGAATGCGGCCTTGAAGCGCTCGGCGAGCCCGCATTCGGTTATGAGCATGAACGAATCAGCCTTGGACGACGATACGAAGCGCTCCATGTCCCCGGTGCCGCCAGCCATGTCTGCAGCCGCCACAACTTCCGGCCGGCACTCGGTGTGCGCGAGGACCTGTGTGCCGGGCATCATGCCGCGCATCGCCGAAATGACGCCAGGGTCGAACGACTCGTGGACGATGCAGCACGCGGTGTGCCCGATTATCCGCTTGCCCGTCCTTGCGCCAAGATTCCTTGCCATGAACCTGTCAGGCACGAGTATCAGCTCGCCGTCCGGGAGGGCCCGGATTATTTTTTCAGCGTTTGCGCTCGTGCAGCATATGTCGCATTCCGCCTTCACTTCCGCGCTCGTGTTCACATAGCAGATGACCGGCGCGGCAGGGTGCTTTTTGCGAAGCGCACGGACGTCCTGGGGGGTTATTCCGTCGGCAAGCGAGCATCTTGCATCAGGAGATGGGAGAAACACGCGCTTTTCCGGGCTGAGCAGCTTCGCAGTCTCCGCCATGAAACGCACGCCGCACATTATGACTATCTTTGCCCCGGATTTTTGCGCCCCCCTTGCAAGCGCATATGAGTCGCCCGCGAAATCCGCAACCCCGTATGTGATTTCAGGGCGCTGGTAGGAATGCGCGAGGAGAACTGCGTCCTTCTTTTTTTTCAGGCGGTTGATCCTGTGCGTGAGGCTTGCGCTTGCCCTGCACGAGTCTAAGTTCCAGCCTAGGGGGGAGAGTTTGCCGTAAAGCCTCTTGGCCTCTTCCTCAAGCGCGCTGCCCATAACGACCGATGCGGAATGTTGCTGAAAAAGAATAAAAAGAGGCTCCCGCGCTTCAGACGATGTTGAGCGCGAGCAATATTATCGAAACTACGAGTATGGTCACCGACAGCAGGAAAAACTGCCGGTTCAGGTTCTCCATCTCCCATGCCATCGTGAGCACGGGGGCGTTCGGGCCGAGGAAATAGCCGTCGCTGTTTTTTGCCACACAGCCGTTTTCGACAAGGCGCCCGAGCTCTTTGCTCGTCATGTCGGTTTTTTCGAATATCTCGCTTTCGCTTATTTCAGCCGGGAAAATCACGAAGAGCTTGCGCACCAGGCTTTTTGTCTCGTTTTTCGCAAGGCCCCTGCGGACGTAAAGATAGATATGGTAGGCGAGAATCGTCATCAGGACGAAAACCGCTATCCTGAACACCGTCTTGAACGGCAGCCATGTGAAAAGCCACAGGAAACCGGCTGCAAAAACAAGGAAAAACAGTGAAAACGCGTCCTTCTTGGTTGAAGACAGGATGTCGTCCATAATAACCACCGGGGCAAGCTTCTCAAACAACTATTTAATAGGTTTGCCCGCCCGCACCTGAAAGGCTTTTAACCGCTTGGCAGCAAAAGCGATGCGGGAGTGGCGGGAGGACGGCTTACCCGAATGGGAGGAAGTTCTGCCCACCGCAAGAGTCCGACAAGCCTAAGGCGAGATCGGGAACAGAAACGATGCCTATGCTGCCGGAAGGCAGGATGGGCGAAACTCCTTTGGCAGATGAGGATGACGAAAGGAGATGCCAAAGCGAGGCTGAAACGGCCCGAATGCGGGCGCAAAATCGCGCTGATGCGCGATTTGTTGCGGTGCAAGGCCTTGTGCCGCTCGTTCATTCCGCGAGGATGAACGGCCGGGGGCACGTCGTGCCCCGGATAGTCCAATGCCGTCAAACGGTGTGGCAGGCCACCTTGTGTTGCCTGCGCGGTGCCTTCGGGCTTCGCGCCACACCGTTTTCAAAAACAGAAGGCAGGCTACCACCCGCCGCTCCCAAATGCTTCTTCTTGGTTCAAGCCCGCACCGCCCCCTAGGCGCTTTTTTATCTTGGTCGCAAAGAGCTCCTTGCTGCTTCTAAAAAAGCGCGCCCAAGCGCTTTTTTATCCCTTTCGGATGCAATTAGCCTCTAGTGCCAAGGTAACTCAGATGCGGATTTGCAACGCAAGCCTGCAGGGTAATTTGGTTAGAGTGCCAGACTCATAGAACCCAAGAAGCTTAGCGCTGACGGGAATATCGATGAGTGATGAGCCTTCGGGCGATGATAAAACAGGCATTCTGTGCGGAGATTGTTCCGCGCGACACGGCGAGAAATCTGGAAGCCGCGTGTTCAAAAGCTTTCGGCTGGCGCCGAAAATTCGCCAGCCTTCGGCTGACGATCACGCCCTTGGCATTTTTTCTTTTTCAAGAAAAAATGGCTGCCATTTTTGCAGCTGCAAAAATAGCACGGCATATTTCTTTTTTGCTTCAACAAAAAAGTGACAGACGTTTTCAAAGCTCGGAAAGCGCCGCTTTTTTCAATCATTGCACCCAAATAGGCAATATGGCGGTTAAAGGCCCTGGCATGGGGCAGGATTTGCCCGTGGCAATCCTGAGCTTGGCTTTGAGTTATTTCTCATACTGCTGTCTGACGCCCGCGGTCATTCTAATGGCGGGGATTCTCATGGTCATCCTGTCGGCCATGCATGGCGGGAGCCTGCCTGCCGCCCCGCTCCAATACCTGTCGTTCATCAATCCTAAGCTGGCACAGCCGAGCTATTCTTTGAACGCCGAGGACGTAATGCAGATGTTCACCGCATTCGCATTCGGACTTTGGGCGTTCTCTGCGTTGGTGAACTTCGCAATCGAAAAAACCCTCAAGACAAGGATAACCGCCGCCATGCTACATAAGAACGCGATTGGCGTGGCGCTCATAACGGCCGTGCATCTGGCTGGAGCCGCTTCGGTGCCATTCATAAAAATCGCCGAGGGAACGGAACGGGGGGAGTTTTTTGTTGTGTTTGCATTTTTCTACGCCATCTGCATGGTTTGTTTCCAAGCATACTTTTTCTTAAGCGAAGCATCCTTCAGGCTGATGTCGGCATCTTGGAAAAAAATGGCTTGAGCTGGCTGGGTGGCTTCTCCGGTTCGCACTTTTTCCTTTTTTATAAATCCCAGGACTGTTGTATTCCATAACGAATATTAATCAATATGAAGTATTCTTCTTATGGAAAACCTCTCTTGGATAAGGCAGGAGCGGCGGAGGCTCGGCATCACGCAGCAGAAGCTCTCGGGGCTTGCGGGTGTGAGCCAGTCGCTAATCGCAAAGGTGGAATCCGGAAAGCTTGACCCGTCCTACTCGAATGCGCAAAGGCTCATTGAGGCATTGCGGCTTGCGGGCAATGCGAGCGAGAGGAAAGCATCGGACATCATGCACGCCGGAGTCGAGTCGGTCTCGCCTGAAAGCTCGCTTCACGCAGTGGCTGCCCTTATGAGGAAGAAGGCGATTTCACAGCTTCCTGTTGTTGATGGCGGGCGGGTGGTCGGGAGCATAAGTGAACAGTGCGTGCTTGCGGCTTTTTCTGATGGGAAGGGGGGGGTTTCCGGACTGAAAGTGGCAGATGCGATGGAGGAGGCGTTCCCCTCTGCCCTTCCCTCAACCCCGCTTTCCGCGCTTGCTGCGCTGCTTCGCCACTGCCCGGCAGTCCTTGTGATGGAAAGGGGGGGGATTCGCGGCATAGTAACCAAGGCGGACCTGCTCAAGGCAGTCTAGGGATGGGTGTTTAAATCTTCTTTGGGGGAACTTTTCTTATGGACAAATCAAAGGAAGCTGCGGCAAGGCGCGCGCTTTCTCTTGTCAAGCCCGGGATGGCGGTCGGGCTCGGCACCGGGAGCACGGCGGAGATATTCATCGATCTGCTGGGGGGAAAAAACCGCAAGGAAAGGCTGGGCCTCACCTGCATCGCCACTTCGCTCGCATCGGAGAGGCAGGCGAAAAAACTCGGCCTGCCTCTTGCCGGCTTTTCGAAAATAAAAAGGCTTGACATCGCCTTTGACGGCGCCGACCAGGTGGATTTGAAACTCAACCTGGTGAAGGGACTCGGAGGGGCGCTTGTGCGGGAAAAAATTGTTGATTACCGTGCTGAAAAGCTGGTGATTATGGTCGGGGAAAACAAGCTGGTCGGAAGGCTGTCTGGCATCGTGCCTGTCGAAGTAATCCCGCTTGCCGAGGAAGCCGTGAAGCGCGATTTGGTTGGGCTTGGCGCAACGCGCTTTGAGACGAGGATGGACGGGAGAAGGAAATTCATAAGCGACAACTCAAATGTGATAATCCACGCGGAATTCAAAGACATGGCCGACCCTGAAGGGCTTGAGGACGGAATAAACAGGATCGCGGGCGTTGTCGACAACGGCATCTTTTCGCAGAAAAAACCGGTTGTGATAGCAGGAGGCGAAGACGGGGGAACGCGTGTGCTGGAGTAATGCCATGCTGATTTTGCCGCAAAGCATGCGAGAGGAGATGAGAAAGCCGTTTGGCAAGCTCGTTGCAGGGGTAGCGCTAGCCGCAGAGGTTGCTGAAGCAAAACGGCCATTGATAACCGTTGGCGACCAGTGCGCCTACGACCTGATAACCTCGGGCTTTCCGCCAGACATGCTTATTGTGGATTTCAAGGTGAAACGCCAGGAAATCACTTCGGAGATGAAGGAAATCATTGCAAAACACGCCAAAAGCGCGATGGTGGTGCTCTCACCCCCGGGTGCGATAAGCCACGAGCTTGGGCGGGCGGTCCTGAAGCTTCTTGGAGAGGAGAGGGGCGCCATAATCGTGGTTGGGGAGGATGACTTGTCGGCGCTTCTTGTCATGGCGCATGCAAAGGAAGGCACGCTAATCTACGGGCAGCCGAACGAGGGCGCGGTCGTAGTCGGGCTTGGCGGAAATGAAGTCGTGAAGAAGGCGCAGAAATTCCTTGAAGCTATGGAAAAGAGATAGCCTTGTTGAGGGAAAGCCAGCTGGCGGGGGCTTTTTGCTGAGGGGAAACTGGCGCTGCCTTATGGGCTGCAGATGGGCGCAGGAAGAAGCTTGTGGCGGTTCTTTTCCATTCTTTTCACTATCGCGGCGACTGTTTTTGGGCTGAAGCGCTTTGCAAGGGAGGATATGCCTTCGCCTTTTTCAATCCCCTTGAGTATGGCATCTGCCTCATCGTAAGTGAAGCCAAGCTCGCCCTCTGCAGTCTGCCCTGCCCAAAGCGCGGGGGAGGGGGGCTTGCGGATTATCTGACGCGGGATGCCAAGCTTTGCGGCAAGCGAACGAACCTCGGTCTTGTAAAGCCCGCCAAGCGGAAGAAGGTCAGCCCCGCCATCCCCGTGTTTTGTAAAATAGCCCAGGAGAATCTCGCTCCTGTTCCCTGTGCCAACGACAAGCCCGCCCTCCTTTTGCGCCATTGCATATAGGATTGCCATGCGCACGCGTGCCGCAATGTTGGCGCGGCAGAGGCGGCCTTTTGAGACCGGGGGAAACGAGTTGATGATTGCTTCGATCGGGAGAAGGCGGATTCTTATGCCGAGCCTCTTTGCAACAAGATATGCATCGAAGATGTCGATGTTCGGTGTTGAAGCCGAGGGAAGGAGTATGGGGAGCGTGTTCTTCGCCCCAAGCACGCGGGCGCAAAGCGCGGCTGCAACCGCGGAGTCAAGCCCGCCCGAAAGCCCGATTATTGCCTTTTTCCTGCCTGCATTTGCAAAGCAGTCCCTGATGAACCGGGTGCAGGCTTTTTCGGCTTTTGATGGAAGGGACATGCGCTTGCCCTCAGTAGTTTGTCATTTTCGGGAAGAACCTTTTCTTTGTCTCCTCAAGAAGCACTATCGAAAAGGATGCGCCTGCGACTACCAAGAGGTCCTGCGCCGAAAGAGGGGCGGTCTGGAAGATGACCTGGAGCGGGCCGTAGTAGATTATCGCCATGTGGAGGAGGAGCGAAACCGCCACCGCCAGGAAAAGGTAGGGGTTGATGAATGGGCGGCTGAGCGCAGACTCGCTTGCCGAGCGGCAGTTGAATGCGTTCGCAAGCTGGAGGAAGACGAACAGCGTGAAGACCGCGGTGAACGACCTTTCTGGCGCGTGTGCGAGGTAATGCGAGAACACCAAAAGCGAGATTGCAGCCATGAACAGCCCGGAGAGGACGATCGAAAAGACGAGGTTGCGGCTGATGAAGCTTGCCTTCGGGTTGCGCGGAGGCCTGTCCATTTCGGTGGCGGACGGCGGCTCGGCGCCAAGCGCGACGGCGGGCGGGCCGTCCATTATGATGTTTATCCAGAGTATCTGGAGGGGAAGGAGAGGAATCGGCATGGAAAGCGCTGGGGCGGCGAACATGAGCGAGAGTGCGGCTACGTTGGTTGAGAGCTGGTAGCGCAGGAACGCGCGGATGTTGTCGAATATCGTCCTGCCGTACTCCACCGCGCTCACTATTGAGGCGAAGTTGTCGTCGGTGAGCACGATTTCCGCCACTTCCTTCGTGACATCGGTGCCTGTGATGCCCATCGCAACCCCGATGTCCGCCTTCTTTATGGCAGGCGCGTCGTTGACGCCGTCGCCCGTGACCGCGACCACCTCGCCACTCGACATGAGCGCCTTGACTATCTTATATTTCTGCTCAGGCGTGACGCGCGCGAAGACCGCTGTATTGGAAAGCGCGCGCATGAACGCCGCATCATCCATTCTGTCAAGCTCGGCGCCATCAAGGGCTGCGTGCGAGCGGTCAAGAAGCCCGACCCTCGAGGCTATCGCGCGCGCGGTCGGGAGCGCGTCGCCCGTTATCATTATCACGCGGATTCCTGCGCTTCTGCAAGTGGCAATCGCCCCAGCGGCTTCCTCGCGCGGCGGGTCTTCCATGCCGGCAAGCCCGACAAAGACAAGCGAGCGCTCGGTGTTTTGCGCAGTGTAGGGCCCTGGGCCGGCAGAGGCATACGCGAGCGCAAGCACCCGGATGCCGCCCGAGGCGAGCGAGTGCGCCTCGGAGGAGAACTTGCGCGCCATCTGCAAAGTCATCTTCCTCTCGCCATCCGTAAACAGCGCCTTGGTGCAAAGCGGAAGGATTTTCTCGGGGGCGCCTTTTACGAACGCCGTCCTCTTCCTTCCAGCAAGGCATATCGAGCTCATTCTTTTGCGCTCGGAGTCGAAAGGAACCTCGCCAACCTGCCGGTAGGCGCTTCGGAGAGCCCGCACGTCCGCCCCGCAGGACTCTGCCGCGGCAAGAAGCGCGTTCTCGGTCGGGTCGCCAGACACCTTCTCCTCGCCGCCCTCGAGTATGAACTTCGAGTTGTTGCAAAGCGCCATTACTTCGACCGCGCGGGAAAGTGTTGCATCCCGCGCGATTGCGTTCCCGTCAAGCCCGCCGCCGCCTATCCCATAGGAGCGCCCGGTCAGCACAATCTCCCGCACCGCCATGCGGTTCTGCGTTATCGTGCCGGTCTTGTCGGTGCAGATGACTGTCGCCGAGCCGAGAGTCTCGACCGCGGAGAGCTTGCGCACGATTGCGTTGCGCCGCGCCATCTTCTGGACGCCAAGCGCCAGCGTTATTGCGAGCACGGTTGGAAGGCCTTCCGGAATGACCGCGACTGCGAGCGTGACTGCAACTATGAACATATCTGTTGCTGGCGAGCCGCGCAGTATGCCTATGATAAAGTAAACCGCTGAGAGGGCTATTCCCGCGTAGCCGAGGTGTTTTGCAAGCGAGGAAATGTCGCGCTGGAGCCTTGTTTCCTGCTTGTCCTCGCCTTCTATCCTGCCGACGATTTTTCCGAATTCGGTCTCCATGCCTGTCGCAACCGCTATTCCGCTGCAGTGCCCGCGGGAAATTACCGTGCCTGCGAACACCATGTTGCGCCTGTCGGAAAGACCGGTCTGAGGCTTGAGAACCGACGGGTCCTTGGAAGAAGGGCGGGACTCGCCTGTGAGCATGGATTGGTCGGTTGCGAGGTTCACCGACTCAATGAGCCGCATGTCCACCGGAACGCGCGCGCCTTCCTCAAGTATTACGATGTCTCCTGGGACCACCAGCCTGGATTCGATTGCGGTCTCCTTGCCGCCCCGCATCACGACCGAGCGCGGAACTATCATTTTCTTTAGCGCCTCAAGCGCACGCTCGGCCTTGTATTCCTGCCAGAAACCGAACGAGGTCGCAAGCGCGATTGCAACGACTATTGCCAACGCGTCGATGAGCTTCTTGTCGTCAACCGTGAAGCCTAGTGCGAATGAGATTAACGCGGCTGCAATAAGCATTAGTATTGGCAGGGACTTGAACTGCGCAAGAAGCATGGCATACCAGGGGTCCTTTTTCCGCTCGGCAAGCGCGTTTGGCCCGAACTGGCGCAGTTTTTCCTCAGCCTCGCGCGAAGTAAGCCCGCCCTCCCGGCTGCCAAGCTTAGCGTAAAGCTGCGAAACTGCCATCGAGTGCCAATTCTCGCCCCCCATGCACCCAAATGGGGAAAAAAGGCTTAAAAATCCGAGAGCTTTTTCTGAACGCTTGGCTTTCTAGAGCGCTTTCTTGCTCGTGATGGGGGGGAGCGCGGGCTTTCCCGAGGCACGGCTGAGGCTTGAAGCCTGGAGATTTCTTGAGGCACTGTTGACGTTGCTCGTGTTGGGGGGGAGCGCGGGCTTTCCCGAGGCACGGCTGAGGCTTGAAGCCTGGAGATTTCTTGAGGCACTGTTGACGTTTGGAACCCTGCGGTTTTTTGGGGCATGGGTTGTTTTGAGGGTGCCGCGGTTTTGGAGGAAGCAGGGGGCGCTTTCCATTCCCCCCCAAGCGCAGTTGTCCTTTGTCCGCCTGCCTTCTGCCCGCCCGCTCTTTTGCCAAGGGGCATTGACGAAAAATCCCTCTGCATCCTGCCGACGATGCGGCGCATGCTCTCCTCTTTTTTCTTGGAGGAATAGAAGTATGCCTCGTCGCGAGTGCCCGTCGTGATGAGCACCACCACGCTCCCCGCTTTTAGCCTTCCCGCCCTCCCGCGGCGCTGTATCGAGCGGATTTCCGAAGGGATTGGCTCGAAGAATATTACGGTGTCGACCGAAGGGATGTCAAGCCCCTCCTCGCCAATCGAGGTTGCCACCATTGCCGAGAACTCCCCGTTGGAGAAGCGTTCGATTGTCTTTCTCTGCTCCTCGGATGTGACGCCCTCCTTTTTCCCGACAAATCGCTCGGCAGATATGCCTTCGCGCCGCAGCGTCGAAACGATTGCCTGCACCTGGTCGCGGTACTGCGCGAATACGAGGAGCTTCTGCCCCTGCCGAGCCTTGACCGCCTTGACAAGCTCTGCCATCTTCGGGTGCTCGCCCGCGGTTGTGCAAAGCCTGAGAGCCTCGATGAAGCGCCTGTCTGAGAAGATGCGGTGGCGCGCCTTGGTGTCAGGCTTTGATTTCATCTTCTCTATATAGGAGAGAAATGTTTCCATGCCCTGCGTCTCGAGAAGCTCGAGCATGTGCACAAGATTGAAGACTGTTGAGTAGAATGAGAGCGATTGGTAGCGTATCCTCTCGGACGAGCGCATTATCTTCTGGTGGAGCTCGACTAGGCCCTTTTTTGATTTTGTCGGCGCCACGAAACCGAAGTTTGCAAGGTAAAGCGAGTTGTCGTCAAGCATTTTCTGGAGAAGGGAGCGCACCTCGGAAAACGCCTTGCCCAACGGAACTCGCACGTAGGAGATGTCAAGGGGCTTTATATACGGGGCGACATCGCCATCCTGCGCGGTGCGTATCTCTATGTTCCGTATGCCGAGCGCAGCGACTATTTCTTCAATCCTTTTGCGGTTTCCGCCAGGCGATGCGGTGAGCCCCAAGAGAAGCGCGCCCCTGCTTGCGCATTCTTCAGCAACAAACGTATATGCGTAGCTGCCGACCGCGCGGTGCGCTTCGTCTATCACGCAAAGCGAGCAGACCGGGGAAACCCTGCCTGCCTTCAAATCGTTCTGGAGAGACTGGGGGGTGGAGAAGCACGCCCGGCGCTTCCAGAGCTCGGCCCTTTTCGCAGGGGCGATTTCGCCTGTGATGAGCGCGGCTTCCCCTTCAGGAAAGTTCGCCATTGACAAAAATGCCTTGTAGTGCTGGCGCACGAGTGGCTTTGTGGGCGCAAGGAAATAGGCTCTGCCCTCCGAAAGCTTCTTCTCCATCACAAGGAATGCAACTAGCGTCTTGCCCATGCCTGTCGGAAGGACGCAAAGCGTGTTGCCGCGCGAAAGCGCCGAGGCTGCTATTGCCGACTGGTAGGCGCGCGGCGCGATGCCGTCGCGAAGGAATGCCATGCGGAAGAAACGGCAATAGTATTTAATTGCTTAATTGCGGTAGCATTCCGCTGGAACGGAGGGAGAACGTGATATTGCCAAAAGCGCCTGTTGAAAAGATTATCAGAGAAGCCGGGGCAGACCGGGTGAGTGACTCTGCTTCCGAGGCGCTAGCCGAAGTGCTTGAGAAAATCGGCATGGAGATATCGGCAAGGGCGATAAAGTTCGCAAAGCATGCGGGAAGGAAAACCGTCACTTCTGCGGACATAAAGCTTGCAAAACAGTAGGCGGGCGCGAAGGCCAGATTAACAGACGTTAACCGAACGAAAACCGATGTGCATTTTGCAGCGCACTTCGCTAGCAAGCGAAGGCGCCCCTTTTTGCTTCGCAAAAAGCGGGCTGCAAAATGCATCAGATTTTTTGCCGGAGCAAAAAACCGATGCTCAAATTCAGCAGAATTTGGGCAGCTTTCGTTCGGGGGCGCCCGAACGAAAACCGATGTTCGAGTTCCGCAGGACTCGGACAGATTTTTGTTTGGCGCCAGCCAAACAAAAACCGAACGATTTAAATTGGCTACTTTTCAGAAGCAAACCATGCGAAAGGCACTTCTGGTGATTGCGGTTCTTTCCCTTGCCCAGCTTGCGCTTTCCGCCGCCATGGCTGCGGGTGATGGGGCGCAAAGGGAATATGCGGCTTATTTTGGCAAGGGCGCGGCAAAAGTCGGCTCTGGCGAGGGGGCGTTTGCGACATCAGGGAGGCTGGGCAATTACAGCGTCGAGGCGAAGGGAGCGCCCGGCGGGGCTTATTCATACGTGAAGGTTTCCGGAAGCGGGGCAAGCGGCGAGGCGCTTGCCGCCGAAATCGCGCTCCTCCAATACTACGGCATTCTGAATACAACGTGCAAAATATCAGGCGCAAATGAAATCCTTTCTTATGGCGCAGCCGCCTTTTGCGCAGGGGAAAATTTTTGGGAAGCATGCGCAACACCTGAAGAATGCATGAAGCTTGCTAAAACCAATTCAAGGGTTGCGGCTTCAGCTAAAGAAGAAAGCCTGATGGATGCCGCTATTCCAGCCCAAAGCCCATTGGCGCTTCCAAAAAAGCAGCCTGAACCTGTAATGGAAGGCGGGACCGGCGTGCCACCTTTGGAAAAGATTGCTGCCCTGCCTATTGAAGAAAGGGATTATGGAACCGGCGTAGCCGAAGCAGGGGGGCTCCCACTGGAAACTGCGAAAATATACGTGCAGGAAACTTCTGATGGGGGGTTTGGCGCGGCTGCCGGAGATGAAGGTGCGAACCGCGGGGCTGAGATTGGCGCGCTTGCGGGGGGAGAGCCTACGGAAGGCGGGCGAAACGCGGGAACGGATGCGGGATTGTTTGGCTGGAAAGCAGGGATTGACATAGGTGCCGAGCAGGTGCTCCAGCTTGTGGCGGCTTTCCTGGCAGTCATCATAGCATCCTACCTGATACTCCAGCAGAGGAACGAGCCTGAAATCACGCACGAAGTCGAGCGCCTGCTGTCAAACGAGACGCGCGCAGGGATATTAGAGGAGCTTTCGGTTGCGGACAAGATACCTACCGACCTGTCAAACAGGCTCGGGAAAAGCAAGGCGACCATTGTCGAGCACCTTGACACGCTTGTCTGCGCAGGCATTGTGGAGAGGATAGAGACTGAGGGCAGGAAGTTTGTCTACTACCGGCTCACGCAACGGGGAAAACAGATCCGCCTCAAGCGCGCGGGATAGGGAAGCTATTCTTCTTTTGCGAAATAGAGAAAGCGCTGGAAGAACGTCAGCATGGAAAGAAAAGCGGCTAGAAGGAGCAGGGTGGATGCTGCTTCTTTGCTAAAGAACGCCGCAGCGTACGCGGCGTAGAGCAGCATTAACCGCTCGGTTCGCGGAAGGATGCCCGGCTGGCGCGAGATTTTCACCTCGTCCGCCACGCCGCGGTGGTGCGCGTAGGCGGTTGCAAACGAAGTCATCGCCGAGCCGAAGAAAAGGATGAGGATTAGGAATAGTTCAGCGGGAATGCCTCTAAGAGGGGGAAGCCCTAGGGAGAAAAACGAAAGGATGAACAGGAGTTCCACGAGCCTGTCGATGCTGCCGTCGATGTAGGCGCCTTTTTTGCTTACCATCCCCTTTGCGCGCGCGACTGCGCCGTCAAGCGCGTCAGCCGCGCCTGCGAGGATGAAAAGGGATAGCGCGTGGGCGGGAAACCCCGCATGGGCAATGATGAGGCCAAAAAGCGCAAACAATAGCGAGAGCGCGGTTATCTGGTTGGGGGAGAGCGGCAGTGCTGAAAATGCGCTGCCGATGCGCGCTTGCGCCTCCTTAAGCCGCACGTCTTCCTTTAGCACCTAATGCACCTGGTCTTTTCCCCAATAGTTGTAGTACTCGATTCCGAGGTGGGTTATCGGAGGCTCGCCCATCAGGTGGCGGAGCGTGTTCTTGAGCTTCATATGCTGTATTGACAGGTCATGCTCTGGGTAAAGCGAGGGCGCGTGCATCGGCGCCTTGAAGTAGAAGGAAAGCCACTCCTGGGTGCCGCGCATGCCTGCGCGGGAGGCAAGGTCCAAGAAAAGCGCGAGGTCTAAAACAATCGGGGCTGCAAGTATGCTGTCCTTGCAGAGGAAGTTTATCTTTATCTGCATGGGGTAGCCCATCCAGCCGAACATGTCTATGTTGTCCCAGCCCTCCTTGTCGTCCCCTTTCGGCGGGTAGTACTCGATTCGCACCTTGTGGAACATGCCCCCATAAAGCTGCGGGTAGGTGTCTGGCTGGAAGATGCATTCGAGCGAGGACCTCTTGCTTATTTCCTTGCTCTTAAACGAGCCGGCATCGTCAAGCACGAGCCCGTCGCGGTTGCCAAGTATGTTGGTCGAGAACCAGCCGCGCACGCCAAGCATCCTTGACTTGAGCATTGGCGCGATTGCGGTCTTGACCAATGTCTGCCCGGTCTTGAAGTCCTTGCCGGCGATTGGAACGCCCTTTTCTTTTGCAAGCTCGGCAAGCGCAGGGATGTCAAGCGTGAGGTGGGGCGCGCCGTTCGCGTATGGCACGCCCTCCATTATCGCCGCATACGCATAAATCATAGAGGGGGAAATTGCCGGATGGCTTTCCAAAAGCCCGCGCTCGAACGATTCCATGCTGCCATGCACTTCCTGCGCCTCGGAATAGACTTCGGTGCTTGCGCACCAGACGCATACCATGCGCGAAAGCTTCTTTTCCTCCTTGAAGCGCCTGATGTCTTCGCGCACCTGGTTTGCAAGCTCGAGCTTGTTCTTTCCGTCCTTTACGTTCGCACCCTCGATGTTTTTCACGAAATTCCTGTCGAATACCGCCTTCATCGGCCTTATCGCCTCAAGCTCGCCCTTCACAAGCGAAAGGTGCTCCTTTGAGAGCACGCCCGCCTTAACCGCAGCCCCGTAGGCGCTGTCCGGGAAGATGTCCCATGCGGCAAACTCAATGTCGGAAAGGCTTGCAAGCGGCACGAAATCCTTTATGAGGGGGGCTCGCGCGGCGTCGCGCCGCCCAAGCCGTATTGCCTGCATTTGCGTGAGGCTTCCGACTGGCGCCATGCCGTGGAGGCGCGCGAGAAGAACCCCCGCTATGAAAGTCGTGCTGACCGCGCCAAGGCCTGGCAGAAGCACGCCCAGCTTCCCTTCCGCAGGCTTTATTTCGGTTTTTGCCATCTTGACACCCCGAGAACTATTATACTAATTATATAATATTAGGAAACATAAACTTATAAAAGAGCCCGCGGGCGAGCCGCACGGCGGCAATGCCCGCGCATTCACTTTGTTTTTTGGTGCGCGCGCTTTGCGCCCCTTCTTCGGGCTACCAAGTAGGCGGCATAGACGGCTACTGCTGCGACCGAAACGATGAGAAGCGCCGGGGCAAGAAACCCTGCCGAAAGCGCGAACCTTCTCTTTGGGACCGGGACTGCCCCCCCTTGCGCCTGGTTCTGCCCGGTGCCGCCCAACTGCGCCCCGGCTCCGCGTTCCGGGCTGCCGGATGCCGCACCTGAGACATAGGCCGTGCCGTTTGCCGGTCTTGATTCTGCTTCCGCCCAGCCCGATGCGTTAAACTCTGGAAGCACCTTCGAAAGGTCTGGTGCGCGCCTCGCAAGCCCATCAAGCGTCAGGTTCCGCACGCGCGCCGCTAAGCCTGTAAGGTTGAAGAAACGGGACTCGTTCTTGTAGAGCCTTTGCGCCCTTGACTGAAGGGCAGTGATTTCTGAAAGCGCGTAATTCGGGGTCGGGCAGAATGAGTAGTGGAAAAGCCGATTGCCTGAAACACTTGTCGCAGCCTGGTTGAGCCCGGATAGCGCCGCAAGGTAGCCCTCGGCGTTCTCCTTTGACTTGTTCGCCAGGAAATTTGCGTATGCCTTCTCCTCATGCCAGTACGCGGCATCCAGGGCGCGCGTGTCGTTCTCGAACCCCCATATCACGTAGATGAACTCCCCGGGCTCGCCGCCATATGCGAAGTTCGGGCAGAACGGGGTGGCAAAGCACGCGAGCCGGCATGACTCGAAATCCTCGCACTCGAAGCGGTCGGTGCCAAGAAGCCGCCTGCACTCCGCGGTTCCAGAGTCGTCGTCATCCTCTATCGCGTCCACGCCTACGTGCACTGCAGAGAAAGCCGATGTGGCATTCGGGTCAAACCCTTCAGAGAGCATATAGGAAAAGAGCGCCTCCTCAAGCTCGTCTGTGTTGTTGAGCGCTCGCGGGTTGACGGAAGGCGGATTCGGTGTGAGGATTGCGTAAATTTCGCTGCCCGAGAGAACGGCGTATGCCGTTGTGCTGTTGAAAGAGAAGTTTGCGACTGAGAAAGCCGTGCCGTTCGGGAGCATGCGGTAGACAAAGTCGCGCACGCCCGAAGGGTAGTCTGCTGCGGACACAGCCGTGACTAGCGCGAGGGAAAGCAGGAGAAACGCCCAAAGCCTCATGGCTAAGCCCTCGAATGGAAAAAATAAAAAGGAGGAGGGGGCGCTAGTAGTCGCCCATGCCGCCCGGAGGCATTCCGCCGGGTCCGCCCGGAGGCATGCCGCCGCTCTTTCCCTTTGAGGCAATCATGTCGTCTATGCGAAGGAGCATCTTTGCCGCCTCCGAAGCGCTTGCAATCGCCTGCGTCTTCACCTTGAGGGGCTCGAATACGCCAAGCGACTTCATGTCAGAAACCTGCCCGCCGTACACGTCCACGCCGAAGTGCTCGCCGCCCTCTTTCTTATGCTTGGAGCGAAGCGATACCAGGACATCTATCGCGTCCATGCCTGCGTTTTCCGCAAGCGTGCGCGGCACGGTTTCCAAAGCCTCGGCGAATGCCTGTATTGCAAGCTGCTCCCTGCCCCCGATTTCGGTCGCGTACTTTGAAAGCTGCACTGAAAGCTCAAGCTCGGTGGAGCCGCCGCCTGTCACGTACCGCCCGTCCTCTATTGCGGAGGACACTGCGCCAATTGCGTCGACAATTGCACGCTCACCTTCCGAAACCACATGCTCGGTCGAGGCGCGCACGAATATTGTGACTGATTTTGCGTCCTTGCAGTTCTCGACAAACACCATCTTCTCGCCAGCGACTGACTTCTCGTTCACGTCGCCTGCAAGCCCGAGGTCCTTTGCGGAGAGGTCGTCAAGTGTGGTCGCCACCTTTGCGCCGGTTGCACGCTGGAGCTTCTCCATGTCGCTCTTCTTCACGCGGCGCACTGCTGAGATGCCTTTCTTATTGAGGAAGTGCTGGGCAACGTCATCAATGCCCTTCTGGCAGAATACCACCGTAGCCCCGGTTGCGGAAATCTTCTCCACCATGTCGCGGAGCATCTTCTCTTCCTGTGCAAGGAAAGCCTGCATCTGGTCGGGCGAGGTTATCTCGATTTTCGCGTCGACTTCGGTTTTCTCGATTTCAAGCGCGCAGTCAAGAAGCGCGACTTTCGCGTTCTTGATGTTTTTCGGCATGCCCGGGTGCACCACTTCCTTGTCCACCAGCACACCCTGTATGAGCGCCGTGTCGTTGATGTCGCCGCCCGCCTTCTTCTCTATCTTGATAAGCTCGTCATCCACGAAATACTTGCCATCCTTCTTCTCCGCAACCTGTGAAACTGCGGTCACCACCAGCTTTGCGAGGTTGTCCTTGTTTGTGCCCACGCCGATGGATTTTGAGCCCATTGCAATCGAGGCGATTTTGGTGAGCGTCTCCTTGTCGGTGACCTCGACTTTAACCCCTATGTTGGCGAGGATTTCGTTTGACTTCTTTGCCGCCAAGTCATAGCCTTTCACGATTGTCGAGGCGTGTATGTCCTGGTCGAGGAGGTCGCCTGCTTTTTTGAGAAGCACGCCCGCAAGCATTACAGACGTGGTGGTGCCGTCGCCGACCTCCTTGTCCTGCGTCTTCGCGATTTCAACCATTATCTTCGCGGCGGGGTGCTCGACGTTCATCTCCTCGAGTATTGTTGCCCCGTCGTTCGTTATCACTATGTCCCCAAGCTCGCTCACGAGCATCTTGTCCATGCCCTTGGGCCCAAGCGTGGTGCGCACTATGTTCGCAACCGCGTATGCGACTGCGATGTTTATCCTCTGCGCATCCCTGCCAAGCACGCGGTTGCTCCCTTCGGGAAGCACCATTACCTGTTGCCCTTCGAGATTCTTAGCCATTCAAACCACCTCTATAGTAAATATGGAAAGTGCCCGCCGCAAAATAGGCTGGAAAGCCAAAGCGTGCGCCTGCTTTCCTACTCCTTTGTTATCTTGCCGAACTTGCCTGCCGAAAGCTGCGGCGTGTTCTTGAATTCAGACACCCAGCCGTTCTCGACTTTAACCTTGTCGCCGACCGCAAATCCGTCCGCGTCGTCGTTCCAAAGCGAAAGCACGATTTCGCCCGAGTCGTCTTTCAGCTTTGCCGAGGCCACGCGCAATTTCTTGCCGAACTTGGTTATCACTTCGCGGGCATCCTCCTTTTCGGATATCTCGCCGGATACGTTCACGTTGCCCGTGCCTGCCTTAAGATCGCTTATTTTCATTCCATCATCCCCTGGTTTTGACTCCCACGTAAAGAGCAGGGATTGTTAAAATTGGAAAAGTATTAATAACTTGCCCCGAAGCACAACCCACATGCAGAAAATGTCCGGCTCCGACCTTGCCCTGGCTCTTGCAAGTATTGGGCAGCTTCCGGGCAAGAGGATTGCCAAAATAAGGAAAACTGAGGGTGGCATCTTCCTCTTCAGGATAGGCCCTGTGGAGCTTCTGTTCGAGCCCGGCGTGAGGCTGCACCTCACGCGCATGCCGCACCAGGCCGCCGAGTCGCCAGATGGGTTCGTTTCGCTTCTTAGGAAGAATTTCGAGGGGAAAACCGTTGAGGCGATAACGCAGCACGGAAACGACAGGATTGTGGAATTGGTGGTGCGCTCGAAGGAGAGGCTTGTTTTCGAGCTTTTCAGGCGCGGCAACCTTGTTTTCTGCAGCGAGGATGGCACCATAGTTTCCTGCCTCCATAAGGACGAGGCAGGCGGGAGGAAGGTGGCGCGGGGCGAGAAATACCCCTACCCGAAAGAGACGGCGTTCGTGTTGAAAATTCCTGATGCACCGTCGTTTTCAGTCTTGGAGGACGAAATGGGCTTTGCGGTTTCTTATTCACTTGAGGGCGGGCACGCAAATGCCTTGGAAAAATTGAAAGGATTCGCTGATGCAAACGATATGCTCGACCACTACTACTCTCACGCGCGGGCAAAAAGCGCCGCGCAGGAAGCCGCGGAGGAGAAGCTGACCGGGCTTGAAAAGAGGCGGGAAGCGCAGATTAAGGCGCTTGGGGCTATTTTGCAGGCAAAAAAGGAAGCGAAGGAAAAAGGCGATGCGATTTATGCCAATTTCGAAGAGCTGTCCGCCATTGTTTCGCAAGTCGCAGCCATGCGGAAAGCGGGCCGGGGCGAGGAGGAAATAAGCGGGTGGCTTTCTAAAAAGAAGGCGAGGATTTCCGGCGCGGAAATCGAGGTCGAGGCGGGCGATGGCTGCTAGGCGCCGCCTTCTTACAAGACATACCCCTTAAGGAGCTTTTTTGCGGCAGCCGCCTTGTCGACCCGAAGCGCAAGCAGCACGCACCCGCCCTCCCTGCCAACGACGTGGAGCCCGTTTATGTTTATCCCGGCCTTTGCCATTTTCGACGATATGGCGGCAAGCTCGGAGTTCCCTTCATCAAGCCGCACCAGTATTGCTTCGCTTTCAAGCACCTTGTAGCCGTTGGCAATAAGGGCTGATTTTGCAAGCTGGTGCTTGTCCACAGAAAGGGTGAGGACGGTTTGGCCTGAAACCGAGCTTGCAAGGACTGAATCTATGTTCACCTTTTTTGAGCCGAGAAGCGAAGTTACTTCCGTAAGCGCGCTTATTGTGTCCTCGAAAATCACGGTTATGGTGTGCATGAACGGCACCTATTCGCCAAGAAGGCTCCCCTTGAGCACTTTTCGCGCAGCCTTCGGCTTGTCAACTTTCAGCGCCCCAAGGGAGTGGCCTTCGCTTCGCATGACCAGGTAGAGGCTTTGCACGCTGATGTTCGCGTCCTTGAGCTTCTTTGAAAGGCTTGAGAGCGCCCCGGGCTCGTCCTTCACCCGCACCACCAGCATGTCGCTCTCGAGCACCTTGTAGCCGTTGGCGGCAAGGAGCTGCTCTGCGCGCTTGTCATCCTTGACGACCAGGTTCACGATGGCGTTTCCATCGTGCGCTTCGGCAGAAACCCCGAGTATGCTCATCCTGGCCTTTCCCAGGATATATGATATGTCGGCAAGAAGCCCGACGCGGTCTTCGGTTATGATGGTAAGCTGCTTCATCCCAACCAGCCCAAGAAAACTCAATATTTAAGCACGCAGTCGCCAAGAAGCTTCTTGGCTGCCTTCGGCTTGTCAACCTTCAGCGCGTCAAGTGTATAGCCATCCCCCTTTGCCACCAGGTAGAGGCTTTGCACGCTGATGTTCGCGTCGCGCAGGCGCTTGGAGACTTCGGCAAGCTGGCCAGGGGTGTCTTTAACCTTGACCACAAGCACATCGCTCTCGAGCACCTTGTAGCCGTTGGCGGCAAGGAGCTGCTCTGCGCGCTTGTCATCCTTGACGGTGACGTTTATTAACGCCTTGCCGCCTTGCACCTCGACGCTGATGGACTCGATGTTTATCCTTGCCGCGCCAAGAACATAGGATATGTCGGCAAGAAGCCCGACGCGGTCGTCCACCATTATAGTTAGCTGTTTCATATTCATCTCCCGCACGTGTAAGGAGTGGAACGCTTAAATACTGTTGTGCCGGTCCCAACGTCAATGGACGAATCGCTAGGAGATGCCATATATCTGGAGGTGGGGCACTCCAGATATGGTAAGCGCGCGGGCGCAGTCTATCCCTGCCTTTTGCGCAGCCGCAAGCGACTTTCTGCCCACGATGTTAGCGTTCCTTGCACCCATAAGCGCCTGTTTTGCCTCGCGTGGCGTGACCCTTTTCCCCTTGTAGAAGCTTGCGTGGCTTCGAAGGTCGAGCCTGGTTTCCCCTTCGCTTATCACAAGCCCCAGCAACTCAGCATCGCAAAGCGCGACCACTTCCCCGAGGGGGCTTGAGTGCACTTTCAAGTACATGCAGAAAGTTCAGCAACAAGGCTAATAAAGCCGGGCATGCGCCTGCACATAGGCTGTTGCAAATTGCAGCTAAGGCAGCGTGTGCGTTTTCGGCGCACCAAAAACGCATATGCAAAGGGCCGCGCCCTTTGCACACCGCCAATAAGCGGCAGCCGCCCGGGCGGCTGGTT
>Ga0116204_1000301_pt1 | contig 27303 bp, 33 predicted proteins | sample LakKivwa52mmetaG_FD_94481 | JGI IMG/M metagenome (GOLD analysis project Ga0116204, IMG submission 94481) | Anoxic lake water microbial communities from Lake Kivu, Rwanda to study Microbial Dark Matter (Phase II) - Lake Kivu water 52m metaG | ecosystem: Environmental > Aquatic > Freshwater > Lake... | reverse complement strand
GGGCTGGGGGGCCGCTTGGGTGTGGACTTGGACAACTACGGGCTGGCTTGTGACAATTGGCTGCTGCGGGGGTTGGGGCTGCTGTGAGAACTGGGGTCTTATTGCGTCTTGGGGAACTGGAGGGCTGTAATTCGGGGGAAGCTGCGACCCTTTGGGGAGAATCCATTGGGGGGGTTGCGCTCCCGCTGATGAGAAGGGTATTGTCTGTGGCTGGAATCCCGCGTCTTTTTCCTTTAGAGGTTTTGGTGTAAAGAGTCCCATTCTTGATTTTGCACCTTTTGGGGAATTACATAGCCTCCGCTTTAAAAAGGTTCTTTAGCGATTTTATTTTACTCCGGAAAAATCCCCTACTGGAACGCGCCCCTCGCCTTTTTGTGGTTGAATGCCTTTATGCCCTCGTATATCACGAATATTGAGGATGCCGCAACGAAGGATACCAGCCAATCGAACGCTCCCAGGGGAACTGTCCCGAATATTGTCTGGAGCAAGGGCACATAGAGGATTAATACGTGCGAAACGCCCAGGGCAAGGAGGGAGTATATTGTTATTTTGTTCGAGAGAATCCCTATTTTGAATGCGGATTCCTCAAAAGACCTGCAGTTCATTACGTTGAACACCTGGAAGAGGGCGAAGGTCGTGAAGGCGAGCGTCTGGGCCTTGGAAACAGAATACTCCAGTTCGTTTAATGCGAAATAGAATACGCCAAGGGTCGCTATTGCCATTATTGCGCCCGAGAGGAGAATGTCTTTTAGCATCCCTCCCGATATCAGGGGTTCGCCCGAGCCTCTCGGCTTCTTTGACATCAGTTCGCCTGATCGCGTTGGTTCAAGACCCAAGGAAAGCGCTGGAGGCCCGTCAATTGAGATGTTCACCCAGAGGAGCTGGACAGGCAGAAGCGGGAGGGGCAGGTTAATTACAACGCTTGACAATATCAGGAGTATTGCCCCGACATTCGTTGATATCTGGTATCTGATGAACTTCCTGATGTTCTCGTATATTCCCCGCCCCTCCTCGACTGCGGAGACAATGCTTGAGAAATTGTCGTCCAAAAGTATCATTGAGGACGCCTCCTTTGAGACATCCGTCCCGGCAATCCCCATTGCAATCCCGATGTTCGCTTTTTTCAGGGCAGGGGCGTCGTTCACTCCATCCCCAGTCATTGCGACAATATACCCCTTGGATTGGAGGGCTTTCACGATTTTTAGCTTGTGATCTGGCGAGACTCTTGCGTAAATGACAACGTCCTCGACTATTCTCTCGAATTGGGTGAGTGCGTCGAGCTCCCGTCCGGTTATTACCTTCGGCTCAAGGCCGAGAGAGCGCGCGATTGCAACGGCAGTCCCCGCATGATCCCCGGTTATCATTACAACCCGTATTCCGGCAGTCCTGCATTTCTCAAGGGCGCCTTTCACTTCCTCCCTTGCGGGGTCAATCATTCCCTGGAGCCCGACGAAAATGAGGGATTCTTCGGCCGGCTTATCCTCTTCCCGGTAGAGCGGCCGGTATGCGAACCCGAGAACCCGCAGGGCCTCCTTTGAGAAAACGTCGTTCGCTTCGAGTATTTCCCGGCGCTTGGCGTCAGATAGCAGCGATTCCTTGCCGTTCTCGAGAATCCTTGTGCAGCGCCGTACTATCTCGTCGGGCGCGCCCTTGACAAGGAGCGTCGGGTTGACGCCAATAAGGTTGACTGTGCTCATGAGCTTCCTTTCGCTCGTGAACTCGAATTCGTCAATCCTCCGGAAGACCTTCTCTAGCTCCTCCTTTTTTATTCCGCCCTTCGAGGCGGACGCAATCAGGGCGATTTCTGTCGGGTCGCCGGACACCTTGTCATGGAAAAGGCTTGCGTTGTTGCATAGCGCCCCTATCTGGAGGAGCATCTCCCGCGCGGGAGTCTTCTCCCCGAGTATTGTCCCGTGGACGGAATACCCCTCTCCGGTCACTTCCACCACTTTGCCGTCATAGAAGAGCCGGACAACAGTCATCTGGTTCTTGGTGAGGGTTCCCGTCTTGTCTGTGCAGATGACAGAGACGCATCCGAGAGTCTCGACTGCGGAGAGCCTCCTTACGAGAACGTGGCGCTTCACCATTCTTCGGACTCCGACGGCGGAAGTTATTGTCATCACAATTGGCAGGCCTTCTGGGAGGGCCGCGACAATCATTGCTATTGAGAGAAGGAGTATTTCCAGCCAGGGTCTCCCGAAGAAGAGGACGAGCACTATGAACATTATTATTGAGAGGCCTATCACGGAATAGGAGAGATGCTTTGCCATCTCCTCAACGCTCTTCTGGAGGGGCGTGTCCTCAAAGCTCATTTCGTCTATTGATTTTGCGATTTTTCCGAGTTCAGTGGAATTGCCTGTCGCGGCAACCACTGCGGTGGCCCTGCCTGAGGAGACTATTGTCCCGGAATATACCATGTTCTTCCTCTCGGCCAAGGGAGTTTCATTGTGAAGGGAGTTTGCGTGCTTCCTTGAAGGGAGAGACTCTCCGGTCAAGGCGGCTTCGACTGTCGAGAAAGAGTGGTGCTCTATCACCCGGGCGTCCGCGGGTATCTTGTCCCCTGTCTCGAGGAATATGATGTCCCCGCGAACGAGATGTTGGGAATCGATGAGCTGCTTTGTCCCGTCCCTGAGGACTTTTACTTTCAGGGCGGAGAGTTTCTTCAGGGCAGCTATTGCCTTCTCCGCTCCCCTCTCCTGGAAGAATCCGATTATCGCGTTTATTGTTATTATCAGCGCAATTGCGATTCCTTCGGGCGAAAAATGGGGGGATATTGAGAGGTCTTTTTCGCTAACAAGGAAGGAGAAGGTGGCTGCAATTATCAGGAGTATTATCGGGAGGCTTTTGAACTGGTTCAGGAAAACTATTACTGCATGGACCTTTTTCCCTTCAGATATTGCGTTCTTTCCCTCTGCGGAAATTCTCTTCTGGGCCTCGTGGTTCGAAAGCCCGTCCTTGCTTGTCCCGAGCTCCGAGAGAACGGTCTCGGTGTCTTTTGCATGATGGGTGTGCGCGTGGTGAGGGGGGTGAATTGGCTTTGGGTGGGACGTCTCAGAAGCGTGCTTTTCGGAATGATGCGTTGGTTGCGCCATTTCAGCCAATTGGGATTCCTCTGGGGTTAATAAGGGTTATTTCCGTGAGTTTGGGGTGCGGGGTGAATGTGGAAGCGGGGTCGTAGGCCGACTGAAAGGAGGTCTAGGACAAGGAGTGGGGTCGTAGGTTGAGCCCGGAGGCGAAATCTACGACGAGGGAGGGAGTGGGGTCGTAGGCCGAGGCATCAGAAATCAGCCGAGGTCTAGGAGCCCATGACCGAGCGCAAGCGAGGGAGTGGGGTCGTAGGTTGAGCCCGGAGGCGAAATCTACGACGAGGGAGGGAGTGGGGTCGTAGGGATTTGAACCCTAATAAGCAGGTTTCTCCGAACCGTTTGCAATAAGCATTACTCGGCAGGTTTCTTTCTCTCAAACCCGCTTTTTTGGTTTTTCAGTCATCTCCGGGGGAACCCCTGAGGGCTTCCCGAATCTTCGCTCCAAAGTTTTAGTTCTCTGGAGCCTGCCGTAATGCCTAGTTATACGACGACCCCTTGCTTTCGGGGGATTCTGGGAACTCATTATATAAAACTTGGCACTTTCTATTCTTGTTGAAAATGTCTGGTGAATTTGGCGAATCTCTTGGTTCTGTCAGCGGGTTCTTCTCGGCGAATAGTGTCGCGGTTGTCGGAGTCTCCTCAACTGATGAGGAGGGGCCGGGCAGGGCGATTTTCCGAAACCTACTCTCGGGGTTCTCGGGAAAAGTCTTCCCGGTGAATCCCAAAGCGGGGGAAATAGAGGGGCGCACCTGCTATCCTTCGGTCTCGGCAATTCCGGAAGAGATAGGCATGGTAATTGTCGCGACTCCCGCGGCAGCGGTCCCTTCGGTCATTGAGGATTGCGCGAAAAAGGGGGTCGGGCATGCCGTAATAATTTCCGGGGGCTTTTCAGAGATCGGAAACCGGGACCTTGAGAATTCCCTTCTCGCCCTTGCCCGGAAGAATTCGATGAGAATAATAGGACCGAACTGCCTCGGACTATATGACGCGCACAGGGGAATGAACGCGTTCTTCCTCCCGAACTATCGGATAAAGGCGCCGAAAGCCGGAAACGTCGCGTTCGTCTCCCAAAGCGGGGCGGTTGCGGGAGGGGGGCTCGATTGGGCGGCGTCTGAAAACATCGGGATATCGAAAATTGTCTCCTATGGGAACAAGCTAGATATTGACGAGGTGGATATGCTTGAATTCCTTGAAAACGACCCTCAGACGAAAGTGATTATGCTCTATATTGAGGGCTTGAGGCAGGGGGACCGCTTCATTGAGGTTGCAAAAAGGGTTTCCCGGAAAAAACCGATTGTCGCATTCAAAGTGGGAAACAGCGAAAAGGGCGCAAGAGCCGTTATGAGCCATACCGGCTCCCTTGCGGGCGACTCGAAAGTCTATTCGGGGGCTCTCCGGCAGGCGGGAATTGTCCAGGCGGAGACGCTAGAAGAGCTCTTTGATTTCGCAAAAGCGTTCTCCCTCCAGCAGGCGGGGGGACGGAGGGTCCAGATAATAACATCGGGCGGGGGGTTTGGCGTAATGGCAACTGATGCCCTTGAAAAGGGAGGGCTTTCCCTTGCGGAAATGTCACGGGAGAGGCGGGGGGCTCTCGAGGCAAAGTTCCCGTCCCACTGCGTTGTCAAAAACCCTATTGACCTAACAGGCGACGCGGACCCTGGGAGATATCTCTTGGCAATTGACGCGGCAATAGAGGACGAGAACGTTGACGCAATACTCGTGATTTTCCTCTTCCAGCTGCCGAAACTCTCGACCGAAATAGTCCAGATGGTTGCTGCCGCCGACAGGAAAACGGACAAGCCGATTGTCGCGGTTGCAATCGGGTCTGACTTTACCCACATGCACAAGATTGCAATAGAGGCATCAGGAACCCCGGTCTATGACACTCCGGAGAGGGCCGCGAGGGTGTTAAAGGCGCTCTCGGACTTTTGGGGAGAGTGACTTCCTCGCGGGCCCCAGTTAGCATTATTAATGGGCCGGTCCTACACCGGAAAATGGAACAGGAATTCCCGCTCCGGCTGTTCAACACCCTTTCAAGGGAAATTGAGGTCTTCCGGCCTATTGGCGAGACGGTGTCCTTTTACACGTGCGGTCCGACAATTTACAATTTCGCGCATATCGGGAATTTCAGGGCATATGTTGCGCAAGACATTCTCAAGCGCTATCTGAGATACAAGGGATTCTCAGTCAAGCATGTGATGAACCTGACAGACGTTGATGACAAGACAATCAGGGATTCCAAAAAGGAGGGCCTGCCCCTCTCAACATTCACTGCGAAATACAGGGAAGCGTTCTTCCAGGACTGCTCCGTCCTGAACCTAGACCCGGCCGATGTCTATCCGGAGGCGACTAAATATGTAGAGGAAATGATTGACTTGATATCTGTCCTGATTGAAAAGGGCCTCGCATACAGGGGAGAGGATGGGTCAATTTACTATGGCGTCTCCAAGTTCCCTGGATACGGCAAGCTCTCGAAAATCCCGGTTGACTCCCTGAAAGCGGGAGCGCGCGTCAAGACTGACGAATACTCGAAAGAGGAGGCGAACGATTTCGCCCTCTGGAAGGCCTGGGACGAGGGGGACGGGGACGTCTTCTGGGAGTCGCCCTTCGGAAGGGGTCGGCCCGGCTGGCACATTGAATGCTCCGCAATGGCAATGAAGAATTTGGGGGAAACTATTGACATCCATGCGGGGGGAATTGACCTAGTCTTTCCCCATCATGAGGACGAGATTGCGCAGTCGGAAGGCGTGACTGGAAGACCCTTTGCCAACTATTGGGTGCACAACGAATACCTGATGGTTGACGGAAAAAAGATGTCAAAATCTCTCGGGAATTTCTACACATTGAGGGATGTTCTCTCCAAGGGGTATTCTGGAAGGGAAGTGAGATATCTCCTCCTCTCTACGCACTACCGCTCCCCTCTGAACTTTACTTTTCCCGCGCTCGAGGGCGCGAGGGGGGCGCTTGACAAACTCTCAGAGCTCGCAAGAAAGCTAAAAATGGTGTCGGAAGGTGGGGCTTCCCGGGAAGGGGGCAAGTTCGAGTCCGCTCTCTCAAAAGTCGCCCTGAGGAAATTCGAGGACGCGCTAGACTCGGACTTGAACGTTCCGGAAGCGCTCTCGGCAGTCTTTGGGTTTGTCAGGGATGTCAATAGGATTTTCCCAGAGTTGGGAAAGGACGGTGCCATAGAAGCGCTTGAAACCCTGAGGAAATTCGATATTGTTCTGGGGGTTCTTGAAGAAGATCTCTACGGAAAGGGAGAGGAAATTCCGGTAGAAGTTGAGGATCTCCTGGCTCTCCGGGAAACTGCTCGCAAGGAAAAAAACTGGGCGGAATCCGACCGGCTCCGGGCTGAAATAGAGGGAAGGGGCTTTGTTGTCCAGGATGAAGCGGGCGGAAAGAGCGTTCTTCGGAAGAAAGTCTAGTGGCGCTTTCCCGGAAATATTATTTTCACGGAATAGTTCGGCCTCTCATTCAGTTCGGCCACTTCTTTTCCGAGCCTCTCGAGTATTTTTCCGAGTTCCGGGGAATTCTCAAGCTCTGCGGAAAATCCGGTCGGGGAGAACTCGGCTGAAAAGAGGGACTCTTTCCCTATTGAATCCGCCCAGATTATCCGCTCAATGAACTTCTCCGGGTTCTCTGACGCTATCTGCTCTGAATATGTCTCAAGGAGAGCGTCTTTTTCAATCGGGGATTTTGGGTCCCGGTAATGGACGAATTTTGTGTACTGGGGATAGAACACCAGTCCCTCCTTTTTTTCCGAGAGAATGTCTGGCTGGAAAAGGGAGATCTCTATTCTCTCCGGTTCGCCGAATATGTCAATTAGGGTGGATAGGAAGGACGGGGGCCATACCGTTGTCAGGAACCTCAAGGCTTTGCGTATTCACCCGCGCGCGCTTTTTTGCTCCACATTCGGGGATATGTCCCGGAGGGCATAACCACCCGCAGGGGCTTGGCAACGAATCCCCTCTTCATTGATATTGCGTCCGTTGCGGAGGCGGAGGAAGTCGCGACTGCAACGAGCTCGTCTTTTCCGGAAAATATTGAGATTGTATCCCCGGGAACTATTCCGGAATCCATTTTCGTTACTCCGACCGCTGCCAATGGCGCCCCCGAACAGACTGCCTCGATTGCCCCGTCTTGTATCCAGAGCTTGGGAAGATGGCTGACTGCCGACTCTATTGGAAGGATTGCTTTCCTTATTTCTCGTTCATCAGCAGTCTCCTTGAAATCCTCGAAAGCGTCCTTCAGGTCGTGGAGAGTGACCGAATCCCTCTCGAAAAAGGGCCCCGCGCGGGTTCTTCGTAGCTCCGTCATGTTCCCTCCTCCGAGCTTTTCCCCCAAATCGTGGCAGAGCTTCCTTATGTATGTCCCGGCCTCGACAGAGGTCCTGAAAAGGACGGTTCGCCCGTCAGTCTCTATTATCTCGAGGGAATAGACGTTCCTGGGGCGGATTTGCCGCTTTACCGCTGAGCGCACTGGGGGCTTTTGCATTATTGTTCCAACGAACTCCTCCGCTGCCGCCTTCAGGTCCCCTTCCGAAAAATCCTTGTGGACTCTCATTGTCCCTACATATTCCTTCCCCGCAAGAAGGAGTGTCTGGAGGACCTTTGTCCCCGAATTGAGGGCTGTTGGAAGGACGCCAGTGACATTGGGGTCTAGTGTTCCTGAGTGCCCGGCCTTTTTGGCTCCGGTTATTTTCTTCACCCAGTCCGCAACCTGGTGGCTTGTCGGTCCCGCCGGCTTGTCAACGTTTATTACTCCGAACTCGAGGTGCCTTGATAGCGCCCGGCTCTCAGGCCGGCATCCGTATTTGTCGGAGGTCTCCTCATCCTTCCTTGTGAGGATTTCTCCGGTTAATGGGGACATTGGCAATTGGTTGCCGGTTGTCTTTAAAATCTTGACCCTCTTCCTGAAAGGGGGCGGACAAGTCTCCTATAAGGTCGGTTGTGTTCGCCTAGAAAACGCGCCCTTGTTGGCGCTATCCGGAGGCGGAACGGCAGATTCTCGGGGAAATCAGACGTCAATCTCGAGGACTTGCCTGACAATAATGCTTGCGACAATCGCGATGTAGAAATACCACCAGAACCAGGTGAGTTCGCTAACTATTGCGAAAGGCGGCATTGCCCATTTCGTTATCAGAAGGGGGATTGGAAGCTTTACTAGCAGGTCCTTGTAGGTTGTCTGGACGAACCCGAATATCAGTATGAACGCGAGCGATGAGAGGAGGTTCGGCTTCAGGGTCAATTTCATCCTCCTCATTGAGAGCTCGTTGATTTTCGAGAGCTCCTTTTCCATTCTTGAAGTGTCCTTTGCCTTCTGCGCCTCCTTCATCCTCTTCTGGGCAGTCTCAACTTGCTTTTTGACCTCTTTCAATTGGGCCTGGTCTGAGAGCTTCTTGAAGAGGAGGTTTTGCACAATTACGGCAACAATTGATATTACCGCCAGTTGAAGCGCGGGGTTCTCTATTATCTGGACTGCCATTTCTTTCCCTATCTTTTCGCAACGAACGTCTTTAGCATTGGCGCCATGTCCGCAATGTGCTCGCGGACAACGCTCTCATACATCTTGTAGACAATCATTACCGCGAGGAGGATTCCCGTTCCGCCGCCTACTGCGTTCGTGAAATCGGCAAAGGCCGCAAGCATTCCGACTGCTGCGCCCCCTATAACCGTGAGATACGGAATATACCTGTCAAGGACCATTTCTATTACTCTCGGGTCGCTCCTAAATCCCCGGACCTGCATTCCGGCCTTGTTTATTTGCTGGGCAACGGATTTCGTGTCCTGCCCGCTCGTTTTCACCCAGAAAAGGGAGAAGAGAACTGAACCCACGACCATGAAAAGCGTGTATGTGAACGCCCGGACAATCATTGTGAGATATGTGAGGTTGTAGAAGTTGGTTGCCCCAAGCGCGCTCTGGCTTATTCCGAAGAGGAGGGAGAAATCCCGGGCGAGCCCGGAGAAGAAGGCTATTGGATTGAGCAGATAGATTATCAGGTCCCTTGGGGGCGTCAGGAAAAATATTAGACCGGTCAAGGGCTCGCTCGCTGAACTCACTGTCCCGAAAATCGAGAACCCGGCGTTCTGGGCGAGGCGCGCCCATAGCTGGATGTTCATTACGAGCGCGGCAACAAGGATTACCGGCATTACTCCGGTGTAAAAGAGGTTGAGGGGCCACCTTGTTGACATTCCGGAAATTCTCCCGAATGCGAGGGGTATTTCGACGTTAATTGACTGGGCATAAACAACAATGAAGAAAACAACTAGCGTGAAAATTATTGGAATCAAAGTGTATAGGGCCTGCATTGGGTCGCCCTGGCCCAGGAACTGGAGCGCCGCTGGTATTCTTCCCGCGGAAATTGAGGGGTTTTGGGGGTTTGGAAGGGGGTTCAGCGCCGCGACGAATATTTCGGTTGCAACCCCTGCCGCAATGAAAAGGCTTATTCCGGAGACGAATCCCCATTTCTGGGAGACTTCGTCAAGGAGGACAATTAGTATTGTTCCGAGGAATAGCTGGGCGACAATTAGCATTTTCAGGTTGGGGTCGTTATTAAGCGCCGGAAGCCCCCCCATATAGACATATACAATTGCCTCGAAAATTGCCACAATTAGGGTCAATAGCTGGGAGAGTCCCTGGAAAGTCTGCTTGTCTTCGGCCTTTGAGAGATCGAGGGGAAGGATCTTCACTCCGACCAGGAGCTGGAGGATTATCCCGGCAGTGACTATTGGCCCAATTCCCAATGTTATTATTGAGCCGAACTTGCCCGCAATTATTGCCCGGACTGCCTCGAAATAGTCTGTCTCCCATGCGGGGTCAAGGCCCCAGAGAGGAATCATTCCGAGGATATAGTATATCAGAAGGACTATTGCGGTCCATTTGAGCTTCTCGTTGAATCCGAGGCGCGTTTTCGGCTTGCCAACTGCAGGAAGGTATTTCACTAGCCCCGCAATTGAGAAAGCCATTCTGGTGCCCTCCCCTTATTCTGCCGCCTCGGCGTCCTTTCCGGATTCCGGAGCAACAAGAAGGGTCACTTTCCCTCCGGCCGCCTCTATCTTCCGTATTGCCTGCTCTGTCGCGTATTTGCAGGTGACGGAGAGCTTCCTTCCGACTCTTCCGGAGCCAAGGAGCTTGTCAATCCCGAGTTTCCCGAGATCAACTGAGTATGTGCCCGCCTTTTCCTCGGCGAACCTTCTTGAGACGAGCGTCTCGGCCGTTGCGTCAATTAGCCCGACATTTATTGTGACCATCCTGTCCGCTTTCTGTCCGGGAGAGGAGAATCCGTGCTTGCCGAAATGGTCCGGCTTGTATTTGAGGGTATATACCCACAAGTGCTTGTCCCAGGCGAATCCTTTGCCCCCCTTGTTTCCTTTTCCTCTGTGCTTCTTCCCTGCGCCATATCCGTGGGAGCGGTGTGCCCTCTCCTTTCTTGACCGTTTCTTGAATCGCCTGACCATGTCGGGATGAAGGTGGGAAATTCGCTTTATAAATTTTGGTTTTCAATGGGTCTGAACGATTTTCGAGTGGTCAGAATTCCTTTTATATGGGCCCTTGAAAATGGACCTTGAATGGGGTACGGGGACGACGACCTGTCGAGCTTTGAAAAGTCGCGCCTAGGCATAAATCCGGCCCATTCGGTCTATCTTGTGAGAAATTCCCTCGGGGACGTTGTGTCAATAAAGGCGGTTGACCATGTCGGGAACCGGGAGAATGTTATTGATTTGCGCTCCCCAATGCACAGGGAAGGGCAGTCTTCGGTTGTCGAGGCTGTGAAAATGGTCTATGGAGGGCTGCGCAGGCTTCCGCAGAATTACATTGTGGTAATGGCGCCTTCCGGCCAGCTTAGCCGGGGAACCCTCTCTGGAGCGTCTGGATATTCCTCGGGAGAATCTAAAAGGCGGAATGCTGAGAGAATTGTTGGCTCCGTAATGGGAAACCCCTCCGCTCTCGAGTCTTTCAGGGGAGGAAATAGGAAAAGGGTCTCCTCCGATGCATATGGCCCGGGCGAAGGGGCATCCTCCTATTTTTCGGATGGGGAAGGGTATGGAAAGTCCCCCAAAGAACCAAAGCGGGAAAAAATTGCTGGGGGGGCTGGGAAGAAAAAAGACGGCCTTTTCGCGGGGCCGGTAGCGGGGAAAGCGACGGGATTTGATGCAAGTCCCTCTGATAGGACAATTGCTGAGCTTATGGCTGACCTTGCTTTTTCGGAGCAAAAAAGGCTGATGAATGAAGCGCTCTCCTTGAAGAGAAAGGGGGCGAGAGTCAATTATTCTGACACCTTTGCCGAGGACCTATCAGATACTTGGGAAGCGTCGGTCTTTTAGAAAAAGGTGCCGGAGCGCCAAATATTGAGAAATTCGCTCCGGCCTAGCGCTTTTGGCTTTTCAGATCATTCTTCCTATTAGGTCCGAAATCTTCCCTTTCCGGTCTCCCGCCTCTCCCCTCTGGGTAAGGGGTCGTTTCAGGGTTCCCTTGAATCCGCCTTTCGGGGGATGAAGATGGACGTCTTTTTTCACGCCAATCTCAGAGAGCTTGCCCTCGGAAACGACTACCTCGACCGCTTTCTTCGCGAGTTCAGGGGTTAGCTTCTTCCCTCCGAACGCTTTTCCGCGCTTGAGGAAAACCTCTTCCGCAAACTCGGGCGTAACCGTTCCCCAGGTCACATAATCTTTGACCTTCTGGAGCATTGAGCGGTTCCTCGGGCTGTCGAAGAGGAGCCGGGCAGTGTTTATCTGCCACATTCCGAGAAGGAAGAGCGTCTTCTTCGCGTCAGGCTTTGCGCCTATCGGGGATTTTATCATTGCAACGGCAATTATCCCTTTGCCTTGCGCCGGTGTTACTGCTTTTGCTTTTTCCATTTTTTCTCTTTCTCCCTCTTACTTCAATCCCCATTTCTCGGCGAATTCTTCCGGAACGGAGAGGACGCTAGTCTTCCTGAGCGCGTCGAAAACCGCGTATCCGAGGTTTATCCTGTTCCTGGTTTCCCCTAGTGTCCTTGACCATGCGTCAGTTATCCCCGCAATTGTGAGGAGCCGTTTCGCCTCTGGATGGACAACGAGACCCGTTCCTCTCGGAGCCGGGAAGAACTGCACCGCAACTGATGAGGATTTTCCCTCTACTTGGAACGGAACGCTATGGGGCTTTCCGCATCCGCATTCCCACGAGCCGCAGGCCCGCAGAACCTTTATCATTGAGAGCTTTGCCGCCTTTATTGACGACTCCTTTGCCGGAAGGGATTCCCTCGAAGAGCCTTTTCCGACCCCGATATATCCGTCGCCGTTTCCGACAATCGCGATATATGAGAACTTTGTCCTTGAGCCCTCCCTGATTTTCTTCTGGGTTGTCTTATACACCCTTCTTGCCCCTCCTCCGAATTTCCCCTTGGATTGTCCAATCATTACAAAGTCAACCTGGAGCTCTGGGAAGAAATAGTCGACAATCTCCGTTTCCATTATCTTTATTCCCGTTGAGAGAACCTCGTCGAATGTCTTGAGCTTTCCCGAGAGTACGTCTCGCCCGAGTTTCGTTTTCGGAACCCAGATTTTGGGCTCTTTTGGGGCGTCGTCATAGCGCTCCCTGCTTCCTCTTCCGGCTCCGGGCTTGCCCCGTCCCCGCGGAGGGCCCCTTCTAAAGCCTCCCCCTCTTCCCTGTCTTCCAGCATTCTGCGGTTGTTGTTGTCCTTCTGCCATTGTTATTCTCAACTACTCCTTTTTGGATAATATTTTCTCCTTTGTCGCCTTGAAGCTTTCCGGTATTGCCTTTGGGTCGGCCCCGCTCTTCTTGTAAAGCGAGAATGTCGAGGGCGCGCCTGAGATGTGCGCTCCGGTTATTCTCTCCTCAGTCGGTATTGCTTCCTTGTCGAAGGGAATTTGCATCCCCCCGTCGACCGCGCCTTTCAGTACTGCGAAAAGCTTTCCTCCCTTGGCCGGCTTTTGCATGCCAATGTCAAGGATCGCTTCCTTGACAGGCGTCCTCTTTGCGAGGAGATATCCGACAAGATATGCGGAAGGAATGTTTCCGAGGGAAGGGGTCTTCCATCCGAATTCCGAGAGGTCTTTTCCGTTCGCGCTGGCAATTGTCTTGTCCCCTGCGGGAGAGAACTCGACTATTTGGGCATAGATGTTCGAGTTGCTTCTCCTCACAACCAGCCGGGCTTTTCCCGACCGGACGAGGGCGAGCCTCTTTACGTAGTTTGTCTTCTTTTCCCGCCTTCGCTTGAAGGGGACTTTGTGCGTTGGTGATTTTGCCATTTTACTTCTTCCTCATGCCTTCCTTTTGCATATGCAACTTCAGGTGTGTCTTGCTCCTGAAGAATCCGCCTCCAGCCTTTGCATAGAGGTCCTTGTAATCTTCCTTTGTGATCTCGTCCTTCTCAAGGAGCGCCGAGAGAACGCGCCTTATCGGCCTTATTGTGTTTATCCATTCGCGTTTTCCGGCTTTCGTCTTGCCCCTGACCTTTCCCGCTCCCCTGAGCCTGCCCTTTTTCCTCTTCTCGTGCTGGTCTCGTGCGCGCCCTCTCGAGGTTCCGATTTCGGGCTTCTTCCCTATTATTCCCTTGGAAATTAGCCTTCTGACATCCTCCCTTGTTATTGCGCCTTCGACCTTCTTCGCATCTTCAGGGGAAATCCATACCCGGTTGACTCCGACTTTGAGGAGTTCTGAGGCAATCCTTCTCTGCGAGCTTGTGTTTGTCATCTATTTCTTCTCCTCCTTTGGCTCCGCCTTGGCTTCAGCCTTCGGCTCCGCCTTGGCTTCAGCCTTGCCCTTGGGCTTGGCTTCTGCCGTTTTCTTCTTCTTCACCTTTGCTGGGTTGAAGACAGTTATTCCGAGCTCCTTTGCCTTGGCAGTGAGCGCGAGCTTGGATTTGGCGGAAAGCTTGGAATAGAGCCTTGCGCCCGAATCCTTCTTCCCTTTCAGGAGAACCAGTTCCTTCTCAGTCCTTACTAGGACGTCAATTAGCCCGGAAGGGTGGAGGAATCTCTCGCTTGCATCCTTCCCGTATCCGGCATCGACAACGGGGGGGTTTCCTTTTCTGTGCTCCCTCATTTTGCTGTGCCGGCCCCTCGGCTTTCTCCAGACATCGGTCTTTCCGACCCGCTTGTAGCGGTGGTATTCTTGTTTCTTGAAATTCTTTGACATTTTATCTAGGCGCCTCCCCTGATTTTCCTTTCCATTATGTATATCCCGTCCTGGAACGTCCTTCTGTCCTTCCTCTTTATTTTCGTCCCGTCCTCGAGCTTTTGCGCGCTCTTTGCGACCAGTTCGAGGTCGGCTCCGGAGAGGAAAACGTCCTTTCCTTCGACTTTTATCTTGACCCCTTTCTCGAGCTTCACTATCCGCGCGTCTTTCTCTCCGTTGAAGTTCTCGACTTTTATCGTGTCCCCTGACGCCGTGACCTTGGAAGGAAAGTGGCTTTGGACAATTTCCATCCTGTAGGTGAACCCTTCAGTCACTCCGATGAGCATGTTTGTAGTGTGCGCAACATATGTCTCGATTAGCGCCTTTGCCTTTCTCTTCGGATTCGTTGTCTCGAATTTTACCGTGCCATTCTCAAGGGACATCCGGACGAGCGCGTTTGAGAAATTCCTCGTAACTTGGCCCTTTGCGCCCTTTGCAGTCAGGAGTTGCCCCGAGATTGTCGCTTCCGCGCCCTTGAACTGGGCAAGCTCGACTTGCCTCTTTATTGTTTCTTTTTCCATTTTTTTCCGTTCTCCCTTCAATCAGTATACGAAAGCAATGAGCTTTCCTCCGAGATGCTTCTTCTTCGCCTCAATATGGGTCATTACTCCGGCGGAGGTCGTGACCAACAGGAGGCCGAAACCCTGCGCTGGAAGGTATCTCTTCTCCCATTTCTCGAGTTCGGACGCCTTGACAGGCATCCGGGGGCTTATTGCCCCGCAGTTGTTTATTGTGTGGGAGAGCTTTATTTTGTAGACTTTTCCCCGTCCGTCGTCAATTGTCTCGAATTCCCCGACATATCCCTTCTCCTGCATGAGTTTCAGGACGTGGGTGGATATTCCCGAGGTCTGCCTGACGAACATTTCCGTCTTTCCAACCTTTACCGCGTTCTTCACCGACGAAAGCATGTTTGCGAGCGTTTTTGTCATTTTGTTGTTTCATTCTCCTATTCGTATTGCTTGAACCCCAGGTCCTTTGCGACTTCCCTGAAGCACTGCCGGCAGACGTTCAGGCCGTATTTCCTTATTATTGCCCCGTGCGCCTTGCAGGTCCTGCAGGTCCGCGATCCTTTCCCGAATTTCCTGACGACTTTTTGGTTCTTGACCATTTTCACTCATTCTCCCTCTTGCGGATTGCTTCCTCTTCCTCTTCTCGTATTTTGACGGAGAATTCCTTCTTCATGAAGGCAATTGTCTCCTCTTTTCCTATCCTGTGGCTCTTTCCGACCTTGGTCGCCTTGAGCCTCCTCATCTTGACCCTGTAGCCGGGCCTCTTCATTGTGACGCAGACATCCATCCCTATTATCCCGAGGGTCGGGTCGTATTTCACGTCCGGGAGGTCGATATGCTCCTTTATTCCGAACGAAAAGTTGCCCATTGTGTCAAAGTTCCTTTCGGATAGGGTGTGCTCGACCGCATGGAGGGCCCGCTTCAGGAAAGTCTCCGCATCCTTCCCCCTGAGGGTGAGCTTGCATCCGATTACCGTCAAGGGCCTTACCCCGAAATCGGGGATTCTCTTGAATGTCGAGGTCTTCACCGGGGATTTGCCAATGACTTTCTTGAGGACATTTATCGCGTTCTCGAGCTTCGATCCCCCTTCTCCCGCTCCGACGTTCAATGTTATTTTGTCGATCTTTATTTTCCTCATCGGATTTTCGTTTTTCGCCATTTAGCTGCTTGCCTCCTTTGCGGTCTCGGGAACGGATATCTCCGTCTTTCCCTTTTCGCCTATTGCTATCACATAATCCCGGAGAGTCTCAAGCGTCTTCTTTCCGGATTCCAGGAGAACCGTTCTCGGGGAATATGCGCTTCCGTCCTTCACCTGGGAGATCTCGAGCACATTTCCGCTGTGGACTCCCGCAAAAACGAGGGCGTTCGCCCCCTTCTCCAAAGTTATTATTTTGGCTATTTTCTTCGTTTCAAGGTCGAAGACTGCGGACGTCCCGGTCTTTATCTTCGCACCATCCTCCTTTGAAAAGAGGACGTTTCTTCCATCATGGAAGGTGACCTGGATTTTTCCCCCGGAAACGGTTGTCTTCCGCGTGACTTTGAGTATTTTCAGCTTCCCTTCCTTCTCCGGGATTTCTGGGAAAACTAGCCCCTTTTTCGAGGGGAACGCCCGGTACGTCTTACCTATTGTCTTGACGGATACAACGTCCATCATTCCAATTCCCTGCTTCATATCGGAGGCCTTTTCGCCGTCAACGAGGACCGCTCCCGACTTTAATATTGATTCCGCTTCCCTCGCTGTCCGCGCGAGTTTGAGGACGTCTCGGATAACTACCAGGAGCGGGACTGCGGCTTCCGCCTTGTGCCTTCCCGGTCTCGGGGACGCTACCCAGTAGAATTCCTTCTTCCCCGTCTTCCATGACAGGGGCGCTGTTATCCTTTTCATGTGTTGTGCCATTTCTTATCACGCACCCTCCTTCTTGCCCTCTGGCTTGGCTTCAGCCTTGGCTTGAGCCTTTTGCTCGGAAAACCTTCTCTTGTCTCCGGTAGCGAGCTCTATTATTATCAGATTTGAAGCCTTGAAGGGCTTTTGCACCTTTGCGCCGTTCGCCTTGCTCGCTGTGAGGCCCTCGATGAATATCCGGGCGTTCTTCAGCTCAATTCTGTCTATCTTCCCTATTGACCCGCGGTCATCTCCCCTCATTACCTTCACCTTGTCCCCTTTCCTCAATGGAACTGCCCTTTTGCCAATTTTCCCGGCGAGATCCTCAGTAAGATGGGCTGAGACTCCCTTTTGCTTCGTGTGGAGGCTTGCGTTATAGAGGTTCTTTCTCTGCTTCCTTCTCAGGGAAGATGTTTTCTTGATTGTTTTCGCCATTTTTCAGATTTCTCTCCTTAGACAACTACCTTTGCTACTTTTGCGAGCTTGTTCCATCTCTCGATTGCCTCTTTTGCAATCGCCGCCTTGACCTCAGACCCCTTGGGCCCCCCTTCGTCATCGACAACAACGCAGGTGTTCTCCTCGAACTTTATCCTGGTCCCATCCGGCCTCCTGAACTCCTTTTTCATTGAGGTTATCACGGCTTTCACTAGCTTCTTTCTGTACTCAGGAGTCCCGGTCTTTACCGCAACGAACACCATGTCCCCTATTGTCGCTCTCGGCTGCCTTCCGCGGGTCCCCTTGTATCCCTTGACTGCCGCGATTTCGCAGATTTTCGCTCCCGAGTTGTCAATACATTTGATCCTGCTTCCGGTGTTTAGCCCCCGAACAGTCCTTATTGTAAGGGGCCGTTTTCCCGAAACCTTTATTCTTCGCTGTCCCATTTATTCTGTCGAACTCTCCTTTTCGCCTGCTTTCCTGATTAGTTTCGTTATAATGAAGTTGACCGTCTTTGAGAGCTTCCTAGTCTCCTCAATCCTGACATAGTCGCCTTCCTTTGCGGAAATTGCTTCGGGATTTTTCGCCTTTACCCGGCTTGTCAGGCGGTAGAACCTGTTGAATTTCCCGGATTTCACGACCCTCGGCCATTCGACAATTGCAGTCCCCTGCATTCTTGCGGACACTATCGTGCCCTCGAAGAATTTCCCTCGGGTCATTATTTTCTGGGAGCTTTCGCTCTTAGAAGCTTGAGCAGTCTTTTTGTTCTTTCTTCCGGTTTCGCGTGGATTGTCCATCCTTGTATATCGACCTTTTTGGCTTGTTTTCGGCTAGGCCCGCATACAGATTCGCAGTCGGAAGGAAGCGTGAACCGGAAAGTCGTCCCGACCTTTTGGACGGATACCGTCTTTCCCGTGCGCGTATTCTTCTTCGGATTGCTTCCCTGTTCGGGCAAGCCCTCTTTTCTGACAACTAAAAGGCTCTCGGTCTCGTCGATTACCGTCCCGGAAATCCCTTCCTGGGTCGGATCGCTCGAGCATACAACTTCTACGTTCAGGCCTATTAGCTCGTGGCCTGCGAGGTTTCTCTCCGATATTGGCGCGTTTTCTCGCGCTTTTCTCGTTAGGGCCGACTCTGGCACAATCATCTGCTGGAAGCGCGGAGCAGTCCCGAGGACCCTTTTTAAGCTTTTCTTGAAACTGAAAACGCCCCTTTTCCGGAAATAATTGCGTCGGCGTTGAACAAGTCCATTCTTGGAGGGCTATATTCCGTTTCCTTCCCGGTTCTCTTGTCAACTCGGATTGTTGTTATTCCGCAGGTGGCGCAGCACGAGTTTGAGGCCGAAAAGCCCCCCTTTGATATCTGCATTATTGTCCAGGAATACTCGAAAATCTCGGTTTCTTCGTCAATAATAGAAGAGCAGAGGAAGGGAATTGCTATTGTTTCCCGCCCGGCCGTTGACTGGGCTTGGAGATCCCTCCCGGAACCCTTGGACGAATTTATGCCAATTATTGCGAGCGCTGTCGGAACAATGTCCGCCGATGTCCCGAGAACCGGCGTCCTTCCTCCGCGCGCCCCGGGAACATACATTATCAGGGGGATGTTTGACGCGCTTGCGGAAGGCGTCCAGAACCCAAAGGGGGAATATGCGGGAAGGGCGCTCTCAATTCCGGACTCCTCGTCTTTCAAGTGTAACGGCATTCTTGTGAATGGGAGGGGGTATGTTGAGGTAACCACAATTACCGTCTTTCCGAGCAACCCCTTTTTTTTGAGCGCGGACACTATTTTTGAGAGGGACGAATCGAGCAGGTCAAGGCCCTTTTTCCTCTCCGAGAAAAGGTCCCTTATTTTCGACTCTTCCCCCCTCAGTTCCGAGAGACGGGCGCCGTTGTCCAGGGGGATTTCCCGGTATGCCTTGCCGGATTCTGAATCAACCCTTATTGCCCCTGCCCCGAAAGGGTATTTCCTGAGGGAATATTCCTGCCAGGAGAGCGCGGATTCGCTTGATCTCGCAAAATAGGCGAACTTTTTGCCTTTAGGCGCCCTTTCTATTGATTCCGCCAGATTGGACAATGCATTTCCTTCAAAGTGCACTTTTTCGACCCGGTCAAGGCTGAATGGGAGCCCGTAAGCCTCTTCGAGTGTGTTTGCGGGATAGTCCGAAAAATATTCTGAGGAATATCCGAGTTCAGCGGTCTCGGATATTGTGAGCATGCTTGAGAGGGAATAGTTGGCGGGTTTGAGTGTTTCGTCCCCGTGAAACGGGGAGAGGAAAAACCCCTTTTCCGGATCGGGAAGGCTTCCCGATGCAATTGCCTCTTCTTCTGAGAATGCGCCCCCGTATACTGGCGAATATATTTCCTCGAAAATTAGGGAGTTCGGCTCAAGGGGCTTGAGAGAGCGCAGCTTTCCCGTCTCGGAGTTGAATCCATATTGGGCGACTTCCCCTATTGAGAGGCCATCTATCGCAATTACTATCAGGTTGCAGTCGGGGCAGAATGCTCGCGGAACGGCTTCTCCGGAAACTGTTCGCCCCTCGCTCGATCCTGTGAGGAGGAACCAGACTAGAGCGGTCAGGAGGATTGCGGAAACAAGTATTGTTATTGCCGGAAGAATCCTCGGATTCTTCCTAATCTCCGAGATTACTTCCGAGAGCATGTCGAGCCCGAGCAGAATAATCAAAACGACTCCGACGGCAATGAAAGTGCCTTCGGAAAGCCTCGAGAACTCTTCTTTCGCGTTTATTGCGAAATAATTGTCGGATCCCAGCCCCCAGTTGGCGCCCGCGAACGCGAGAAATATCAGGGCGAGTAGGAGGCCGGTCAGCATTCCCTTCAGTTCGGGCATTTTTCACACCTTTTTTTCCGGGCAGTCCGGGGACATTTTCCGGGACACTATTTTATCTCAACTGATTCTTCCGGGAATCCGGCCGATACGAGGGCGGAAAGTATCCTTTTCCGGTGGTCTCCTTGGAGCTCGACAACCCCTGAACGGTCAGTCCCTCCGCAGGCGAGCTTTTCCTTCAGCTTCTTTGTCACATCGCCGATATTGACATCGCGGGGATTCAAGCCCTCGACAAGGGTGACGTTCTTCTTGAACCTTCTCTGCTCAAGCCTCACGATTATTTTCTGGGCTTCCCTAGAAATGCTCTCGCAAACGCAGAAATCCTTTGGCAATCCGCACTTTTTGCAGACATCCATTCCTATTTCTTTTTCACGCTCGCTTGGGTTTTGGGGGCGCTTGCCTTTTTACCTTTGCCTTTTTTGCCGCTGGTTTTGGCGTTTTGGACAGTCAAAAGCTGGGCAACAGTCCGTCTCAGGTTCTTGATTGTGGAGGGCTTTGTCGGGGCGCCTCCGGTCGCGCGTTTTGACTGCTCCCGCGAAAGCTGGGAGCGCGTTTCCTTGAGGCGTTTTTCTATTTCCTGCCCGTTTCCGGCGAGCTTTGAGAGTTCGTTCGATTTCATTCCTTATTCAGCCTCCAATTTGGTGTCTGCCTTCGGCTCTGCCTTGGCTTCCGCCTTTGGCTTGGGAGCGGGCGCCTTTGCAGTAATTAATATTTCGTCCGGGAACGCGACATTCGGGGGCATTATCCGAACCCTTACTCCGACAACTCCCGGCTTCAATTGGGCGTCGTAATATCCGACGAGGACATCGTCCTTCACGACTTGTCCGCAGTGCCGGATATATCCCTTCTTGAATATCCAATCCTTTGCCCTGGAAGATGGGACTTTTCCGGAAATCCTGACTTCTGCGCCCCTTGCTCCGGATTCCATTATCCGGTCAAGAACCCTGTGGGCGACTTTCTTGAAATAGTATCCGCGCTCGAGGAGGTTTCCTATCTTCGCCGCCTGCAGTTGGGCGTCAATGTCTGGCTGCTCTATCTGCTTGACTTCGACCTGCGGATTGTCTATCTTATAGTCGTTCTTGAAAGCGTCGGTGAGCTCCTTTATCGCCTCTCCGCCTCTCCCGATTACAAGGCCCGGCCTTGTTGCGTAGATTATGACGCGGGTTCCCATTGGCGTCCGCTTTATCTCAGCGTGCGAATATCCGGCTCGCCTGAGCTTTGCGTTGAGGTATTTCTTGACCTCTAGCTCCTTTGCTTTCTCCGTTATGAAAAATCTTTCAACTGTCATTTTTTCTCTTTCCTCGCTCTTTTATCAGGATTTTTTCTCCTCTAAGACCAATTGGATGTTCGCCCTTCTCGACCTCTGGGAGGGGCCCTTTGAGAACACTCTAGCGTTCCCGGGTCTCTTGTGAAACGACCTGTTCGCGACTGCAGACGCGACATATAGCTTCTGGGCGTCCATTCCCTTGCCTTTCGCGTTCGCCTGCGCGTTCTTCAGCAGGAGAAGGAACTCTTTCGCGGCGTTGACCGGATACCGTCCGGGGCCAATCCCCGGCTTGTGGCCGAGTTCAGTGTTGTGCCTCGTGAACTTGACCGGAGTCTCCTTTGCAATCACCCCTTCGAGAACTGTCTGCGCCCTTTTCGCAGTCAGCCCTTTCAGGTTGTGCGCAAGCTCCCTCGCCTCTTTCGGCGAGAGATGCGTCGCGTCGGCCTTTGCCGCTGCGAACTTTGTCTTTTGCGACTTTGGATTGTATGCGTAGTTTCCTGCCATTTTTTTCTTCTTATTCTCCCTTTTGTTTTCCCCTATTTGAGCGGAATGAACATGCTGCTCTTTGTCGCCCCTATTCCCGGAGCTCCGTGGCTGACCCGCTTCCTTGTCGAGACGAACTCGCCTAGCCTGTGGCCGAGCTGGTCCGGCTGTATTTCGAATGTCACAAACTCCTTTCCGGAATAGACCGCAATCAGCGCTCCGACCATCTGGGGAGTTATTATGATGTCCCTGCAGTGGGTCCGTATGGGCTTTTTGTTCGAGCCAGTCTTTGCCGCTGCCAGGACCTCGAAGACGAACTTCTTCTCTGTCGGCGAGAATCCCCTAAGAAGCCTTCTCCGCGCGTTTGCGGGAACGAGTTTCGAGAACTCTTGGAGCGTCAGCTTCTGCAGTTCCTCTAGGGTTTTTCCGCGGTATTTGAATATTCTTGCCATTCTCTATTATGCGCTCTCCTTGTTCGTGTTCTTTCCGGACTCGGGCTGTTGGGACTGGCCGGAGGACGCTCCCTTCGAGCCCCCTCCTACCTGCGCCCGGAGCTTCTTCTTCGAGCCTCCCCGACCCATTGATCTTGCGGCAATGCTCCCTACCTTCCTTCCTGGCGGGGCATCGTGGGTGACTGTCTGGGATTTGCCCAGATGCTGGTGCCCTCCGCCTCCGAACGGATGGTCGACCGGGTTCCTTGCCGACGCCGATGAGCGCGGCCATCTGAGGTTCCTTGCGTGCATCTTGTAGTGCATTTTGCCGGCTTTTGCGAAAGGCTTGAGGGTTCTTCCCCCGCCTGACGCGACTCCGACCATTGCCCTTGAAAATGGCGAGAATGATTTGGTCTCGCCTGAGGGAAGCCTGACATTCACTCCCTTTGAATCCTTTGAGACAATGTATCCGTAGCTCCCGGACGAGTGGAGGACTTTTCCTCCGTCACCGGGCCGAAGTTCAATGTTGAAGAGAAGCGTTCCATCAGGAATCCTTCCCAAGGGGAGGACGTTTCCCGCCTTTATTTCGGATGCTTCCCCTATTGTTATCGAGCTTCCGACGAGGAGGCCGTCGCTTGCCGGGAGAAGGTGTTTCTTCCCTGAGAAATCAACGACTGCGAGCGGAATGTTGTGTCCAATGGAGTGTATGAGGTCCTCCACCCTTCCAACAAGAGTCTCCTCGCTGACGTCGGGATACGATATTTTCCCGGCATATCTGTGAGAAGGCGCCCGAAATGTCGGAAGGTTCTTTCCTCTTCTTTGTTGCGGTAGTCTTTTTCCCATTTTTTATAGCATCCCCAGTTTAGACGCGAGGTCTGTTGCGGAATATTCCGCGGTCAGCCTGACAAACGCCTTCTTTTTCCCTGCGGAAAACGAGTTGTTCGTCCTGACTGACGCTACTTTTACGCTGTAGAGAGATTCCACGGCCATCTTTATTGTGCGCTTTGTCGCCTTTCTCGCGACAACGAAGGTCATCACATTGTCGGCAGAGCCCCTGACCGATTTTTCAGTCGAGCTCGGATAGAGGATTACCGTTTCCGGAACGAAATTTTCCGGGAGTTTCTTCTCAGTTGCCTGCTGCCTTTTCGCTGCGGGCTTTTCTTTCGTTTCAGTATTAGCGTTTTCCATTCGTATAGAGTCCTTCCTCCTTGAGTTTTTCGATTGCGCCCTCGCTCCAGACGGTCACCCTTCCGGGCACGCCTCCGGGAGCAAGAAGTTCTGCCGAGAGCTTCTTCACCGAGACGGAATCAATCCCCGGTATTCCCGTTGCGCCCTTGGGTTCGGAATCGGAATAGATAAAGAGGACGGATTTCTTCTTCTTGTAGGGCCTTCCCCTCATCTTTCCCTTGCCCGCCCGTCTCGTCTTCTCTTTGCCCCTCTCAAGCTCTTCTGCTAGGCCGAGCTTTTCAAGGAGCGCTATGAACTCTTGGGTCTTTGATATTTTTTCCGAATCTGCTTCGACAACGAATGGGAGAACTGCCTTGTCAGAGAGCCTGTGCCCCCTTGCAATCACCGCATCAATGTCCGCGGTCGCGGTTATTGCCGACCTTATTGCGAGCCGCCTTTCCTTTATGTTAATGTCGTTTGAAAAATTCCGATACGGGATTGGCGCGTGAACCGCGCGTCCGCCCACTGACTGCGGGACTATTTTCGTCTGGCCCGCCCGCCTTCCGCCCTTCTTTATTAGGAGCCTTGGGAGCCTGGCGCGGCCATAGCTGTACGAGTGTCCCCATCCTTTCCTCGTTCCCTTGTATTTGGCGGATGTCCGCTGTCCCGCCTCAGGGTCCGGCCCATACCCTTGCCTCCGGTTGTTCTGGGACGCTAGGACTGCCCGCTTTATCACATCAGGCCTCGAGCGTTCTGAAAACTGGACTGGGAGATCCACAGTCTTTTGGGTCTTTTCCCCTTTTGCCGAATAAACATGCACTTTTGCCATTCTAGATCTTTACCCCCTCTATTGAGACGCTCGTAATTTTCTGCGGATCGAAAACCTTGTCGTGAATCCTTGCCGCAAACCTCATCCGGACAAGCCTCTTTGCGGGCCCTGGGATGGAGCCGTGGAGGAGTATTACGTCCCCTTCCACCTTTCCGTACCTGTTCGCGGAGCCGTTGAAAGTCGTTATTGAGAGGACGCGCTTGTTATAGTCGCACCTCTGGTGGTAGCCGGTCTTTCCCCCCATCGGAGTCTGCCAAAGTACCCTTTTCGGCCTCCAGCTCCCGATGTTAGCAGGCCTTCTCCGAGACCGCTTCGTCTTTACCGACATCAGGGGAACGTTCATTCTCTGGATTGGTCCGAGAAAACCCCTGCCCTTTGATACCGCGAATATGTCGAGATAGTCCCCGACTGTCAGGACATCTGACGCCTTTAGCTCCTTTCCGACAAGCTCAATTGCCTGCTTTTTTTGGGCCTCTGCGTCTCCCGAAAGCGCCACTTCCATTATTTCGGGCTTTTTCTTCCCGAAACCGGCAAGCCTCGGCTGCATTGACATTATTATGACTACTCTGTCGAATTCCTTCACTTCCTTTGGCGCCTTTTCCGCCTTGGGAAGGGGCCTTATTGTCCTTCCGAGATCCTTGTGAAGATTCGGGGCGAACAATTGGCCGACCGCCTTTTCCTTTAGATAGAACCTCGCTCCAATAACCTTCACCGGTGGGACCTGGATTACTGTCACTGGCTCCTGTCTCGGCTGGTTTACGAGCGTGCTCTTGGGATTATTCTCAATAAGTTCGGCGTGCATTGTTGTGACTTTGTATCCGGCAAACCCGAGAACGATTTTTCCGTCCCTTTCAACCCATGTGCGGATTCTTGGCACTTCTGATTTCGCCCTGTTTCTCGGGGCAAACTGCCTTGACCCGCGTCGAGGATGACTGAATTTTCCCATTTTGCTTCAGAGGCGGGTTTCCTGCCACCCTTTATAAGGATTCGTGGCTTTTAAAGGGTGGCGGGCCGCATTCATTCCATCCCTTCTTTCCCGGCGGAAACTCCCTCGTCGGCCTTGAGCCAGAGATGGTAGAAGAACACGTAAACTGCCCGGAGGAACATTTCTATCAGGATTACCACCATAAGAAAGCTCCAGATTGTCGTTATTCCGGTGACCGCGTCCGTTATTCTCGGGAGTGCGTTTGAGAGCAAGTCAAGGTTCGGGTTTGAGAGGAACGTTGCGAGGAGGACTATTGGCAGGATTTTCGCTATTTCCGCCGAGAGCTCTTCTTTGTAATATGCTGCAATTCGAACAGCCGTTATTATTGCGATTGACAGTATGAAAATCTGGGCGGGGGCCCGGTTTGAGAGGACAAGGAGAATTCCCGAAATCGCGGCGAACCAGAGGAAAACGAGAAAGGGGAGGGCAAGCATGAACTTGAATATCCAGAGGAGCAGGCGGACGAACGCGCTTTTGTGGGCGGTGTCTATCTTTACGAAATCCCGCTTGGACATTCCGCGGTAGAAATTGAACGCAATGAAGGCATATAGGAAAATCCCGGCCGAAAGAATCCCTATCTGCCTGAATACAGGGAGCGTTGTCTCTGAGAATATCTGGGAGATTATTTGGGATGCTATTGAGACTGATTTCTCAATTGCTGTTGCGAATCCTGCGTCCATTTTGCTCTCGCATTCCCGGGTGTTTCCGGATTTAAGTTTATTCCTTGCGGTTCAGCCTTTGAGAACGCCCATTGGCCGGAGCTTTGCGACAATTCCCGCAATTCCCGCCCCTCCCGACACCCGGGCGACTTCGTCGACATCCTTGTAGCTTTCAGGCGCCTCCTCCGCAATCGACCGCCAGGAGGCTGATTTGACAATTATTCCCCTCCCCTCGAGTGTTCTTGCAACATCCTCTCCCCTGTTCCTCCGGAGAGATTCTCCCCTGCTCATTATCCTTCCCGCGCCGTGGGCGGTTGAGCCGAAGCTCTTCTCGTGGGACGTCGCATTCCCTACAAGGACAAAGCTTCCGGTTCCCATGCTTCCGGGAAGTATTACGGGTTGGCCGACTGCGCGGTATTCTTTTGGGAGTTCTTTTCTTCCTGGGCCAAGCGCCCTAGTCGCCCCCTTCCTGTGAAGGTAGCACTTTCTCCCCGAATGCTCCTCGATTTTCGCAATATTGTGGCAGACATCGTAGAGGAGGGTCATCCCGAGCTTTTCCGCATCCGCCCTGAAAACTTCGGAGAACGCGTCCCTGATTCCTGACGTTATCTCCTGCCTGTTTGCGAACGCGAAATTGACAGCTCCGGTCATTGCCGAGAAATAGCTTTCGCATTCCTTCGAGTGCGCGGGCGCATATGCGAGCTCCCTATCAGGGAGCCTTGAGAGCTCCTGGGGGAATTTCCCCTCAATTGTGCGCAAATAGTCCGAACATGTCTGGTGGCCTAGACCCCTTGATCCGCAGTGCACCATTATCACTGCCTGGCCTTCTTCGAGGGAGAACGCTTTCGCGCTCTCGGGGTCGAGAATTTCGGACACTCTTTGGATTTCGAGGAAATGGTTTCCGGCCCCTAGTGTCCCTAGCTGGTCTTTGCCCCGCTTTTTAGCGTCATCTGAGACCTTGTCTGCGCGGGCATAATCCATTGTTCCACCCTCCTCGCAGAATTCGGAATCTCCGACAAAGAGAGGCTTGGAGAGCGCTTTTGACAATATTCCCTCCTCGAGGACGCTATCCACATCCTTCGGGGAAAGCTTTCTCTTCGATCCCCTTCCGACTCCTGAAGGCACCCTTTTGCTCAGGGCCTCGAGGAGGGGCTTTATTTTCTGGAAAACGTCCTCCGCCCGGAGATTCGTTCTTATCAGGCGGACCCCGCAATTAATGTCATAGCCAATTCCTCCTGGGGAGATCCCTCCGGTCTCAATGTCAAGGGCGGCAACGCCCCCTATAGGAAAACCATATCCCTCATGCGCGTCAGGCATTGCGACCGGCGGGGCTACGAGGCCCGGGAGGGTCGAGATGTTTGAGAGTTGCCGAAGGGTTCTGTCGTTTCTCATGTTCCCTAAAAGTAGCTCGCTTGCAATCAGGCGCGAATGGGAATTCATCCCCGGGACCGCCCCCTTGGGAATAATCCATTCGAATTCTGATGCCCTCTCAACAGGAATGTCTCTCGAATCCCTGGGGGAATCCCTGGGGGAATCCCTGGGGGAATC
>Ga0116204_1000298_pt1 | contig 27521 bp, 24 predicted proteins | sample LakKivwa52mmetaG_FD_94481 | JGI IMG/M metagenome (GOLD analysis project Ga0116204, IMG submission 94481) | Anoxic lake water microbial communities from Lake Kivu, Rwanda to study Microbial Dark Matter (Phase II) - Lake Kivu water 52m metaG | ecosystem: Environmental > Aquatic > Freshwater > Lake... | reverse complement strand
TCGACAAGCTCCTTGCCCTGCCGCTCAAGGAGGCGCGCAATGCCTTTGAGCGACTCTATCTGGAGGCCCTGCTCAAGCGTTGCAAGGGTAGTGTCAGCCGGGCCGCCGAGGAGTCAGGTATTGAACGCACCCATCTTTACCGGGTGTTGCGCAAGCTGGGCGTGCGCGCCGGGGCTGAGGAAACATGAAAATCATCATTCTTGGTGCCGGTCAGGTGGGTGCCAATTTGGCGGCTAGCTTGGTCTCCGAGGCCAACGACATCACCGTCATTGATCTTGATACCGAAAAACTGGCCTGGCTGCAGGATCACTATGATTTGCGTACCGTTCAGGGGCACGCCTCGCACCCGTCGGTGCTGGCTCAGGCCGGCATCGAGAACGCTGATATGTTGGTGGCGGTGACCCAGAACGACGAGACCAACATCATTGCTTGCAAGATCGCCAGCACCCTCTTCCATGTCCCGACCAAGATCGCCCGCATTCGCTCGGCCGATTATATGTCGCACCCCCCCCTCTTTGCTGCGGATAACCTGGGCGTTGACCATATTATCAGCCCAGAAGAGGAAGTGACCACTTACATCAAACGCTTGGTAGACTATCCTGAGGCCCTGCAGGTACTCGATTTTGCCGACGGCCGTATTCGTCTGGTGGCGGTCAAGGCCCTCAAGGGCGGGCCGTTGGTGGGGCATCAGTTGCAGGAATTGCGGCGCCATCTGCCGGCCCTGGACGCACGGGTTGCGGCCATCTTCCGGCGCGGCACTAGCATTAAGCCCTCGGGCAGTACCGTCATTGAAAATGGCGACGAGGTTTTCTTTCTGGCCGCGACCGAAAACATTCGCGCCGTCATGAAAGAGATGCGCAACACCGACAAGAGCGCGCGGCGAGTAATGATTGTGGGGGGCGGTAACATTGGTAGCCGCTTGGCCGCTGCGTTAGAGGCAGATTATGAGGTCAAGCTGATTGACCACAACAAGGCTCATGCCGAGAGGCTGGCAGATCGTCTCAAGTCCACCCTGGTGCTGGTCGGTGACGCCACGGATGAGGATTTGTTCGTGCAAGAAAATGTCGAGGACATGGATGTGTTCTGTGCCCTCACGAATGACGACGAGGACAACATCATGTCGGCCCTCTTGGCCAAGCGTATGGGCGTGCGCAAGGTCATTGCGCTCATCAACCGTGCCTCCTATGTAGACCTGTTGCAGGGCGGCGAGATTGATGTGGCTCTGTCGCCGGCGCAGGCCACCATCGGGCCCTTGCTGACCCACATTCGCCGTGGTGATATGGCGGCCGTGCATTCGTTACGGCGTGGCGCGGCCGAGGCGATGGAGGTCGTGGTGCACGGCGACAAGCGTTCTTCACGGCTGATTGGCCGGCGCATGGAAGAAATCGATTTGCCCGAGGGCGTGTCTCTCGGCGCCTTGTTGCGCGGTGACCGGGTCGTCATCGTGCATCACGATACGGTCATTGAGGCTGAGGACCACTTGATCTTTTTCGTGCCCAACAAGCGCATGCTGCCCAAAGTTGAGCGCCTTCTGCAGGTGAACTTCGGGTTCTTTTGATGCTGCGCTACCGCCTCTTACCCTTGTTGCATGTACTCGGGTTGGTGATCGCCGTGTTTGGCGCCTTTATGCTGTTGCCGCTGGCCGTTTCGTGGTCGCTCGCGGACGGCGCCGAGGGGGCCTACGATGTGGGCGTCCTGACAAGCCTGGGGACGGGCCTCCTGTTCTGGCTGTTGGGGCGACCGTTTCGGCGCGAGCTCAAGGTGCGTGACGGTTTTTTGTTGGTGGTGCTGATCTGGTTGCTTGTGCCGGCCTTTGCCGCCCTGCCCCTGCTGCATTATCTGCCGGGCTTGAGCCTCACCGATGCCTACTTTGAAACGATGTCCGGCCTCACCACCACCGGCGCCACTGTGCTCTCGGGGTTAGATGCGTTGCCGCCCTCAATCAATATCTGGCGGGCCGCGCTGCACTTGATTGGCGGCATGGGGGTCATCGTGCTGGTCGTTGCGGTGCTGCCGCTGTTGGGCGTGGGCGGTCGGCAAATGTTCAAGGCCGAGACGCCGGGGCCGATGAAGGACAGCAAGCTGACCCCGCGCATGACCGAAACGGCGAAGGGTTTGTGGACGGTTTATTTGCTCCTTACGGTGGCCTGTGGGTTGGCCTTCTGGGCCGTAGGGATGAATTGGGTCGATGCCACCGTCCATGCTTTTTCGGTGATGGGCTTGGGTGGTTTCTCCTCGCACGATGCCAGTTTTGGCCATTTCAATTCGGTTCCGCTAGAGTTGGTGGCCGAGGGCTTCATGTTGATTGCCGGCCTCAATTTTGCCACGCACTTTATGGTGTTGCGCAGCCAGAGTTTGACGCCTTACCGACAGGATCCCGAACTGCGCTGGTTTTTTGGTGTGGTCTTGGGCAGTTGTTTGGGTTTGGGGATGGCGCTGTGGTTGGGCGGTTATTACCCCGATTTTTGGACCGCGCTCCGCTACGCCTCCTTTAACACCATTTCCATGGCTACATCGGCCGGTATGTCCACGACGGATTTCGCGCTCTGGCCCATCTTCACCGGGCTGTGGATGTTGTTTCTGTGCAGTTTTACCACCTGCTCGGGCTCGACGGGGGGTGGCATCAAGATGATGCGAGCGATCCTTCTCTACAAGCAGACTTATCGCGAACTCAAGCACCTGTTACATCCCTCGGCGCAGTTGCCGGTGCGTCTGGGCGCGAGCAGCGTACCGAACAAGGTGTTATTTGCCGTGCTGGCCTTCATGTTTATCTATGTGGCCATGATCGTGGTGTTGACCTTTGTCCTGATTGCCTCGGGGCTGGATGTATTCACGGCCTTTTCTGCCGTGGTGGCCTGCATTAACAACGCCGGCCCTGGCCTCGGCCAGGTGGGCCCCGCGTCAACTTACGCCGTTCTCAGCGATTTCCAGACCTGGGTGTGTATCTTCACCATGCTGTTGGGGCGGCTGGAATTGTTCACCCTGCTGGTGGTTTTGACCCCCGCCTTCTGGCGCAAGTGAAGGGCCTTCGGCTACTATGCGGGTCTTGGATTGTTAAGCAGGAAGAGGGTCATGGGGCGTCAAGTTCAATGCATCAAATTGGGCCGTGAGGCGGAGGGTATGGATTTTCCGCCCTTCCCGGGAGCCTTTGGCCAACGGCTGTTTGATTCGGTCTCGAAGGAGGCCTGGGCGGGGTGGGTGCGCATGCAGACCATGATCGTCAATGAAAACCGCCTCAGCATGGCCGATGCCAAACATCGCAAGTACCTCATGGAGCAGTGCGAAAAGTACTTCTTTGGCGAGGGCCTTAGCGCACCGGAAGGATTCGTGCCGCGTTAAGCCGGCCGCACGGGAATTCCCATGGCAGAGTCCAAAACCCATTTCGGCTACCAGACCGTCGACGAGTCGGCCAAGGCCGGCAAGGTCGCCGAGGTGTTTCATTCCGTGGCCAGCAACTACGATGTGATGAACGACCTCATGTCGATGGGCTTGCATCGGGTCTGGAAGCAGTTCCTGCGCCTGCGCGCCGGGGTGCGGCCGGGAGCGCGCATTCTCGACATCGCCGGCGGGACGGGCGATATCAGCCGCCTATTGGCCAAGGATGCGGGCCCGACGGGCGAGATTTGGCTGACCGACATCAATGGCTCTATGCTCAGTATTGGTCGTGACCGATTGCTCGATGAAGGCCGCCCGGTCGCGACCGCGCAGTGCGATGCCGAAAAACTGCCCTTCCCGGATGACCATTTCGACTTGGTTACCGTGGCCTTTGGTTTGCGCAACATGACCCACAAAGAAGTGGCCTTGGCCGAGATGCGGCGGGTACTCAAGCCCGGCGGGCGTCTGTTCGTGTTGGAGTTTTCCAAGGTAGCCAAGCCGTTGCAACCGTTCTACGACTTGTATTCCTTCAAGCTCCTGCCCTTTATGGGTGAGAAGGTGGCCGGCGATGCCGCGAGCTACCAATATCTGGCTGAGTCCATTCGCATGCATCCGGATCAGGAAACCCTCAAGCAGATGATGTCAGGCGTCGGTTTTGGGCGCGTGGATTATCACAATCTGACGGCGGGTGTGGTGGCCCTGCATATCGGCTACAAGATCTGATCAGTCGTCCAGGCCGATATAGGCGATGGCCACAATCTCCAGTTCGCGCCAGCCCCCTGGGGCCTGAAAACGCACAACGCTACCTTGTTCGGCTTTGAGAAGGGCCTGGGCCAAGGGCGAGACCCATGAGATCCGCCCACGGCCCGGGTCGGCCTCGTCAATGCCGACGAGGCTATAGGTGGTCTCATCTCCCGAATCGTCAGCTACCGTCACGGTTGCGCCAAAAAAGACCTGATCGAGCGTTTCTTCGCGGGCCGCCGGGTCCACCACGATGGCAGTGTCGATGCGCTTGCCGAGAAAACGCAGGCGCCGATCAATCTCGCGCAGGCGTTTCTTGCCGTAGATATAGTCGCCATTTTCGGAGCGATCCCCGTTGCCGGCCGCCCAAGACACGATGTTCACGACGGCCGGGCGTTCAACCTTGAGTAGCTGGTTGAATTCGGCCTGCAGACGGGCATAGCCGCCAGGTGTGACATAGTTGCCGGCCCCGGTGGGTGTGTTGCTCCGCAAATCGTCCGCCTCGTCATCGCCATCGGCGGGGTCGGGCGGGAAGGCTGGACTCATTCCTTATCAGCAGGCGGATGGCCTTCGTGAATGAGGCTGGTGCGGCGCTCCAGAAAAACATCGCGGGTAAATTCATAGGGATCGAGAGCCGCTGAATCAAGGGCGTCCTTGACCTTGAGGCGTTCGACCCGGCTGTCGATGACATCCAGAACGACAGGGACAGTGCGCCGCGGAAAGACTTCGCGATTCTGAACCGGATCAAAATACAAACTATCCACCACCCGTCCGGCCGCATCGCGTACCGAGCTGGGGCCGTAAAACGGTAGCACGAGGTAGGGTCCGCTGCTTGTGCCCCAGTAACCCAGGGTCTGGCCAAAGTCCTTGTTGCGTTTCTTCAGGCCCATGTCCTGTGCTACATCCAGGAGCCCCAGAAGACCAAAACTGGTGTTAATGGTGATCCGGAGCAAATCACGGCCGGCGTGTTCGGCCTTGAGTTGGAGGGCGTCGTTGGCGAGCACCGTCACATCGTTGAGATTCGAGAAGAAATTCCGCACCCCCGTTTGCACGGGTTTGGGCACGGCGGCCCGATAGCCTTCGGCCACTGGCTTCATGACGGCTTTGTCTACCGTTTCGTTGAAATGGTAGATAGCCCGGTTCATGGGCTCAAGTGGATCACGCGGATCGCCATGGCTGGCACAACCCGAGAGGACCAGGACAAGTGCGGCGCCAGACAGCGTTTTATGCGTGGCAAAGGAGGGCATCATCAATTTCGGAAAGCAACTGTGGAGGGGAGTTTAATCGTTTACAGAAGGGTTCGCTATGGTCTGCGGGCAATTGTTTCGGGAGACCCTTTACAGGCGTTCGGGCCGTCTGTAGAATGGCGAACTCTTTTGGGGGTATAGCTCAGCTGGGAGAGCGCTTGCATGGCATGCAAGAGGTCAGCGGTTCGATCCCGCTTACCTCCACCAAAAATTGGGAATCAAGCCGAAAGGCGCGATTCAATGGTTCCAAGGTCCCCATCGTCTAGAGGCCTAGGACATTACCCTTTCACGGTAAGTACCGGGGTTCGAATCCCCGTGGGGACGCCAACACACGCCGGAGTTATCCGGTAAAGGCTGGGAATTCTGCAGGTCAGGATTTCCAGCCTTTTTTTCGTCGCTGCGTTTTGCTGTGCACCCTAGCGGTCCGGTACAAACTTCAGCACATTGCCGTTGATGCAATAACGCTTGCCGGACGGGGGCGGGCCATCGTCGAAGACATGGCCGAGGTGAATACCGCTGCTGGCGCTACGCACCTCGATGCGCAGCATGCCGTGGCTGCGATCGGGGTGTTCGCTGACGGCACCGGGTGCGGGCTGGACAAAGCTGGGCCACCCGGTGCCGCTGTTAAATTTGGCATCGCTGCGGAACAGGCGCGCACCGCTTAGAGGATCGACATACCAGCCGGGGTGTTTTTCGTCGAGATGCTTGCCGCAAAACGGGGCCTCCGTGCCTTGGTTGAAGGCGATGCGTTGTTGCTCCGGGCTGAACACGAGCTTGCCCAAGGCTTGCCAGTACGCAGAGGAGCGCGGATAAGGCACGCCGGTGCCACCCAGGCCGCAATAGCCGTTGGGATTTTTTTGCAAATAGTTCTGGTGATAGGTTTCGGCCGCGCCATAGGTGACGAGGGGGGTGATCTCGGTCGTGATCAACCCCTTTTTGGCCGCTGACAGGGCGGTCTGATAGGTCTCGCGAGATTGCAACGCGAGGCTTTGTTGAGCCGCACTCGTGGTGTAGATGGCGCTACGGTAATTGCTGCCGATGTCGTTGCCTTGGCGATCGCCCTGGGTTGGATTGTGGCTTTCCCAGAAGCGCGCCAGCACGGCCTCCAGCGTCGTTTTTTTCGGGTCAAACCGAACCTTGACCACTTCCGCGTGGTTGCGTTGTTTGGATTTGCCCAGGCGCAGCAGTCGTTCTAGCGCGAGTACGGCCTCGTAGGTGGGGGAGATCTCACCATTGGCGTAACCGCTTTCGACATCGATCACCCCCGGCAACTCGCCCATTCGGCGCTCTGCGCCCCAGAAACAGCCCATGCCGAGGACGATGCTGGCCTCTGGCTGGGAAGTCGGGGGGGCCGCTTGGGACGCGTGGCAGGAGAGGATCATGAGCAAGAGACTGAAGTGCCATGCGATAGCGCGCATGGGATTAGGGTTTCAAATAAACGAAACCTTCCCGGGCCTGCAATTTCCCAATTTCAGCGACGCCGGAGGGTACAACTTGAGCCTCCAGGCTGACGGCACTGTCATCCAGTTTGCGGCCCTTGAGGGTATTGCGGCAGACGCGGAAATCGACCCCCTTCTCTTTGAGACCGGCCACTTGGGGCGCGAAGGTGCCTTTATCATCCTTGGCCTCATTGAGCAGGAAATCGATGCCTTTGCCGTGGGTGACCACGACGATTTTGGCTTCCGGGCTAGCGCTTAAGTGATTTTCGATATTGCGCAGGGCGATGCGCGCCACGCTGGCATCGTTCAGGTGATAGACCACCTTTTCAACGGCTTCTGCGGCAAGGCCCTGAGGGATGGAGGTGGCCATCAGGGTGAAGCCGAGAGAAAGGGCAAGGCCGAAAGCGGCAAGAGGGGATTTCATGGTTTCTCCGTGAAGCGGTTATGGACAGACCTATGGTAGGCCCTCCGCAGACAAGGGTATCTAGTACATTCGCATCGCCTCTTGGCGAGAGGGTTATTCAACGGCGAATATGGCCGTCGCCAAGCACGACCCATTTCTGGCTGGTCAGGCCTTCGAGACCAACCGGGCCACGGGCGTGGATCTTGTCGGTGGAGATGCCTATCTCGGCGCCCAGGCCGTACTCAAAACCGTCGGCGAAGCGTGTCGAGGCGTTGATCATCACGCTGGCGGAGTCCACCTCGCGCAGGAAGCGCATGGCATTCGGATGGTTGGTCGTCAGGATTGCCTCGGTGTGGTGCGAGCTGTAGCGATTGATATGGGCGATGGCCTCGTCGAGGCTGGTCACGACCTTGACGCTAATGATGGGCGCGAGGTACTCGGTCGACCAATCTTCTTCGGTGGCATCGACGACATTGCCACCCGGCACGCCGGCAAGGATGGCCTTGCTCGCCGCGTCGCAACGCATTTCCACGCCCTTGGCGGCGAAGATGGCGCCGATGCGCGGCAGGAAGCTGGCCGCGGCACGCTCATGCACCAGCAGCGATTCGGTAGCGTTGCACGGGCTGTATTTCTGGGTCTTGGCGTTGTCGGTGACGATCAGCGCCTGCTCCCTATCGAACTCGGCGTCGATGTAGGTATGGCAGTTGCCGTCGAGATGTTTGATCACCGGCACGCGGGCTTCGTTGCTGATGCGCTCAATCAAGCTTTTGCCACCACGCGGGATGATCACATCGACAAACGCCGGCATGGTGATGAGTTCGCCGACGGCTGCGCGGTCGGTGGTCTCCACCAGTTGTACGGCGCTGGCCGGCAGACCGGCGGTAGCGAGCGCCTGTTGCACCCGTTTCCACAGGGCCACATTGGAGTGGATCGCTTCGGAGCCGCCGCGCAGGATGCAGGCATTGCCGCTCTTGATGGCCAGCGACGCGGCCTCGATGGTGACATTCGGGCGGCTTTCATAAATCATGCCGAATACGCCAAGGGGCACGCGCATCTGGCCAACACTAATGCCGGACGGGCGGCGCTTGATGCCGGTCATTTCGCCGATCGGATCGGGCATGGCGGCGAGCTGTTCGCAGCCTTCGGCGACGGTGTCGATGACTTGGTCGGTGAGGCGCAAGCGGTCAACCATCGGCGCCGCTAGACCGGCCGCTTCTGCCGCAGCGATGTCCTTGGCGTTTTCTGCTTGTAGCGGGGCGCCGGCCTCGCGTAGTAGGCGGGCCAGTTCGAGAAGGGCGGTGTTTTTGGCGCGGGTCTCGGCACGGGCCATTGCGGTGGCGGCGGCGCGGGCGGCCCTGCCCAGCGTGTCCATGTAAGTGTGGAGGTCCATTTATGATCCTGTTACGCCATTGAAGGCTGGGTATTGAAGGCGGGCGCGGGCTGGTTGAGCAGCGCGAGCCCTAATTGTTTGTACAGGTTCCATGCATCGTCGCGGAGCAGGCCCTTGCTGGCGCGGTCGATGCGTCCCGCGTGTTGTAAGGCTTGGCCTAGCCGCTGAGCACCCAAGCGCTTGGCTTGACGACTGAACAGGGCTTGGCGCGAATCCCAGATCCGCAGGCTGCGCAGCAAACCGGCCAAGTCTTCGCCACGGGCGCTGGCCAGCGCCAGACGATAAAGCGTCCGCAGATCCTGCACCAGAAGCCAGAGGGCAAAGATGGGCGCTTCGCCCTCGGCCTTGAGGCTGTCGGCAATGCGCAGGAAACGGGCGGCATCCCCACGCCACAGGGCCTCAGGCAGATCGGCGGCATCATAACGGGCGACATCGGTGACGGCCGCACGGGCCGCTTCCAGCGTTACGGCGCCGGGCGGTAACAACAGGGCCAGTTTCTCAATTTCTTGGTGCGCGGCGAGCAGGTTGCCCTCGACGCGGACGGCAATCCAGTCGAGTGTGGCGCGATCGGCTTTGAGTTGATGACGGGCGAGGCGTTCGCCAATCCATGCAGGCAATTGTTCTAGGGCTGGGGTGCTGACCATGACGGTTACGCCGACCGCTTCGAGCCGGGTGAACCACTTGCTAGACTGCATCGTCTTATCCGCCCGGGGCAGAATCAGGAGCAAGGTGCAGTCGGGTGGTGGATGGGTGGCCCAGGCCTCCAGGGCCTTGGCGCCTTCCACGCCGGGTTTGCCGCCAGGGAGGCGTACTTCGATCAGGCGGCGTTCGGCAAACAGGGACAGACCTTCAAACTGGGCGAAACATTCCGCCCAGCGGAACTGCGCGCTGGCCTCGATGAGCGTGCGTTCGGCGCCGACCGCGTACAGGGCGTGGCGAATCTGGGCAGCGGCCTCGTCCACCAGCAAAGGAGCCTCGCCGCAGAGACAATACACCGGCAGGATCTCGCGGCTGAGGGCATTGGCCAACTGGCTGGGTGAGAGTTTCATGCGGGCAGCCGGGCCTGATGAGGTTTTAGAGGCGTCCGTACGCGATGCGGGTCAGCGCCTGGCGAGTGAGCTCGCGGGCCATGTCGCGGCGTAGATTGGCCTCTTCCATTTCTTTGGCCAGGGTTTGGCTATCGTCGTAAGTAAAGTCGCGCTGGGCAAACAAGGGGATGGCTTCAAGCAGAAGCTTGCCGTAGGCATCGCGCACATCTAGCCGCACCTCATAGCTCAGGCGGTATTCACGCACCCGGCCGGCACCTGACAGCGACAGAATCTGTTTGTCGAGCTTTTCCTGGCTTAGGCGGATGACCAGCGGCGCCCCCTTGGAGCCAGCGTGCAGCTTGCGTTGATCGTGTAGCTGTTCGCGTAGCTGTTGTCCGAGCAGCGAGCCTTCTCCCGCTTCGACCCAGGCGCTGGTGAAAGGCATGGCATTGACGCCGCGCAGGCGGAAACCGCAACCGGCAAGGGCGAACCAAGGGACGGCAAGAAGAAAGGCGCGACGCTTCATGGCGCTATGATGCCACGGGGCGGACCTTGCGTCATGCCACGATGTTGACGAGGCGGCCGGGCACGACCACGATCTTTTTCGGTGTTTGCCCGGCAAGGTGCTTTTGGGCGTCCGGGTTGGCCAGCGCGGCGGCCTCGATGCTGGCCCTGTCGGCCTCGACTGCGACCGTCAATTTGCCGCGCAGCTTGCCGTTGATCTGGAGCATTAGTTCGACCTCGTTCTGGATCAGGGCGGTGGTATCGACGCTGGGCCAGGCTTGATCGAGCAGGCGCGTGCCGGGCCGCAATTCGGCCCAAAGGGCTTCGCCGATGTGTGGCACCATGGGCGAGAGCATCAGGACCACGGCCTCCAGCACCTCCTGGCGTACGGCCCGCGTGTTGGCGGTCGTGGTATCGAGTTTGGCGAGCGCGTTCATGAGTTCCATGACGGCGGCGATGGCGGTGTTGAACTGTTGGCGGCGTTCAATGTCATCACCGATCTTGGCGATGGTCTGATGCAGTTGACGGCGTATAGCTTTCTCGGAATCACCGATTTCACCGCCGGAGTAAGCGCTTACAACGCCTCCTTCCAGATGATCAGCAACGGCCTTCCACAGGCGACGCAAGAAGCGGTGTGCGCCCTCGACGCCCGCATCGGACCACTCAAGTGATTGCTCGGGCGGAGCGGCGAACATCATGAACAGGCGCGCGGTGTCGGCCCCGTATTGGTTGATCAGGGATTGTGGGTCAACGCCGTTGTTCTTGGACTTGGACATCTTCTCGATGCCGCCGGCCAGGACCGGTTGGCCATCATCCGTCTTGACCCAGCCTGTGCCGCGCTTTTCGACCTCAGTGGGATTTATCCACAGCTTTTTGCCGCCGGCGCCCTCGCGGTAATAGGTCTCGGCGATCACCATGCCTTGGGTGAGCAAGCGGGAGAAGGGCTCATTGCTGGCAACCAAACCCTCGTCCCGCATCAGCTTGTGGAAAAAGCGGGCATAGAGCAAGTGCAAAATGGCGTGTTCGATGCCGCCGATATATTGATCGACCGGCAACCAGTGATTGGCGCGCCCATCGAGCATGGCGGTGTCGCTGCCGGGACAGGCGTAGCGGGCGTAATACCAGGACGATTCGACAAAGGTGTCCATGGTGTCGGTCTCGCGCTCAGCGGCGCCGCCGCAGCTCGGACAGGTGCATTCGTAGAACGATGGCATTTTCTTGAGCGGCGAGCCAATGTCGATCTTGACATCTTCCGGCAGCACGACCGGCAACTGGTCTTCAGGTACCGGTACATCGCCGCAGGTTGGACAGTGGATGATCGGGATCGGGCAGCCCCAGTAGCGTTGCCGCGAGATACCCCAGTCGCGCAGGCGGAAGGTGGTGCGGCGCTCGCCCAAGGCCATATTTTTCAGGACCAAGGCGATCTTTTCGATGGCGTCTTCTGAATGGCGTCCGGAAAAGTCGTCTGAGTCGAACAACAGGCCAGGTTCGGTATAAGCCACGGCCAGCGGCAACGCCAATTCGGTGTCTACGGGCTTGATAACGGCCTTGATCGGCAGGCCGTACTTGTGCGCGAAGGCGAAGTCGCGCTCGTCGTGGGCGGGTACCGCCATCACCGCGCCCTCGCCGTAGCCCATCAGCACATAATTGGCCACCCACACGGGCAGAGGCTGGTTGGTGAAGGGGTGATAGACCACAAGGCCCGTGTCCATGCCCTTCTTTTCCATCGTCGCCATATCGGCCTCGGCGACGCTGCCTTGCTTGCACTCGGCAATAAAGGCGGCGAGTTCCGGCTTATTGGCCGCGGCTTGCTGTGCCAGCGGGTGTTCGGCAGCGACGGCAACATAGGTGACGCCAAAGAGGGTGTCAGCGCGGGTGGTGAAGACTTTCAGGACAGGCGCGTTGTCTTGCTGTGTTGGGTTAAGCGGGAAGCGGATCTCAACACCAAAGCTCTTGCCGATCCAGTTGCGCTGCATGGTTTTAACGCGCTCGGGCCAGCCGGGCAGTTCATCCAGGCCCGTCAGCAACTCCTCCGCATAATCGGTGATGCGGAAGAAATACATGGGAATTTCACGCTTTTCGACCAGCACACCCGAGCGCCAGCCGCGTCCATCGATGACCTGCTCGTTGGCGAGCACGGTGTGATCGACCGGATCCCAGTTCACCGTGGCCATCTTTTTGTAGATGACGCCCTTCTTAAACAGGCGGGTGAAGAGCCACTGTTCCCAGCGGTAGTAGTCCGGTTTGCAGGTTGCCAGTTCGCGTGACCAGTCGATGGCGAGCCCCAGCGATTTCAACTGTTTCCGCATGTAGTCAATGTTCGAATAGGTCCAGCCGGCTGGCGCAACCTCGTGGGCAATCGCGGCGTTTTCGGCGGGCAGACCGAAGGCATCCCAGCCCATCGGCTGCAACACATTGAAGCCCTTCATGCGGTGGTAGCGGGACAGCACATCGCCGATGGTGTAGTTGCGCACATGACCCATGTGCAGCTTGCCCGACGGATAGGGAAACATCGACAGGCAGTAGTACTTGGGGCGGTCGGCGGTGTCTTGCGCCTGGAAGGCCGCTCCCGTTTCCCAGTCCTGTTGGGCGGTGGGTTCGATGAGTTCCGGGCGATAATGCGGTTCCATGGGAATTTGGGCAATGGCGTCGAGGGGGCCGGGATTATAGCGTGGCGGGGTGACACGCGGCGGCGGCCCATTTATACTTCGGCCAGTTTTCATCTAATTGCTATTTTCTGTCTCTGGGGGTCCCTAATGTCCAAGAAGCATCCTGTCGTCGTTGTGACCGGCTCGTCCGGTGCGGGTACCACGACCGTTAAACGCGCCTTTGAGCACATCTTTCGCCGCGAAAGTCTGAATGCAGCCGTGATTGAAGGGGACAGTATGCACAGCTTGGGCCGTGCCGAGTTCAAGGCGGCCTCTGCGACCAACAAGGGCCTTTCCCATTTTGGCCCCGATGCGAATGACTTCGCAGGTTTGGCCAACATCTTCAAGACCTACGGCGAGACTGGCGCGGGCCAGCGCCGTTATTACATCCACAGCGATGAAGAGGCGGCTCAGCTCAACGCGCGTTTGGGCACCAACCTGAAACCCGGTGAATTTACACCCTGGGAAGACCTGCCGGCCAAGACGGACCTGCTGTTTTACGAAGGCCTGCACGGCATGGTTGTCACCGATAAGGTCGACATGGCGAAGCATGTAGATCTCGCCATTGGCGTGGTGCCGGTCGTTAACTTGGAGTGGATTCAGAAGATCCACCGTGATGGTGCCGAGCGTGGTTATGCCGCCGATGTCATCGTTGATACCATCCTGCGCCGCATGCCGGACTATGTGAACTATGTAACGCCGCAGTTCTCGCGCACGCACATCAACTTTCAGCGCGTCCCAACCGTCGATACTTCTAACCCGTTCATTGCCCGTGACATCCCGACCCCGGACGAGTCTTTTGTGATTGTCCGTTTCGCCGATCCGAAGGGCGTGGACTTTCCCTACCTGCTGAACATGATCAGCGGTTCTTTCATGTCTCGCCCCAACAACCTGGTTGTTCCGGGCGGCAAGATGGGCTTCACCATGGAGGTCATCCTCGAGCCGGTCATTGATCGTCTGGTGTCGGAAAGTCGCAAGGCCTGAAGTTTGCGCTGTTGTTAAAAAAGCCCCGCATGGCGGGGCTTTTTTGTGCGCGAAGGATTTAGCTCAGACCCTGACTGGCGAGGTAATCCTCGTAATTGCCGTCGTAAATGACATGGCTGCCATCCAGTTTGAGCTCGATAATCTTGTTGGCCAGCGAACTCACGAACTCGCGGTCGTGTGAGACGAAGATCAGCGTGCCGTTGAATTGGTCGAGACCCGTGTTAAGGGACTCGATCGATTCCATGTCAAGGTGGTTGGTCGGCTCGTCCATGAGCAGGACATTGCGCCGCAACAGCATCAGCTTACCGAACAACATGCGGCCTTGCTCGCCACCAGAGAGGACCCGAACTGATTTCTTCACCTCATCGCCGGAGAACAGCAACCGACCCAGGGTGCCGCGCACCAGCGTTTCCAAGTCTGAGCCGCTGTAGCCGCCGGCCCGCACCCATTCGCTAATCCAGTCGGTCAGGTTTTGGCCAGCGGCAAAGTCAGCCGTGTGATCCTGAGGAAAGTGGCTGACCTTGGCCTTTTCGGCCCATTTAATCTGGCCGCCTTGAGGTGTCAGTTCGCCAGCCAAGAGGCGCAGTAGCGTCGTTTTGCCCACGCCGTTTTCACCGATGATGGCCACACGGTCGCCGGCTGCGATGTGCATGTTAAATTTCTCGATGACGGGTTGGGTTGGGTCGTAGCCAAAGCGCAGCGCCTCAATCTCGCAAGCCAGACGGTGCAGCTTTTCCCGCTCGTCGTATTCGAAACGAATCCATGGATATTGGCGTGAGGACGGCTTCATGTCCTCCGGCTTGATCTTGTCGATCAGCTTCAAACGGCTGGTCGCCTGCTTGGCCTTGGAGGCGTTGGCCGAAAAGCGGCGCACGAAGTTTTGCAGATCGGCGATCTTGTCCTTGGCCCGCGCGTTGGCGGCACTCTGGCGTTCACGGGCCTGGGTGGCGGCTTCCATGAAATCGTCGTAGTTGCCTGGATAAACCTTGATCGTGGCGTAATCGAGGTCGGCCATGTGGGTGCAGACCTGGTTCAGGAAGTGGCGGTCGTGCGAGATGATGATCATGGTCGAGTTGCGTGCATTGATCACATCCTCCAGCCAGCGGATAGAGTTGATGTCGAGGTTGTTGGTCGGTTCGTCGAGCAACAGAATGTCCGGGTCGGCAAACAACACCTGCGCCAGCAAGACCCGCAGCTTCCAACCCGGCGCGACCTCGCGCATCAGGCCGCTGTGCTTCTCGGTAGGAATGTCGAGGCCCAGCAATAATTCACCGGCGCGTGCCTCGGCATCGTAGCCGCCCATTTCGCCAAAGCGCGTCTCCAGCTCGGCCGCGTGCATGTAGTCGGCCTCAGTCGCCTCTGGATTCATGTAGATCGCATCTTTTTCTTGCATCAGGGCCCACATCTCGGCGTGCCCCTGCAGGACGACATCTAGCACGCGGACCTCTTCGAAGGCAAACTGGTCTTGGCGCAGGAAGGCCATGCGCTCGCCCGGATCGAGGCTGACATTGCCGGCGGATGATTCCTGTAGGCCAGCCAAGATCTTCATGAAGGTCGACTTGCCGCAACCGTTGGCGCCAATTAGGCCATAACGATTGCCATTGCCAAACTTGATGTTGACATTCTCGAACAGGGGCTTAGCCCCGAACTGCATGGTGAGGTTGGAAACGGTAAGCATGGGCGACTTTCGTGATGCCGGCGCGGAAAACCGCGCATTATACAAGCCTGATGGGGCTTAGGCGTGACAGGGTACGCGCAGAGTCTGGGTGGAGACAGATGTTAAAGCGCCTTCATCAGCACCTTGGAGCGCCGTTTCCAGTTGTACATTTCTTTGCGCACGGAAGGCAGGTCATCCGGGCTGGCCAGGCTGAAGCCGCGTTCAATGAACCAGTGCGTGGTCCGGGTGGTGAGGACGAAGAGGTGCTTGAGGCCGTCTTTTTTGGCCTGTGCAACGGCGCCGTCGAGCAGGGCTGCGCCCCGGCCGCCATCGCGGAAATCGGGGTCAACGGCCAGGCAGGCCATCTCGCCGGCGTGGGCGTCGGTAAAGGGGTATAACGCGACACAGCCGACGATGCGGCCGTCGAATTCGTTGACGATGAATTGGCCGATCTCTTGCTCCAGGCGCTCGCGCCCGCGCCGCACCAGGGTGCCGTCGGCCTCCAGCGGTTCTATGAGCTGAAGAATGCCGCCGACATCGTCGATGCTGGCGGGACGCAGGATGTCCACCGACTCGCGGGTGACCATGGTGCCGACCCCGCCGTGGGTGAAAAGTTCGACGAGGAGCGCGCCTTCGGCATCGGCACTGACCAGATGCACGCGGGCGACGCCGGACTTGCAGGCGCGGGCGGCGTGCGGCAGGTAGAGCTTCATGTCGCCATCGGGCAGACTACGGGACATTTTTTGCGCCTCGGCGGCGGTGAGCTGATCAATGCGCGCGCCGTCGGCATTGACGGTATCGCCGTGGTCGAGGATGAAGATCAGTTTGTCGGCCCCGATGGCGACAGCGGTCGCTGTGGCGACTTCTTCGAGTGTCAGGTTGAAGACCTCGCCGGTTGGCGAATAGCCGAGGGGCGACAGCAGGACGATGTCGCCGTCGGAGACGCGCTCCCGGATGGCGCCGTCATTGACTTTGCGCACTTGGCCGGTGAACTGTGTATCGACTCCTCCGACCACGCCGGCCGGTTGGGCAATGACATAGTTGCCCGAGGCAACACGGATCTCGGCGCCAGCCATGGGGGTGTTGGGCAGACCTAATGAGAGCAGGGTCTCGATCTCTACGCGCACGGTGCCGACGGCTTCCTTGACGCACGCCAAGGCCTCGCTGTCGGTGACGCGCAGGCCTTTCACATAGCGGGCCGAAAGGCCGCGCTGGGCTAGCCGGGCCTCAACCTGGGGCCGCACGCCATGCACCAGAACCAGCCGTACGCCCAGGGCATTGAGCAGGTTGACATCGTGAATCAGGTCAACAAAATCCTCGCGCAGCAGGGTGTCGCCACCAAAGGCGATGACAAAGGTCTTGCCGCGAAAGGCATGAATATAAGGCGCGGCGGCGCGGAACCATTCGACGAAGGCGGCGGTTTCGGAGATCTGGGCGTTCATGTTTGTATTATGCACAAATCATTTAGAAATCGCCCCATAACACCTGCATGGCGGCTAGGGCCGCGACGGCGGCGGTCTCGGTGCGCAACACGCGCGGGCCGAGGCGGATGCCGGTGGCGCCACGGGCCATGACGGCTCTGCGTTCAAGGGGATCGAAACCGCCCTCAGGGCCGGCGAGCAGACAGACGGGACCGGTGGGGATGGTGAGCGTGCGCAGGCTGTCGGGCGCTTCCGGATCGAGCAGTAGCATGAGGCGTTCAGAGGGGGCGCTGAGCCAACGGTTAAAGTCGCCCGGTGTGACGACGGTCGGCAGGTCATTGCGGCCACATTGTTCGCAGGCCGCGACCACGATCGCCTGCCAGTGCGCGTGGCGGCGGGCCAGTCGCTCATCGGAAAGACGGACCACGGAGCGTTTCATGAACACGGGGATGATTTCGTTCACGCCTAATTCGACGGCCTTTTGCAGGGTGTAATCCATGCGGTCGCCGCTGGAGATGCCTTGCACCAGCGTGATGGCCAGCGGCGATTCGCGGCTGATGTCACGGCATTCGGTGAGCGTGGCGTAAAGCTGTTTGCCGTCGCGTTGCAAAAAGCCAGCCCCTTCACGGCCGTTGCCATCGAACAGAATCAGGGCATCTCCTTCGCGCAGACGGAGGGCACTGGTTGCGTGCCGCGCGACAGTTTCGGGCAGTTCGACCGGGCGGGCCGCAGACCACGGACCGGGACAGTAAAAGCGCGGAATAGCCATGGGACGCGATGCTATCATTCCTGCCCGTCACAGCCATTATTGTTTGGAGTATAGATTTATGGTGCGCATGGAAACCCCGGTTTGCGATTTCGGCTGGCCGGCCCCTGATTTTGCTTTGCCCGGAATCGACGGCCAATCGTACGACCTCAAATCTGCCGCAGGCCCCCGGGGCTTGCTGGTGATGTTTATCTGCAATCATTGTCCTTATGTGAAGTCGATTCGTGACCGTTTGGTGCGGGATGCGCGCGATTTGCAGGCGTTGGGTGTGGGCGTGATTGCCATCATGGCCAATGACCCGGCGGAATACCCCGAGGATTCGTTTGCCAATATGCAGGCCGTGGCGGCCGAGCATGCCTACCCTTTTCCTTATGTTTGGGATGAAAGCCAGGCGGTAGCCAAGACCTATGGTGCGGTGTGTACGCCTGATTTTTTTGGTTTCAACGCGGCTCTGCAGCTGCAATATCGGGGCCGCCTCGATGCATCACGCAAGGAGCCGGTGGCCGGCGCCCGGCGTGATCTGTTTGAGGCCATGCGCCAGGTGGCCGAGACCGGCCAAGGGCCCCGTGAACAAATCCCCAGCATGGGTTGCTCAATCAAGTGGAGGGGCGAGCCGGGTTAGGGGCTCGTTAACAAAACGCATGGAAACCTCCCTCGCCGATCTTTGCGTTGCCCTCAGCGAGGCCGTTCGCCGGGTCGGACGCGAGGAGGTTATGCCGCGCTACTTGAAGGTGGCGCATGCCCACAAGCTGGATGGGAGCGTGTTTACCGAGGCGGATCTGGCGGCGCAGCAGGCACTGATCCACCGCTTGCAGGCGATTGCTGCCGTGCCTGTGTTGGCTGAGGAACAGACTGAAGCCGAACAGGAGGCGATCTGGGAATTGGCCAGCGAAACGGGTTTATGGTGTGTCGATCCTATTGATGGCACCACTAATTTTGTCAGCGGCCTGCCGTTTTTTGCCATTTCTGCGGCCTTGATTCGTGCCGGTCGCCCCGTGCTTGGGGTGGTTTATGATCCGGCTGCCGATGAATTGTTTGCCGCTTGGGCGGGCGGGGGTGCCACCCTAAATGGGGTAGCTTTGCCGCTTCGATCGCCGCCGCCGGAGTTAAGCCGCTGTGTGGCCGGTATTGATTTCAAGCGCTTGTCGCGCGACCTTGCCGTTCACTTGGTAGCGCATCCCCCGTATGCCTCCCAGCGCAATCTGGGCGCCAGCGCACTGGATTGGTGCTATCTTGCGGCCGGTCGTTTGCACTTTTATCTGCATGGTGGGCAGAAGGTATGGGATTACGCGGCGGGCTGGCTGATTTTGACCGAGGCGGGTGGCCAGGCCGAGACGCTGCAGGGATTGCCGTTTTGGCAGGGGTCTCCCTGGACCTGTTCTGTGCGAGCCTGTCTGACGCCTTCGTTGCAGACGGAATTGCGAGGTTGGATGCGATCTGCGGCAGGCGGATAAACCCGCAGCGGGGCGTGATAAAAAGATTTTAGGCCGCGCCTTTAAACCCGGTCGTATTGCATAAATTATTGATAATAAAAGATTAATCTTGGAGGTGGCGCGGTTTCCTCAAGAATCGTGCCTTGCCCGAATCCCCCCGGCTCATAGATAATCGGGCGAGTTTGTCCGCCTCGGGTTTATAAACCGGGCGGTTTATATGATTTTTCTCAATAGGAATCAAAGACATGGCAACACGTGCTGATCTTGCCAACGCTATTCGTGCCCTCTCGATGGACGCGGTGGAAAAGGCTAAATCCGGACATCCGGGCGCTCCCATGGGTATGGCAGAAATCGCTGAAGTGGTCTGGAACCACCATCTGCGTCACAACCCGGCTAACCCTAAGTGGGCTGATCGTGACCGCTTCGTGCTGTCCAACGGCCACGGTTCCATGCTGATTTATTCCCTGCTGCATCTGACCGGCTACGATGTCACGATAGATGACCTCAAGAATTTCCGCCAGTTGCATTCTCGTACCCCGGGCCACCCGGAATACGGCTACACCGCCGGCGTGGAAACCACCACCGGCCCGCTGGGCCAAGGCATCACCAACGCCGTCGGTTTCGCGCTGGCTGAAAAGTTGCTGGCCGCTGAGTTCAACAAGCCCGGCCATGAGATCGTCAATCACCACACCTATGTGTTCATGGGCGACGGTTGCATGATGGAAGGTATCTCCCACGAGGCCTGTGCCTTGGCCGGCACCTGGGGCCTGGGCAAGCTGATCGCCTGCTGGGACGATAACGGTATCTCCATTGATGGTCACACCGAGGGCTGGTTCACCGAGGATGTCTGCGGTCGTTTTGAGGCCTATGGCTGGCATGTGGTGCGCAATGTGGACGGCCACAACCCGGCGGCCGTCGAGGCCGCCGTGCAGGAGGCCAAGATGGTGACAGACAAGCCGTCAATGATTCAGTGCAAGACCATCATCGGTAAGGGTTCCCCCAACAAGGAAGGCACTCACGATGTCCATGGCGCCGCTCTGGGTAACGCCGAGATTGAGGCGACCCGTGCCCATATCGGCTGGAATCATGCGCCCTTTGAAGTTCCGGCCGATGTGTACGAAGGCTGGAACTGCAAGACCAAGGGTGCGGGCCTGGAAACGCTGTGGGACAACAAGTTTGCCGAGTATGCCAAGGCCTTCCCGGAAGAGGCGGCTGAGTTTGAGCGTCGCACAAACGGCGAGCTGCCGATCGACTGGAATGCGCGCGTTGCCGCTGCTATGAAGACCACGCTGGAAAAAGCCGAGACCGTGGCGACCCGCAAGGCTAGCCAATTGGCCATCGAGCGTCTGGTTTCCACCCTGCCCGAGCGCGTTGGCGGTTCGGCTGACCTGACCGGTTCCAACCTGACCAACTGGCCCAACTGCCAGCCCATCCACCGCCACGAAAAGGCCAACTACATCTCTTACGGCGTGCGTGAGTTTGGTATGTCGCACATCATGAACGGCATGGCCTTGCATGGCGGCCTGCTGCCTTTCGGTGGCACCTTCCTGATGTTCTCGGAATATGCCCGCAATGCCCTGCGTATGTCGGCCCTGATGAAGCAACGCGTGATCTATGTGTTCACGCACGACTCCATCGGTCTGGGCGAAGACGGTCCGACCCATCAGCCGGTCGAGCAGACCGCGACCCTGCGTATGATCCCCAACATGTCGGTCTGGCGTCCGTGCGACACGACCGAGACGCTGGTGGCCTGGCAGGCCGGCTGCGAAAAGATGGATGGCCCGACCAGTCTGATTCTCTCCCGCCAGAATCTGCCTTTCATGGCGCGCTCTGAGGCGCAGATCGCTGACATCGCCAAGGGCGGCTATGTGCTGTCCGATGCCGCCAATGCCAAGGTAGTGCTGATCGCCACCGGCTCCGAGGTGGAGTTGGCCGTGAGTGCGCAAAAGGCCCTGGCTGCCGATGGTATCGCCGCTCGCGTGGTGTCCATGCCGTGTACCAATACCTTCGACAAGCAAGACCAGTCCTACAAGGACAGCGTCCTGATGCCGGGCGTACACAAGGTGGCTATCGAGGCCGGTGTGACCGATGCCTGGTGGAAGTATGTCGGTCTGCGTGGCGCCGTCATCGGCATGGATCGCTTTGGCGAGTCGGCCCCGGCCCCGTTGCTGTTCAAGGAGTTTGGCTTCACGACGGACAATGTTGTGGCCACGGTCAAAAAGGTTCTGGCCTGAATTCGGGCTGTTATATAGAAATTTATCTGGAGAATAAGCATGACGATTAAAGTAGGTATTAACGGCTTCGGCCGCATCGGCCGCATGGCCTTCCGTGCCATCGCCAAGGACTTCCCGGGCATCGAAGTGGTCGCCATCAACGACCTGCTGGAGCCGGATTACCTCGCCTATATGTTGAAGTACGACTCCGTGCATGGCCGTTTTAATGGCGATGTCGCCGTGGACGGCAACAACCTGAAGGTCAACGGCAAGACCATCCGCCTGACCGCCGAGAAAGAACCGGCCAACCTGAAGTGGAACGAAGTGGGCGCTGATCTGGTGATCGACTGCACCGGCTTCTTCCTGACCACCGAGTCCTGCCAGGCCCACATCGCCGCCGGCGCCAAGAAAGTGGTCCAGTCCGCCCCGGCCAAGGATTCCACCCCGATGTTCGTGTACGGCGTGAACCACAACACCTACGCCGGCCAGGCCATCGTTTCCGCCGCTTCTTGCACCACCAACTGCCTGGCCCCGGTGGCCAAGGTGTTGAACGACAACTGGGGCATCAAGCGCGGCCTGATGACCACCGTGCACGCGGCCACCGCCACCCAGAAGACCGTTGACGGCCCGTCCAAGAAAGACTGGCGCGGCGGCCGTGGCATTCTGGAAAACATCATTCCCTCCTCCACCGGCGCTGCCAAGGCCGTCGGCGTGGTCCTGCCCGAGCTGAACAAGAAGCTCACCGGCATGGCCTTCCGCGTCCCCACTTCCGATGTCTCCGTGGTCGATCTGACCGTCGAGCTGAACAAGGAAGCTGCTTACGCCGATATTTGCGCTGCCATGAAGGCCGCCTCCGAAGGCGAAATGAAGGGCGTGCTGGGCTACACCAACGAGAAGGTGGTTTCCACCGACTTCGTTGGCAACTCCGCTCCCTCGACCTTCGACGCCGAAGCCGGCATTGCCCTGGACAGCACCTTCGTCAAGGTCGTCGCCTGGTACGACAACGAGTACGGCTACACCTGCAACATGCTGCGTTTGGTGGAGCATGTCTCCAAGTAATCTGGCTGCAATGCCTTTGTGACACGATGCGGGCACCTTCCCGCATTTTGTCGGGTAAGCCGTAAGGCTTGAGTGGCATCAAGCCTTACCACTTACCCTGATTTAGAACCCTTAACCGAGGAATCCGTATGTCTTTTATTCGTGTGACTGATCTCTCTCTGGCCGGCAAGCGTGTTTTGATTCGCTCTGACCTCAATGTCCCCGTCAAGGATGGCAAGGTGACCTCGGATGCGCGAATCACCGCCTCCATGCGTACTATCGAGCATTGCCTCAACGCGGGCGCCAAGGTCATGGTGACTTCGCACTTGGGTCGTCCGACCGAGGGAGAGTTCAAGGAAGAGGACTCCTTGAAACCGGTGGTGGACAACATTGCCGCTCGTCTGGGCAAGAACATTCGCTTGATCCGCGACTGGACCGAAGGCGGCTTTGAAGTGGCCGACGGCGAACTGGTCGTGCTCGAAAACTGCCGCGTCAACAAGGGCGAAAAGAAGAATGTCGAAGAGACCGCCCAGAAGTACGCGAAGCTGTGCGATGTGTTTGTGATGGACGCCTTTGGCACCGCGCACCGCGCCGAGGCCTCCACCGTGGGCGTGGGTGTGTTTGCCCCGGTTGCCGCCGCCGGCATTCTGCTCACCGAAGAACTTGATGCGCTGCAAAAGGCGCTGGCCGCCCCGGCTCGGCCGATGGTCGCCATCGTTGGCGGCTCCAAGGTTTCTACCAAACTGACCGTGCTCGAGGCCCTGGCCGATAAGGTCGACCAGCTTGTGGTGGGCGGCGGCATCGCCAACACCTTCCTCGCTGCTATGGGAAAAAATGTCGGCAAGTCGCTGTGCGAGCACGACCTGATTCCCACCGCCAAGATGTTGATCGAAAAGATGGCCGCCCGTGGCGCGTCCATTCCCATCGCCGTCGATGTGGTGTGCGGCAAGCAGTTCGACGCTAACGAACCCGCCGTGCTAAAGACTGCCGATGAGGTATCTGACGACGACATGATCTTCGACATCGGCCCGAAGTCGGCACAGGAACTGGCTGATATTATTGCCAAGGCCGGTACCATTGTTTGGAACGGCCCGGTTGGCGTGTTCGAGTTCGACCAGTTTGGTGAAGGCACCAAGACCGTGTCGATGGCTATCGCCAACGCGCCGGGCTTCAGCCTGGCGGGCGGCGGCGACACGATCGCCGCGATCCAGAAATATGACATCTACGACAAGGTAAGCTACATCTCCACCGCGGGTGGCGCCTTCCTCGAGTACCTCGAAGGCAAGGTCCTGCCGGCCGTGGCCATGCTGGAATCCCGCGCCCAATAAGGGCGCCTCTGAAATAGGGGGAACGAAGAGGCGATCGGCAGATGCGGATTTGTTCTCTTCAAGCTTATGTTGCGTAGAACCAAAATTGTTGCCACTTTGGGGCCGTCCTGCTCGGAGCCCAAGATGTTGGATGCGGCCATCGCGGCCGGCGTGGATGTGGTACGCCTGAATTTTTCGCATGGCACAGCCGAGGAGCATATTGAGCGCGCTGAACTGGTGCGCTCAATTGCCCGGACGCGGGGTCGCGCCGTGGGGGTTCTGGCCGATATGCAAGGCCCCAAGATTCGGGTTGGCAAATTCAAGGATGGCAAGATCAGCCTGAAACCTGGGGACACCTTCATTCTCGATGCGGCGTGCCGTCTGGGCGATCAAACCCGAGTCGGGCTGGATTATCCTGAACTGGTGCGAGATGTGGCGCGTGGCGCGACCTTGTTGCTGGATGACGGCCGAATCGAGATGTGGGTGGAGTCGGTCGAGGGTAGCCAGATTCACTGCAAAGTGGTGCAAGGCGGCGTCTTGTCCAACAACAAGGGCATCAACCGCAAGGGCGGTGGCCTCTCGGCCGCCGCACTGACCGATAAGGATCGCGAAGACATCATTACGGCCGCCAAGCTCAAGGCCGATTTTATTGCGATCTCTTTTCCCAAGGATGCTGCTGATGTGCAGCTTGCGCGGCAACTAGTCACGGAAGCCGGTGGCAAGGCCTGGATCGTGGCCAAAATTGAGCGCACTGAGGCCATTGCCAACCTCGATGAAATCATTGCCGCGTCGGATGCCATCATGGTGGCGCGCGGCGATCTGGGCGTAGAAGTGGGCGATGCCGCTGTGCCGGCGCTGCAAAAACGCATGATTCGTGCGGCGCGTGAGCATAACAAACTGGTGATCACGGCCACGCAGATGATGGAATCGATGATTAGCAGCCCGATTCCAACCCGCGCCGAGGTGTCCGATGTTGCCAACGCCGTGCTGGATGGAACCGATGCCGTGATGTTGTCGGCCGAAACCGCGGCCGGGCAATTTCCCATTGAGGCCATTTCGGCCATGAGTCGCGTCTGCAGCGAGGCTGAAAAAGAAATGGACCCCGGCATTGGCCAGGGTATGATGGATCGCGGTCTGTTGCGGGCCGAAGAGGCGATTGCGATGTCGGCCGCCTTTACTTCGCTGCACCTGAATGTCAAGGCGATTGCTGCCATGACACAGTCTGGCTCAACCGCGCTGTGGATGAGCCGTCTGTCGACCAAGGTGCCGATCTTTGCGTTGACTCCGGAGGTTGAGACGCGGCGCAAGGTCACCCTCTTCCGTGGCGTCTATCCGATCAATTTCCGCCCTGCCAGCAATGACCGCGACTTGTTGTTGGCCGAGGCAGAAGACGAATTGCGCCGCCGCGGAGCGGTGCGCAACGGCGACCTGATCCTGCTCACCATTGGTGAACCGATCGGCAAGCCGGGTGGTACCAACACGATGAAGATCGTGCGCGTTGGCGAAAACCGCAAAGCCTGATTTTTAACAGACACTTTTTACAGGAACGAAAAAATGGCCCTCATCTCCCTGCGTCAACTTCTCGATCATGCCGCCGAGCACGGCTATGGCCTGCCGGCCTTTAATGTCAACAACATGGAACAGGTTCAGGCCATCATGGAGGCCGCTGACAAGACCAACAGTCCGGTCATTCTGCAAGGTTCCGCCGGTGCGCGCTCCTACGCGGGCGAGCCCTTCCTGCGCCATCTGATCCTGGCGGCCCTGGAACAGTACCCACACATCCCAGTGTGTATGCACCAGGACCACGGTGCGAGCCCCGATGTCTGCTTCCGCTCCATCCAGTCCGGCTTCTCCTCGGTGATGATGGACGGCTCGCTGATGGCCGACGGCAAGACCCCGTCTTCCTATGAATACAATGTCAACACCACCCGTCATGTGGCTGAATTGGCCCATGCCTGCGGCGTCTCTGTGGAAGGCGAGTTGGGTTGCCTGGGCTCCCTGGAGACCGGCAAGATGGGCGAAGAAGACGGTCACGGTGCCGACGGCGTGTTGGATCATTCCGCGCTTTTGACCGACCCGAACGAGGCCGCAGACTTTGTGGCCAAGACCCAGGTGGACGCGCTGGCGATCGCCATTGGTACCAGCCACGGTGCTTACAAATTCACCTCGAAGCCGACCGGCGCGGTGTTGCGGATCGACCGCATCAAGGAAATCCACGCCCGTATCCCCAGCGTGCACTTGGTCATGCACGGTTCCTCCTCGGTGCCGGAAGATTGGCTGGCCGTCATCAACAGCTACGGCGGCGACATGGGTCAGACCTATGGCGTGCCGGTGAGCGAAATTGTTGAGGGCATCAAGAACGGCGTGCGCAAGGTCAACATTGACACCGACCTGCGTATGGCCTCGACCGGAGCGATTCGCAAGCATTTGGCCGACAACCGCGCCAACTTCGACCCGCGCAAGTTCTACAAGGAAGCCAAAAAGGGCATGGCCGACATTTGCGCGGCCCGCTATGAGGCCTTTGGCGCAGCGGGTCAGGCCAGCAAGATGGGGCGGATCTTCAATCTGGACGAGATGCACCAGCGTTACGCCAAGGGCGAGCTGGACGCCAAGATCAACTGATCGACGCTGGGCGCAGTCCTGTCACGCTATGGCGTGATGGGGCACGCGCTCAAACAGCCGCTGCTCAAGAACCCGTTGTGGGGGGTGACCCCGCAACGGGTTTTTTATTCGGCGCGGAGCGGTCGGGTGCCAAGCAGGACGCCCCGAAGCACAGGCGGGTGTCGGCGACCCGAAACCAGACGATGGCTAGCGCGCCTGGAATGGCCAGAAACCACGCCGCCTCTCCCGTCAGCCATTGCCCAAACCAGCCAATCGCCAGACCGACACCGAGCGTAAAGACAAGCAGGATAAGGCGGCGCACCAGATCAGCCATGATTACCGGATAGAAGCGCGCGTGGTCTGCGCCATTCCTGCTGCTTGGGTAGGGTGCGGGTTGGGCAGGCGGGCCGTCGCTGCCGGAGGATGCAAAGTCAGCGAGGCCGAGCCAAGGGCGGAAAACTCGACCAAGCACGAAAACGGCAAGGACGCCAACCCTTCCAACCCATCGAGCGGATGCATGCCCGTCCAAGCGCCTGTCGTCACCACATCGCCGGCCCGTAACCCGCCGGCGTGCTCGATAAGCCAGGGCAGGCAATGAAACAGGTCGCCCAGAGGTTGCTGGCCCGGGCGATCGCAGAGGCATTGCTTGCCGCTATAAACCCGGACTTGCAGGGCGTCCAGACCAAGGTCTTGCCAATCCGGGAGTGGCGTGCCGAGGATCAGGGCCCCATTGAGCAAATGATCGGCCAGGCGCCAATCAGATCCGGCGGACTGGGCGTCGCCTAAACGGCTGTCAATCACCTCCATGGCTACGCAAAGATCGGCGATAGCGGCGCGGATTTCGGCGGCTTGGTAGGGCTGCGGGCGGGGTGGGAGATCCCGACCAAAGCGCACCGCAATTTCGGCCTCAAGACCGGGCCGAATGAAGAGGTCGATGGGGACGCTGGCGGGTGAATTTGGACGGCCAGCAAAAAGGCGCTGCGGCAGGATGGGTGCTGCAAAAGGCCGCGTAGCCGGGGCCGTGGCAGCGACTTTCCACGCCGTCGGGCGGGCGTCACCCGCCAGGGTTTGCCAGACGGCGCGCTGCACGGCATACGCTTCGGCGGTGCCACGCGGGCCGAAATCGGCGGCGGCATCAATGGGCTGACGATCATGATAGGCGGCCACGATAGCCTGAGCGTGCAGTGCGAGCGACATAGACCGCATCATACGGCGAAGGGCGCTTCTTGCGCGATAATGCGGTTATGAATGACCGTATCCAGATCCTCGACAAGCATGGGGCGCCGCTGGCACGGCTCTTGGCTGATGAAAATCGCTGGCACCTTC
>Ga0116204_1000295_pt1 | contig 27621 bp, 20 predicted proteins | sample LakKivwa52mmetaG_FD_94481 | JGI IMG/M metagenome (GOLD analysis project Ga0116204, IMG submission 94481) | Anoxic lake water microbial communities from Lake Kivu, Rwanda to study Microbial Dark Matter (Phase II) - Lake Kivu water 52m metaG | ecosystem: Environmental > Aquatic > Freshwater > Lake... | reverse complement strand
CTGCAGGAACAGCTTGCCCTCCGCTTCCAGGAACTCCAGAACGTCTTTTACGCACGTCTCGTCGAACGGGTCGGTGACCGTCGCTACTGGGAGCAATGGGCGGCAAACGTAGCCGACATTGCGCAGCGGCACACAGAACGCATCAACGCCCTCATCGGCAAGGAGGGCCACCACCAGGCGATATTCAATGAATTCCTTGACGGCCTGAAAAAAAACATCAACCCCGCCATCACAAGGGAAGAGGCGGTCGAAATGCTCTCGCAGCATGTTATCACCCGTCCGGTGTTCGACGCCCTCTTCGAAGGCTACTCGTTTGTCCGCCACAACCCCGTCTCGCTCTCCATGCAGCGGATGCTCGACCTGCTCGAAGCCTCGGCCATCGACAAGGATGCCGGAACCCTGCAGAAGTTCTACGAATCGGTCAGAAAGCGAGCCGCCAGCATCGACAACGCCGAAGGGAAACAGCGCATCATTCTCGAACTCTACGACAAGTTCTTCAGGACCGGGTTCCCGAAAATGGTCGAAAAACTCGGCATCGTCTATACGCCGGTCGAAGTGGTGGACTTCATCATCCATTCCGTCAACGACCTGCTCCGGCAGGAGTTCGGGCGCTCCCTCTCCGACGAGAACGTGCACATCCTCGACCCCTTCACCGGTACCGGCACCTTTATCACCCGCCTGCTGCAGAGCGGCCTCGTCGATCCGGCTGACCTCGATCGCAAATACTCGAAAGAGATCCACGCCAACGAAATCGTGCTGCTCGCCTATTACATCGCTGCCGTCAACATCGAAAACGCCTACCACGACGCCGTCGGGCATGCAAAGGAATACAGATCGTTCGACGGCATCTGCCTTACCGACACCTTCCAGCTCGGAGAGACCGACGAACTCTTTTCAGAACTGTTCGCCAGTAACTCCGAACGGGTGCTCCGGCAGAAAAATACCCCGCTCATGGTCATCATGGGCAATCCCCCCTACTCCGTCGGGCAGCGATCCGCCAACGACAACGCCCGGAACCAGAAATACGAACGGCTCGACAAGCGCATCGCCGAAACCTATGCCGCCGCCACGAACGCCACCAACAAGAACTCACTCTACGACTCCTACATCAGGGCGTTCCGATGGGCAACCGACCGGCTTTTCAATCCCGGAACAGGCGGCATCGTCGCCTTCGTATCCAATGGAGCCTGGCTCGACGGCAACAGCAACGATGGCTTCCGCACATACCTCGAAAAAGAGTATTCGAGTATCTGGGTATTCAATCTGCGGGGGAATGCCAGATCTCAGGGTGAAATGCGAAGGAAGGAGGCTGGAAACGTATTCGGTTCAGGTTCCCGCACGTCCATCGCCATCACCCTGCTCGTCAGAAAACAGGAAAAGCCGGAAGGAAAGGCAACCATCCACTACCGGGATATCGGCGATTACCTCAGCCGCGAAGAGAAGCTTGCAGCCATCAGGCAATACCGCTCCCTTGCGAATCCCGCTCTGGAGTGGCGCGAACTGCAGCCGAACGACCACGGTGACTGGATCACCCGGCGCAACGATCTTTTCGGCACCTTCGTGCCGATCAATTCGGAGAAGAAATTTGACCTGAAAGCGAACAGCTTTTTTGTGGTGAACTCCAGAGGTAACGAGTCAACGCGGGACGCCTGGGTGTACAACTCTTCAAGCGTCGAACTTAAAGAGACCATGCACCGCATGGTAGCGTTTTATAACGGACAGGTGCAACAATATGTAACGGCAGCCTCTGATCGGGAGATAACAGGTAAAGACTTTGTTGACAACAATCCAGCACGAATCAGTTGGTCAAGCAGCTTGATTTCCACATTACAGAGGGGTGAAACAGCAAGATTTGAACCCGATAGTATACGTATCAGCGTATATCGTCCTTTTTTCAGGCAGCAGCTCTATTTCGGCGACAAGATGATTCACCGGCGGGGCCAGATGGAAGAGTTTTTTCCCTCTCCGGATACCGAAAATCTGGTGATCTGTGTTTCCGGAGTTGGCGTTACAAAAGACTTTTCAGCCCTTATAATCGATGTGATTCCTGACCTCGAAGTCGTCGGAAAAAGCCAGTGCTTTCCCCTCTACTACTACGAAAAGCAGGAAAAACGCAACCAGACGCTGTTTGACGCTGCCGCTGAATCGGAATACGTTAGAAGGGACGGCGTTACCGATTTCATCCTGAACCGGGCGCGCAGGATGTACGGCAACAGGGTGCAGAAAGAGGATATCTTCTACTACGTCTACGGCATCCTGCACAGCCCCGACTACCGTACAGAGTTTGCCGACGACCTCAAAAAAATGCTCCCCCGCATACCCCTCGTCGAAGCCCCCCGCGACTTCTGGCGCTTCAGCAAAGCCGGCCGGGAACTCGCCGTCCTCCACCTCAACTACGAAACCGTCCCGCCCTGCGAAGAGGTCGAAGTAACCGGCACCGAAACCGGCCACTTCGCCGTCGAAAAAATGCGCTTTCCCAAAAAAGGTGAGAAAGGGACCATCAAATACAACAGCCACATCACCATAACCGGCATACCCGAAAAAGCATACCGCTACATCGTCAACGGCAAAAGCGCTATCGAGTGGATCATGGAACGCTACCAGATTACCACCCACAAGGAAAGCGGCATCCGGAACGATCCCAACAACTGGTCAACAGAAACCGGCAACCCAAGATATATCCTCGACCTGCTTCTCAGCGTTATCACCGTCAGCATGAAGACGGTTGATATTGTCGAATCACTGCCGCAATTGAAGCTGTCATAAGCAGATTCAAGGGAAAATCATGATTACGGATCAGTTGAAGAACATGCAACAAGACTGCCCTGAAAAGATGATGTGTCTTTCAGGCCTGCATCAATCATATGGAAATGGTGTTTTTGTCAGAAATACCCTTCACGGGATGGATTTTTTTACTGCAATGCATGGGTCAAGCCTGATTAAAAAGGTAAATTAGGCTTGTATAATCAATTGCAAGTGATGCGTTATCGAGAAAGCTTCTACGAAAGGATTCTGTCGGGATGATTTGCTTGTCTTGCAGTTGTTTTTGACTGCGGGTCATCAACGATGAGCGGTCCGTCAGGGCTTGACAGTTCGGTTATTTCTTGCAAATCCAACTAAATAAAACAATTATGGGACTCTTCTCTTCAAAACCTGCATGCCGTAAATTTTTCACCTACGAAACCAAAACGCTTGATATCAGCGGTCTTTCCGCAGGAATTGCGCAAGCCGAGCTGGGTGATTATAGTCTCAGACTGGGGCAGTTCAGGAGTGTCCCGGACTTTGTGCGAGTTTCGCAACGCCTCTATGAACTGGATTTGCAGCAGTACGATCTTTGTCAGACCATTGCCAATATTTCAGACAAAAAAGAGCGTGACCGGATGTTCAGCAAGCTGGCTGAGATCAAAATGGAGATGATACGCATGGCGGCAAATCCCGAAGTTTACGAAAACAGGGAGGATGGTCAGAAGAAAAGAGAAGACCAACAGAAAACGGCAGAGGAAGCAGCAAAAGCCCCTGCTGACCCGGCAGCAAGTGATGCAAACAGGAACATCATGCAACTGCTCGAAAATCCTGCGACTATTGGCGAAGCTCTCATTGCGGCGGCAAAGTTACCTTTTGTGGGTGAAGACATAATTCGGTTCCAGCAAAAACGGCAGCGATACATCGATGGATTGAGCGATCATGAAAGACCTCGCTGGGTTGGCGAAATGAAAAATTTTCTTGTACAGTACATATGACAGCATCCCGTAACATTCATAATATTCAGGGCGCATGACTGTTGAAGAGATCATCAGGATGCTCGATAATCCGTCAATGCTGGGCGACGCACTGCTTGAAGCGGCGAAGTTACCTTTTGTGGGTGAAGACATAATTCGGTTCCAGCAAAAACGGCAGCGATACATCGATGGATTGAATGATACTGAACGGCCTAAATGGGTCGGTGAGTTGAAAAACTTCCTGCATCTCTATGACGCTGCGGGCAACGAGTCATCTCTTCACCAATCCGGCAATTATACAACCGACACCTTCAATCGATGGCATTACCTTGACAAGCAGAATTTCAGAAGACGCCTGCAAGAGATCTGCCGACAACGGGACAATCCGGTTAAAGTGCTGTTTATTGAGAATAATCCCGATGCGTTGTCAGAGTATACCGATGAAATTCTGCGATCATTCATCAAGGCGGATCATGGCCCGATTCATGAAGCCATGACGGCAACAAAAGGTGGAATGAGCGATATTCTTTACCTTGATAACAATGATCAATTGAGTGATGACTGGATTGATTATATGGTAAAATATTTTGATTTGCCGCCATCACGTGAAAACATATCTGAAGGGTTCCGGCAAAAAGGCTTTCATAAGGAGTCGCATATTATTGTCCATTCTGTTGATCAGCTTTCTGAAACGTTTCTTGAAGAATTTCAGCGTTACTACAATTTCTGGACAGAGTTGTCTCCCGAACAGCCGATTTTCCTTTGTTTGTACCTGCCAGAGCATTCATTCCCGAGGACTGTCTCTCCTTTGCCGTACTGGATACTTTGTTATTGTGATCAATACGAAACCGTCGAGCATCTTCATTTTACCCGTTTTTTCAGAGACTACAAATGCTATCAGAGAGATGACGATCTTTGTAGATGCAGCAACCCGATGTGCTTCAGCGATGCGGTTAAAAAACTCCACTATTGTCAACCTTCAAATTGAGCAATGGAAACATATAATTTCTACGCGAACAGGGCCGAAGAGAACAACAACGTTAAGCCATCCGAAAAAAACAGCAAGCCATTCAAACTGAGTCCGGCTGAGCAGTTCCCCATGACCAGTCGGGCTGGCGGACACCCGGTGTCGGGTGCTGTCAGACGCGGCGAAGGCTATAAACCTTCCGAGGAACTGAAACGGGCTGTCAATGTGGCGTTGATGCTGCACAAGCCCTTGTTGCTGACCGGTGAGCCCGGAACGGGGAAATCGGATCTGGCCTATCACCTTGCCGACCATTTTGGATGGGGTGAGGTTGAGGTTTTTGCAACAAAAACCGATTCCGTGGCAACCGACCTGCTCTACCGGTACGACAGCCTTGCCCACTTTCATAAAGTGAATATTCAAAAAGAGTGCGGAAGCGAATTGACTGCTTCCGAGATTGAGAAGCTGTTCATCAGTTATGTGGCGCTCGGCCGGGCAATCTGTGATTCAATCGGCCAGAATGACGAAGGCATTCCGGGACGCAGGGTTGTGCTTATTGATGAAATCGACAAGGCACCGCGCGACCTGCCCAACGATATTCTGACGATTCTTGAGGATATGAGCTTTGAGGTGCCGCAACTCAAAACACTCAATGGCAAAGAAGGAACCATTTACAAAAAAACAGGTGATGATGCACTCAAACCGGTTGTGATTCTTACCAGTAATTCCGAAAAGACCCTGCCCGAAGCCTTTCTCCGTCGTTGCGTATTTTTCCATATCAACATGCCTGATGAAAAGCACCTGATGGAAATTCTGGTGGGAAAACAGTCGATTTTACCCGGTATTACGAAACCTGAGAGCAGTGAGTTTATCAAACTCTTTTTCACGATTCGTGAACTGGTTAAAGGCAAAAAACCGGCCACACATGAATTGATTCTGTGGGTATGGTGGATGCGAAAGCACGGGTTTACGCCCGGCGACATCTACAACTATGATGAAACGGGAGCAAAAGCGAAAACCCTCTTGAGCGGAATCTCTGTGTTGGCCAAGGAGGATGGCGACTGGGAAACGCTTCATAATGCCATAACAGGTCATACGATCAAGGGATGATGACCGAGCCCCTGACAACATATATTTCAGCCAGGCACCCGTATCCATTCGATGCGTTGTTTGAACTCCTTCGGGAACAGGGTTTCAGTTTTGGGGTTGATACCTGTGAGACAGCTCATTATGTGATCATGAAGGCCATCGAGTCGGGTGACCTTGAGCGGCTCGATATGTGGTTATCTCCGGTGCTGGCCCATTCAGCAGAACAGCAAGCCGTTTTTTTTGAGATATATAAACGGCTCTTTATTCCCGGTTTCGAAAAGCAGCCAACGGTTATTGACAGGAAAGAAAAGTCGCCGATACCGGACTCGGAGAGCGACGATGCAAAAAAAGGCAGCTCTCCCGGGCAGATACAGAAAGAGACAATGGAGGAGCATGAAAAAATCGTGGCATCTCTGAAGGCCCGAAGCGGTGGTTCATGCACGATCGACCGTTTTGTGCAATCAACGGAGATCGAGAGCGATCCGATGCTTCTCAGGGTGGTGCGTCAACTCCGCTATACGGAACAGTCCGGCCGCTACGTTTTCGATATTGAGAAAACCATTCATAAAACAATTCACGATGGAGGCATGGCCAGGCCGGTTTTTACCCCGTCCCGTCGCCATGTTGAGTATCTGATGCTTATTGACCGCCACAATTCTCGCGATCACCAGGCACATCTCCACAACAGCCTCTATGAGACACTGAAAGCCAGCAACATTTTTGTTGACCGCTTTTATTTCGATCACTCCCCTCTCCATTGTCGTAATCATCGTCACCCCGGAGGTATTGCGCTGTCGGAAATTCTCGCCATTCATGAGCATGCCGCCCTGCTTCTCTTTACTGACGGCCTGCAATGTATCGATACCGGGCACGAAAGCCTGTTTGCATGGACAGGCATCTTCAAACATTGGCAGCACCGTTATTTTTTCAGTTCGGTGCCTCCGGTACTCTGGGGGGAGCGTGAGCGGTTGCTCCAGGGAGTTTTCCCGTTTGTGTTGCCACTATCAGTCGAAGGAATGCAGGTTATGGCCGCCGATCTCTCGCTGATGGCCAGCGCCGATTGCGATTGGCTGCGCTACTGGCCGGATAAGGCAGATTATGCACGGGTGCCGATACAAACCGGGGGTAGAAAACTTGACTATATCGGATTGTTTTTCACGACCGGGATAAAACGCTGGATTGCCGCCTGTGCGGTCTATCCGGAGCTTGACTGGAATCTGACACTCGCATTGGGCAGAATGTTTTCGACTGAAAGCACGATTTTACCATCGTATAACCATATCAGCCAGTTGCTGCGCCTTGACTGGTTTACAAAGGGGACCATTCCCGACGCCTTTCGCCTTGCTCTCGTGCAACAGTGGCTCAGCCATGAAGAGCGCGTCCGGGTATATCGGTTTCTTTACGACCAGCTCAGCCAGAACCTCCCGCTGGAAAGTGAACCCGATTACAGTCGCCGTACCCTGCAACTTGCCGTTTACGATCTGCTGGCCCAGACCAACAAAGAGCTGTTCGCAGCAAAGGCAAAACAATTGGCGAGTACCCACGAACCGAATAGTCGCCTGCCCGATATGGTGAGTATTCATCTGATCAATGAGCATGAATACAGTCCGGTATTTTTTGAAATTCCGGACGCTGTTTTAAAACATATGGGCCTTGATCCTGCACAAACCAGAAAGGCAGGAAAGGTACCCCTGAACTTTGTTCGCATACCTGAAGATGAGTTTACCATGGGAAGCCCTGAAGATGAGCCGGAACGAGACGCGAGTGACGAGACTCAGCATCAGGTCAAAGTGAGCGAGTTTGCCATATGCCGGTATGCGGTGACGGTTAAGGAGTATCTGTTGTTCGTCGAGGAAACGGATAGCCATTATCCCGAATGGATGGAGAAAGGAAGCTCATACAATATCGAAACCGGTAGTGAAGATCACTATAAAAAGCTTGGGGAGGCGCTTACGGGAGAGCAGTATCCGATAGTTGGTGTTTCATGGAATGACGCAGAAGCCTATTGCAAGTGGCTGTCAGAAAAAACCGGAAAAAAATTCCGGTTGCCGACAGAGGCAGAGTGGGAATACGCGTGCCGGGCAGGAAAAGCCACACCGTTCAATACCGGGGAGAATCTGACGACAGAGCAGGCGAACTATAACGGTAACTACCCGTATAACAACAATCAGAAAGGGGTGTACCGGGGGAGCACGGTTCCGGTTGATGAGTTTGCTCCCAATGCGTGGGGGTTATACAATATGCATGGTAATGTGTGGGAGTGGTGCCGCGACTGGTACGATAGTAATTACTATGAAGCATGCAGGGCGAAAGGAGTCGTTGAGAATCCCGATAATCAGGAAAAAAGTTCGTCCCGTGTGCTTCGTGGTGGGAGCTGGTACAGCCTTGCGAGGAACTGCCGGTCGGCTGATCGCAGCAGCGGCACCCCCGTCGACCGCCTCAGCCACGTTGGCTTCCGCCTGGTTTTCGTCCCGTAGTCAGTTGGCAGTTCATTCCGGCCTTTACTTTGAGCAGGAGGGCGGTGCCGATATCGAGGTGAGCGGCAGCAAGGGACGCAGCGCCGCACACCTCGATGTTCAGGTGACCACCGACATCAGAATGGACCACCGAAGGTGGTCCGCATTTTTTTATAAAAAACGCTGATTTCATTCAGTATTGGAAAACCGGTTTACAGCTTTGTGCATATGCAGATAAAACTTTTTGCCATACCCGTCGGCGACAACGGAGTTGCCCTGCAGGAGATGAATGCCTTTCTGAAGGCGTATAAAATTCTCGAGATCGAACAACATCTGACAAGCAGCGATAACGGATCGTGCTGGTGTTTTTGTGTGCGATATCTTGATCAGACATCGACAGTTACCCCCGGGAGCAAGGGCAAGGCGGATTACAGGCAGATACTTGATGAGCCAACATTCAGGAAGTTTGCCCGTTTGCGTGAAATACGGAAACAAGTGGCGGCAACGGAAGGGATTTCGGCATTCATTGTCTTTACCGATGATGAACTTGCCGAGCTTGCGAAGCTGGAAGAGATAACCATCAAGAGCATGCTCGGTATAAAGGGAATCGGAGAGAAGAAAGCGGAGCGTTTTGCTCACTATTTCATAGACAGGAAGGAGCCCGATGAAGCGCCAGGGGCAGTTGCTTGAAAAGATTGCGGAGCTGAACAACCTGTACGAAGCATTTTACAGGGCGCAGAAAGGAAAGGTTCACAATCCCGTTGTTTGCGCTTACAGAGAGCAGTTGCAGGCGAATTTGCAAGTCTTGCGCCTGCAAATCATCTCAGGCTTGGTCGAAACCGGGAATTATCGAAGCTTTACCATTTACGATCCCAAAAAACGGTCGATCTGTGCTACGCCGTTTCCGCAGCGAGTGCTTCACCATGCGTTGATGAATGTCTGTCATCCGTTTTTTGAAAAGCAGCAGATTGACAGCAGTTATGCGAGCCGTCCAGGAAAAGGAACCTATGCCGCGCTCGACAAGGCAAAGGGGTATAACCGCCATTACCGGTGGTTTTTGAAACTCGATGTACGCAAATATTTTGAGAGCATTGACCATGCCATTCTGAAAATGCAGCTTCGCCGTCTGTTCAGGGATCAGGCGCTGTTGCTCATTTTTGACAGGATTATTGACAGCTATGCTGCCGCGGAGCACAAGGGCCTTCCGATTGGCAACCTGACCAGCCAGTACTTTGCCAACCACTATCTGTCGGTTGCGGACCATTATGCCAAAGAGATGTTGCGCGTTCCCGCGTCTGTTCGTTACATGGACGATATAGTGTTTTGGCATCATGAAAAAGATGCGTTGCTGGAGATGGGGTATCGTATTCAGAACTACATTGCAAGGGAATTGCTGCTTGAGCTGAAGCCTTTTTGTTTGAACGAGAGCACAAAAGGGTTGCCGTTTCTCGGCTATCTTCTTTTTGTTGACCGGGTGCGGCTTGCTCACCGAAGCAAAAAGAGGTTTATCGCAACATCCATGCTTTATGACGGGTATCTGCACACAGGGGAGTGGTCACAAAAAGAGTTTGCAAACCATGCAATGGCGTTGGTGGCATTTACGGAATATGCCGATGCAAGGGAATTCAGAAAGAAGATTTACGGTAAATTATTACCTTACGAAGTGTAAAAGGGCATCAATCGTGGGTTCGAACCGTGTGCTTCGTGGTGGGAGCTGGAACAGCAATGCGAGGAACTGCCGGTCGGCTGATCGCAACAACGACACCCCCGACAACCGCAACAACAACGTTGGCTTCCGCCTGGTTTTCGTCCCGTAGCTCAAAGTAAAGTCGGATGACTGTCTCTGAACAGATTGGTGACCCTGTCCCTGAAGTTTTCAGGGCAAACAGGCGATGATGCGATGCCCGTTATTGGTAGGGCGAGCCGGATAGCCGTTTCGAAGATTACGGGCATTTTTATTGTTCAGGGGTTCAGGTATGACTTACAGCACATGAAAAAACTGCAGAGTAACGTCAGGGAAAAAGAGAAAGAGTATGACTGTTGAAGAAATTATCAGGATGCTCGATAATCCGTCAACGCTGGGCGACGCACTGCTTGAAGCGGCGAATTTGCCGTTTCAGGGTGACGACAGGATACGGTTCCAGCAGAAACGGCAGAGATATATCGATGGATTGAGTGATCACGAACGGCCTCGATGGGTCGGGGAGATGAAAAATTTTCTGTCGTTGTACGTGACGTCGGGTGGTGGCAATACGGCAGGGGCGCCAAACAGCGTACATCTCAATGAATACAAAACCGATATTTTTCTAAGCTATGCCCGTAAAGACCTGAACCGGGTTGAGCCGATTGTCAGGGAGCTGGAAAAACACGGATGGACTGTTTTCTGGGATCCTGAGATTCCGCCGGGGGAGACCTGGCGGGGTTATATCAAGAAAAAGCTGGATGAATCACGTTGCGTGATCGTTGCATGGTCACATCTTTCCATCTCTTCCGACTGGGTTATCGCTGAAGCTGATGAAGCAAAAAAACGAGGTATTCTGGTTCCTGTGCTGCTCGATGCCGTTGAGCCTCCATTCGGGTTCAGCCATATTCAGGCGGCTGATCTGACTGACTGGAAAAACAATGCTCCGCATCCGAAATTCAGCCAATGTGTTCAGTCTGTCAAATCCAGAGTGTCTCCTTCGATACCCGGCAAACGAGTGACACAACCTTCAGTGACGCCTGTTATCCAGCCGGAGACACCCAGGGACTTCGTTCATATTCGTGGAGGCCTGTTTACCATGGGGAGCCCGGCAGGTGAAATTGACAGATTTGATGACGAGACTCAGCATGAGGTCAAGGTGAGTGACTTTTATCTGTGTAAATATGCGGTTACTCTTGCCGGCTTCAAGGCGTTTATCGAAGCATCCGGCTATCGCACTGATGCTGAAAAAGGGGATGGCAGTTATGTGTGGGATGGTAAACGCTGGGAGAAGAGAGCGGGAATAAACTGGCGTTTTGGCATATCGGGCGGTGAGCGGACTTCAGTAGAGGAGATGCATCCGGTGGTGCATGTGAGCTGGAATGATGCTGTGGCTTACTGCAAATGGATGTCGGAAAAAACAGGAGCGGCTTTTCGTTTGCCAACCGAGGCAGAGTGGGAGTATGCCTGCCGGGCAGGTACAACCACACCTTTCAACATGGGCGAGAATCTGACGACCGGGCAGGCGAACTATAACGGAAACTATCCGTATAACAACAATCAGAAAGGGGTTTATCGGGAGAACACGGTTCCTGTTGATGAGTTTGCTCCCAATGGGTGGGGGTTATACAATATGCATGGCAATGTGTTGGAGTGGTGCGGAGACTGGTATGGAGAAAAATATTACGATGAGTGCAGGAAAAAAGGCATTGTTGAAAATCCCGCTGGCCCCGAAACAGGTTCGGACCGTGTGCTTCGTGGTGGGAGCTGGTGCGGCAATGCGGGGGGCTGCCGGTCGGCTGATCGCTACTGCGACGCCCCCGACTACCGCGGCAACGACGTTGGCTTCCGCCTGGTTTTCGTCCCGTAGTCAGTTGGCAGTTCATTCCGACCTTTACTTTGAGCAGAGAGAGAGAGAGCAGACAAAAGAGTTGGGCACGACAGCGAGGGACGAGCGCCGGGCACAACTCTTTTTCGTCAGCGAACGACGCAGGGCCGCCTTGAGGCGGCCGGATTTTTTTAGATGTAATCCGGGTCAATTGTCAGTCCATGACCGTAAATCTTTTCATAAGGCTGACGATAAAGTCCGTATCTCCTGATTACGGGAGAAGGACGGGCGCTTATTTTAAGCCATATGGTTCAAACAATAGTGGGAGCCGATGCAGATATTTTTAACAGGGGTCAGTTGTGTCGGGAAATCAACAATTGGGGCAATCATTGCCGAATTGCTCGGAGTGATGTTTTTCGATCTGGATCTGGAAGTTGAAGCCTTCTTCAAAACCAGTATCGAGAGACTCCAGAAAAGATGCTTCAACATGCACGAGTATCGGAACGAGGCGGCAAAAGCGCTTGTACATCTGCTGGCTCGTCCGGAAAGCAGGTAGTGCGTTATAGCATTATCCCCGGCCGGTCTGATGGGGGGATACCTGAGGGTACTGAAAAAAAACAAAGGGATCACGGTGGTGATTACTGACACGCCTGATAATATTTTAGAGAGGATCAGGTTCTACGACATCGACTCCCGCCCGATCGAGAAGGAGTTGTCGATCAAAGAGAGGAAACTGTATCTGCGGGAATTAAAGGGGGACATGACCTACTTCCGGAAAAGTTACGAGAAGGCAACCCTTCAGGTGGATATTTCAGGTCTTGAGCCTGTTCAGGCGGCCCACAAAATCATTGAATCGGTCAATAAATACGAGTTCGAATCGGGGGGAGGACAAAAAGCAACGTCAGAGCCCGTTCCGACGGAGATCTGAACTCGATCGTCTCTGAAAAAAAGGAGAATCCGTATGGCAGAATACGGCGAATGGACTCAAAAAGGAGCTGCGCTCAGCGACGTAACAGCCAAAACCGAATATGGTGTCAGCAGGGACTTTATTGTAAATGCCATACGGGCAGGGAAACTCGAGTACCGGGATGGAGCGATTTTCGGAAACCCATACCTCAGAATTCCAAGAAGCCAGTTGGAGAAGTGCATAATCGAGGAGCTTGGAGAGGACTATTTGATAAAGATCAAGAATGAAACGGAGCTCCGCAAGGTCGGTAAGGAGATCGCTTCTCTCAAAAAGAAACTCGATGTTCTTCAGAACCGAAAAACTGTTCTGGAGGAATCTCTGAAACCCTGAAGGCTGCGAGCGGTTGATGAACGTTTGAGAGGGTGTAATTCCAATTCTGTTTCAATAATGTACGTATAATCCGGTACCAGGCGATGAGGGAATGGGAGGATGAGGATAGTGTTACGGGGGCAGGGGAGTATCGAGCACTTCGTGTTCGGTAGTATCCTAAAAGTAGGATAATGCGTACACGAAGTCAGGACGTCACGCCCAGATATTCCAGGAACAGCCTGTCTCTGGCGACTGACTCGGTAGACCAGCGGTAGCTGCCCATGGCAGTCTGCACGTGAGTTGTTTCAATGCAATCGAACCAATCCAGAATCTGTGCAAGTGAGCGTTGCGCAAGCCATTTGTCCAGCTTCTTTTCGAGCGATACCAGAGCCTTGGTCTTGTCGCTTCCGCCTTTGCCAAGCCCTTCGCGCAGTTCCTTGATTTTCTTGGTCAGGAAGCAATGATATCCCAGCGAGACAAACTGCACGAACTGTCGTCCTCGCAAGTTGTCAGGATACCATGTGCGTGGCCTTGCTCCATCAAGGCCACCCTTCTGCACGGCAAACAGTTCCTCGATCTTTTCACGTCGCCGGTAATCCTCCAGTGCCGTGAAGGTCTCCATCGCCTGATTGCTGACGAGCGCGAAATAGCCGAAGTATCGCTGTGCTTCGAGTATGGCTTTGTCGTTGAAGCTGACCTTCAACTGTCCGCCACGCCCCTTTTTCGAGCAGATCAGGTATCGTTCGATTTTCCGTTGCGCAGATGTCGTAAACTCCTTCACACCTTCCTCAACTTGAGCCTTCAGCTCAAAGAGGTCCTTGCGGAATGCGAGCTGCTTCTTGGTGTCGTTATCAGGGGAATAGAAGACATGGACATACAGGCGACGAACGAATGTCTCTTCTTCTCCGCTCTGCTTGCCGTTACGCGACCGCTGGCGCACCCGGCCAAATTCATGCATTCTCATGAGCGTGGCGCCGCTCAGCGACGGATCGAACGGACACGTACTGGACATGCCTGCCAGTTGCTCCCGCAGCGCGTCCATGCTCTGGCGAACCCAGGTGACGTTCGAGTCGGCGAGCGTCAGGAATTTCATGTTGCGCAAGGAGAATTTCATCATGTTCTCCTCGCTGTAGTAGCCGTTGTCGGTGACGATCAAGGGGCGCTCAAGGGAAAAGCACTTGAGCTGCTTCAGGGTATTCTCGATGGAGATGACGTCAGGGACATTTCCTGGTTGCTTGGCGAATGCCAGAGGCTCCCTCTCCTTCACCGAATACAGTGTCAGCAACTTGATGGTGTTCAGTCCGTCACTGTCCTTGTTGAACCCTCGCCGCGCTTCCGACTGGTTCTCGGACCAGGTCGATATCGTGGCCGAATCGAACGCCAGCACCGGGGCCGAGCCCAGACGATCCGCCCGGCAGGAGAAGTAGCGCTGCACGCCGTGCTCATCGCACCCGACACGTTTGAACAGATCGCCGTAAACGTCTTCGGTGATGGCTTCGCTGTATGGCAGGGGATGCATCACCTGCCAGCCCTCAAGGCGTGGCAGGGTGTTCCCGCCGGAACCGATCCAGTAGCGCGCGATGGAGAGCATTTTGTTGGCGTCTCCTTCGCCGAACGAAGATCGCACATCATGGTCAATACCGGAGGTTTTGCCAACCCACTCCAGAATATCGGTGAGGCCGCTGTGCCTGCGCACCGCGCAGGCCATCGCCTCACCCTTGCGCTTTTTTGGCCGTGTAGGAAGCATCTCCTGTGTTCCTGCCTTGATTTTCCCCTGAAGCTTCTGACTGACGGTATAGGTCTTTCTGGTCTTCTCGTCATAGGCCGTAACCCGCTCATAGATGTACATATCGCCATTTGGGCGCCGTTCACGGCGCTCTCCAACATGAGTTTTTCCGGTTACTGGCTTAGGCATGGGTTGTTCTCCTTTTTATCGTGGATGTGTTAATATGAATACGCGCATGTATAGAAGCAAGAAAAAAGCACGATTTAGCTGGAAATCGTGCTGGCATGGTGATGTTTTTCCGTTAGCGTGCGCGCTTTATCCGACTTTCAGGATGTTAATGTACAACAAATATACGCTGTGCGGGGCAATTGAATTGCTAACTTCGATGATCAGGAAAAGTTTTTGCGGTAAAAAAATACGGCAGGGCCGGCTTTGGATTTATTCGATAATCTCATAGGTTCTGGCAAATATATCTTCGGCAACTACGCCATAACTGTCGTCTTGCTGTTTTACCAGCCAGTCACCTGCGTTTCCGCCAAGATCACCTCGGTTATCCGGTAAAGGGATGGTGCACTGCATCGTCAGTATTGCGGCATCAACATCATGTGACAGCCTTCGATACAATCCATTTTCGCCCATGCTTACCGGGAATACCGGTTCATAGAGCTTTTCAAACAGACCTCTCGTGACGGGCCATTGTTCGCCGTGAACCCCGTATAGAATTGCATCACCGGGCTCACATCGCACCGATCCCTCGAGTGTATCAATTACATTGGCCTCCTCGCAAAAGACAACCGATACCTCCGTTTCACGCTTTTGAGCCTTCAGCCACACAAGCCCGGACATATCGGAAAAAGAGCCCTCTGAAAACACTTGAAATGTTCACACCTGATGTATCAGATACCTGTAAGCCTGGCTTCATGGAGATCAGCTTTTCGAGCAACGGACTGCATAAATGTCACATGTATGTTAATACATTCGAGAAAATAACAGCGCAGCATGCCTACTTCGATGTAATATTCTGCCATTCCCTGAATTGCTCGAGTGGAATTAACCGGAACGAGTGGTTGAATCCAAGAGTTTTGTTCGGTAATGGCGCAACCTTGATGGTGACAGGTCGGCCATTACGCAAGACGGTCATTGCGACCTGTCCGCCCAAGCGTCGGTCTCTTTCCGCAAGGAACGATTGAAAAACTGCAGCGGTGATGTTCTCGTTTGCAGTGCCTTTTTTCAGTTCAGAAAGTAAGGCAGCAGCGTAAGACCATGTCCCATAATTCCATACGACATCACCGGCGTGTAAACCAATATTATATGCGGGTTGCTTGACGTCAAGTATCTCTTCTATGAACATGACTGGTCTTAAAGGATAGTTTTTACTATCTGTTATCTGACGATTGCCGGTGTCAAAGTAGAGCAATGATTTTCCATCTTTTGCCAGCGCAATGCGATGATACCCTGATGGACCGATAACTGGTTTACCGTCAGGGCCAAAGAATGACCCAAAAAGAGCATTCCCGTTTTTGTCTTTTGTTATTCGTTTTTCAGCAAATCCATACGGCCCGGTAATCAGCTTTTTATCAACTCCGTAATATACTGTTTTGTTTGGTCCGATATATCTGATTGCGTAACCATAGAGCGCGTTAAAGTTGAGTTTATTATCTTTTGCATAACTATATATTGTTTTCCCACCGTCTGAATCATATTTCATCACTCCTTTTGCACAACCATACGTTCCAAATACAGGCTTTTTATCTACATCATAATACGCTTGTTCGGTCCACTGGTTATTCTTGTTATAGACTTGTCTCCATTCTGCAATTCCAAGTTCACGGTCTAAATTGGGACTGCCATCTGCTCGTACACTACGATAACTGATTTGCCGACCCTTTTCATCATATTGAGATTCTACGAGATGGTTTCCATCGTTGTTCTCCGCCGGTTTCCGGTTCAAGCCAAAGCACTGGTATTTTGTCTGTTGCCGTTTGTCATTTTTTTCAATAACGATTTTATGAATACCGTCATTACCGACAACAGGTTGGTTGTGAATATCGTATCGTAATTCTGTAATCTTTTTCATCTTGTCGGTCAGAGACTCAGATGCGGATTCAGAACCGTATCGCATCCTGACCAGATGAACCCCATTAGGGCCATTACAGTCTTTCCCGTCTTTGTCAAGCCAGCGAGTTCCTATAAGGTTTCCTGATTCGTCGAGCCATGATCGACTTTGACTGTAATGCTGTGGGCCGTTCATTGGCTTTCCCGACGCATCGCATAAAATTTCGGACGATTTATGACCGAACATATTGAATTCGCGTTTAACGCACGGCACCCCATATTCATTGCTTGATACAGGCTTTTTGCCATCAACCCCGAACCATCGTTCTTCTGTGATGTTATCGGAACGATCATAGGTTTTTTTTACGCAGTGATACCCATCGCCGCTCACAACAGGTTGATGATTTACTGCGAAATATCGTTCTTCAATGTATCTTCCAAATTCATCGTTTACCCATTCGGTTTTACTATATCCTTTCTGGTTGAGAACCGGCTTTTTATTCGTGCTTAGCGCGCTCATCGAACAAAGATATCCATTATCATATTCGTATTTCCATTGATGCAATCCTTCCGGACTTATTATCGGATTCCCTGATGTGTCAAAATATGATTCCGAAATTATTTTATTGTCGGCATTGTAGGCATATCGCTTTTCGTGTACAGGAAGGGGTAAATAACCATATAAGTAAATATTTGGACTTGTGGGTTCTTCAGAGAGACCAAAATATTTGATGCTTTTTGTGTTTCCATGGTCATCGTATGTGAAGGTGATTTTATGTGCATTGAGATCCTTTGTTTCGATGACTGGCTCATCGGAAAGGCCAAAGTATCGATGTTCCTTTTCATTTCCCCATTTGTCGTATATGAATGTTACTTTGTGCCATCCTGATTTCCCTAACGTTGGCTTTCCATGAGCATCGAAAGCCGTTCCCTCAATCAGATTTCCTTTTTTGTTATATTTTAAGAACAGCCCGGCGTTCCATGCATCATCATTGACCGCTTTTCCGTTTTCGTCAAGCGAGGTTCTTCGGATTACTCTGCCTTGTTCGTCGTATTGTAATGCCACGCCAAAAGCGTTATCCGGTCCCGGTTGATGATTGCCAGCTCGATCGTAATACATGAGCATTGTTTCGAAACCGTTCTCATCATACTCTATTCTAACGATTTCAGCGCGGCTGTGTCCCATCGGTTTCGGAAATCCTTCGGTGTCAACAAAAAAGCCCTTGGTCGCGGTTGTGTCGTGTTTTACATGTGATATATGAAGGAGTGACAAAATGTTATCTGCCAGGTTCGACAAGAAGCTTTTTTTTGAGGCTTTGGACTGCTGACCGGAAGGGGTATGAACGAAGGTCCAGCTTCTGCGATTAAAACGATCCCAAGCGCTCTCATACACGACTTTGTCATTCAGGTCATAGACATATTCATAGCGCACCGGCTTTTCCTTTTTATCCACTTTATCCCAATCGGTTAGATAAGTTATTACAGGATGATTGGGAGTCGGATTACCATTAGAGTCGATGACTTCAACCGAGCTTACAGGATTGAGCCTTCCGTGCCTGGTTAGTTTCAGTGTCCATGCGCGGTGTTTAAAAGCTACATCATTAAGAGCGCCGACCGGATAGATAGTACCCCAGCGTTTGGTGAAACTACGGCTATAGGAGTCATACGGTATGACGAAGAGATACAGATAGAGCGCAAAGACGATGACACCTGCCGCTATAGCAGCGATCGATAGCTTGAGCGATCGCTGGGCTTTGCGCAGCTTCTGCTGTCGCAAAGCCTCCTTTTCAGCCTCTTCGGCCTGTTTGCCCGCAAGGCTTGCTTCAAGAAATTCCACGGCGAGCTGGAAGTTGCCACCATATCGCTCGGCCCATTCGGCGGTCGGATGTTCACGTTCTTTCCAGGCAAGGGCGGTTTCAAGATTCGGAGTTTTCCAGAGTGCCGCTTCGCCCTGTTTCCAGCGTCTCGCGCTCTGTTCAAGCCAACGATAGGTCTCTGCAGCTTTCGCTTCTTCGTCGACCCAGGCGCTCAACCGTTTCCACAACCTGATCAGGCTTTCATGGCTGATATCGATGATACTGTCTTGATGAAGCTGGTGTGGCAGCGGCGGTACAAGGAACCCATAGGAAGGATTACGGAATTTTTCGACTATCCCGATAATGTCTTCCGGCAATACTCCAGCCCGTTCAGCAATAGTAGCTACCGGCGCAGGATGTCGGCCATCCCTTTGAGCAGAACCACGTTCACAGATTGTTTTGAACAGAACCTCTGCAATTTCTTTTTGAGAACCGGAGAGACTTTCATAGGCATGATCGGCATGATGAGAAAGAGCTTCGGCAAGCCCGCCAACCTGTTCATAATCCGACAGCGTAGGCACATGACCAAGATGCTCTTCAGGAATGCCGAAACTGAAGGGGTCGTCCGGATCAGGCTTTTTCGATGGCTTTGTCGTTGACCACATCCGCATCAGCAGATGCTGAAGCACCGGAAGCTGATTGGGATTTTGGCCTGTTTCATTGAGTAGCCGGTTAACCAGCGCCGGCTCCACATCACCGCCAAACACCCGTGCCGGTCCGGTAATAGCCTCTTCACGCTGCGAGCGATTCAACCGTGGAGTGAGGTACTGGCTCCGGTTCAGCGCTTCGGGAAGTCCGGGAAAAATCGCACAATCGCCAAGGTAATCGGAACGCATGGTAATCACCACATAAACCTGCAAATCGGTCTGAGCAACCGTTTCGAGCAGCAACGCAACAAAGGCATCCTGCTCATCAGTGTTTTTTTTGCTCCTCATGCGAAACAGCTCTTCAAACTGGTCAACGATCAGCAGCAGATTGGTTTCCTGTGGCAGCGGCGTTTCTTCAAGAACCTCGATCAACCCTCTCGGTCCTCTTCGAAGTGTTGCACCAAGTTTTTGCGCTGCCTGATCGATTGTTGAGGCGTTCTTCTTCCACGCACTACCCAGAACATCATCCTCCAGCAAGGCTTCAGCAAGGGCTGCGAAAGGATGACTGCCGGGGCGCATTGTGGCAATTTCCCAGACTGAACCGGCTTTTACCACAAATCCTGCTTCCAGAGCAGGTATCATCCCGGCAAGAACCAATGATGATTTCCCGCATCCTGAGGGACCGACAACACCAAGAAAACGGGTTTGTGAGAGTTTTCGTAACAGATCGTCTGTCTGCGCCTCTCTGCCGAAAAATATTTCGGCCTCTGAAGAATGAAAAGGCCTCAACCCAGGATATGGGTAAAGTGCAGAAGAATACATGTTTGACATTATGCATTCTCCTTTTGCTTTTGTTTTAGAAGACTGTCAATAAATAAGGCAATTTCTTTATCAAGACGATCGCTATCCATTCCCTTTTTCAAATCCAGAACCTTAATATTCTGATAAAACAGATTAACAGGATCTTTATCTTCAGGGGGACATTCACAGATTGCAACTAAATGTTTTTCAGCCTCATTTTTCAAGATTTTTCTTGACTCTGTAATCTGCCTGCGAACCCATAAAGCCTTACTGTTTCCATAGATAATAATAATGCCATTACTTTCTGTCAATCTTTCTTCAAGGTCTCTTCTGATTTCAGAAGGATCATCCTCTGTAAAACAAGGCATGGTATAGTCTATTCCATGCCTGCTCAGTTCATGGCAAACCTTATCAGCAATTTCTTCATCCTTTTTCTCCATGTTGACAAAAACAACCGCATCCGGATTAACCGACTTTTTCACCGGGGGTGGCTTCAGGACAAGCTCCTTTATAGCTTTTTTAAACTCTTCTATACTTTCTGCTCGAACCTCACCACCACTGACCAATGCCCGATGATCATGATCCTGGATTGAAGCAATATCGAGGTGGGGACTGCGCCATTGGCAAACAGGTTTTCCGGAATTTTTCGCAATATCATACTGCAGTTGTAAATACCCCTTTGGCAAGTCAGCCGGTTTCTTGCCTGTACATGCGCTTAATAGCTGCACAAAAACGGAGCATTGGGCAACATCACTTTCTGTAGCAAGTCGAAATTTTTCCGGTTCCAGAGAATAAACGGTATTGGGCAATACATCAATGCCATACTGATTCAGATAACTCTTAACCCCTTTACACTCCTGCTCCAGATCATCAGTAGCATCACCCAGAAAAACAGTGTGCTCTTTAGAGTGTACTGTAATAGACCCACTTTTCAGTTCTGTCTTGGCATTCTTGAGGATATCATCAATTTGATTGCCTATTTTATTCAACAAATCATCCCTTTCTTTCATTTTCTTAAACAAGGCTATCACATCATCACGTTCATCCTTGATATGTATTTTTTCTTTAAGTTTTACGAGAATAGTTGCCTGAGCCTCAAAAGAAAGCCTGCTTGATGAAGAAATCGTCACCGCAAGCTCGTCAAGGTAAGAAATCGGCATCTCCGGAGGTTCCGGTAATGGTTCAGGAAGAGAATCTAATGGAGGAAATGAATTGATAGCATTTGCAAGTTTTAGCCCTTCATACCTTTCCGGGTAGTAATTTACAGACTGCTTTATTTTTAATTCCGCCGGAAGCAGATTGAGTTTGAAGTTATTATTCACAACAACTGAAAGAATGTGCTTGCCAAGACGAGAGGCATAATTACGTTCGCGTGTACATGCCTCTGAATCAAGCAGTTCCTGACTCAATGCAACAATGAAAAGATCGCAAGTTCGTATGTTGGCCAGAATCTCATCCCACCATTGCTGCCCACCAGACAGTTTTTTGTCAATCCATAGTTCGTAGTCCGGAAGATCGCTCAAGTCATTGTACAGCGTCTCGACACATTTTTTTGTTTTACTGCTGTAACTCAGGAATATCTTTTTCATAATTCACTTTCAAATATTTTTTGGAGAATTACAGACTTCTACCCATCTGTGTTTCATAATTGGGACAAAAAAAGTCTAATACTCTTACGATATTTCCCTGAGTACCGTATATCCTTTATCCGAAAGGCTTTGTATTATGTTACCGATAAGCTTGTAATCGTATTGTCTTGTGGGTTCATCGATCTGTTCCCAGGGGGCGATGTTTGGATGTATTTTATACACGTTATCTCGTACCTTTCCGTAGGTCCATCCGTTTATGACCCGTTCGGCAACCCATCTGGCGTGTTCGGATTGCGCCAACTGATCGAGAAGCGAGTCTTCGAAGGAGGTTACGGCCTGATACCTTGTTGTGTCGTAACCGGTTTCAGGATCTGCCACATACAGGCCTGCCGATCTGAGTTTTATCAGGTAACTGTCTGCGAGATAGCGGTTTGCCCACTGGTAAACCGAGTTCAGTTGATGGTATTCCCGGTTGCTTTCGTTTTTTTTGTTGTAAAACCCGAGTTGCTTCGCGATATGCAGATAAGCTGTATGGGCCGATTCAGCAAAGGCTTCACGCAGGGAAAGAGTGCCATCGTCGCAGAGGAGGGTATTGTTCATGCCCCAGAAGCGTACCTGGCCATATCGGTTTTGTTTCTGTACTGATGCGGTTTGCCGCACAAGATCGGAGATGCCGTAATATTCGTTATAGCGGATGACGACGGGTACTCCGTTTCGGTAGACGTTTAACGGGAGATTCATGCCGGCGGCAAGCGATCTTTCCGGGGTTTGTGAGCAGATGACGATGCAGGGCAGTTCGTTTTCGTCAGATAATGATTTCTCAAGGAAGCTTCGGGTTTCGTTTGAAAAAGGCGTTGCCTCAAGACAGGTGCAGACGATATCGTAAATCGAGTCGATGCCGGGAAAATAGCTTCTGAACAGATCATATTCCGCGGCTGCATTCGGGTCGATGAACGTGATTTTAGTCGTTGAGAGATTTGGAAAGTGCAGAACTCTCATTGCATGGGCGGCAAAGACTTTTCCAATCTCTTCGAACCCCATGATGATCAGATGCATGTGTTTTGTACTTCCGGCGCCAAGCTGTTCCGATGGAACAGGAGTGTAGGGTTTTGCTTCAGCGGTTTCAGGTGAAACGATGCAGAGAGAAAGGTCGGAGAGGATTGTCCGGCTCCACTCCTCATGGAAATTGATCGGACGAAAATCAAGCTGTGTTTTTTCGTCTTCATGCAGATCGAACTGTTGTGCGAGCTGGTACTCTTTGTACTGCTGCAGCAGGACGTGACAGACTAACTGTTTCGTTCTTTTTTTGTTGGTATGTGACTGTGACTGTGACAGGACATCACGAAGCAGTCTGAAACAGTGCAGATTCATGGAGTCTCTCCCGGAATCCTCCGGTTCTCCGAGAATGTAAATTGACGAGGCATGGAAAAGATCCAGTTGGAGCATCTCTTCGAACGAGTCCCTGCCGCCATGGAACAGAACTACTTGTCCTTCTTCTTTATCATCGAGATGTGTTGCCAGGTGTTTTTTTACGTCAACCGGATTTCGGGAGGTGAAAAGAACAACCGTTGTTTTTTTTGTTTTCCGGAGCGTGTTTTTGATTATGGTAATCGCATAAGGATCATATCCTGCGATAATAACGTGTTCCTTGAAGTGATATCGGACTTCTCCGTTTTTGATTTTATCAACCCGCCGTTCAAGGGCGTTTGACAGCGTTGCTATGAAGAGACCTCCAAGTGTTGCGCTTCCTGCCAGTGTCAGCAGCGTGAGGAACAGATGATGCTCTTCGTCCGCTTTATCGATATTGCCGGGATCGAGAAACTGGGTAATCATTCCCCAGTAGCGGTTGCTGTTCCGGCCTTTAAGGTCATTGTTGAATATGTTGCAAAGGGAGTCGGGATGTTCAGTGTTTACAGTGACTGAACCGGCCTCGATTCTTCCGGCAGGTTTCCGTGACAGGTTCTCCGGGCGGTTGATTTTGAGTTCATCAGGTATCCAGACGAAGCTCATGACAACAAAAAAAACGAACACCAGCAGTGTAATGCCGGCAGTGAACAGTACTTGTTTCCATGCTGACCCGGAAATTACTTTATCTGGAATGCGTCGAATATCCATTGACAGGTTCGATTTTGATGTTACAGCTTTTCAACAAGGTCGAGCAGCCCTATTCTCGGATTGCCGGGAGTGAGTGTTGCCGAAATCTCTTCAAGCTCATTTTTTTGTTTGTTGTAACGGTAGATGGTCAATACCGGTTGGCCTTCCGACTTTTTGCGTGCCGCAAAGTAGTCGTCTGTCAGAACGACTTTTTGTTCGTTGATGGCGGTAATGATATCGCCGACTTTCAGGACGCTGTGCTGTCGGTTTCCCTCGAAACCCATGATGACAACCCCTCCTTCATGGGTGTTATGCAGATAGCGTTTTATGAAAATCCTGACTGGCGTTGTGTATTCAACCGGGGGCTCACCTTTACGGATCATCATTTTCTCATAGTACGCGAGATTCCCGAGCGCTTCCGGCTGTAATCCCATGGTCAGAAGCCGAATCATTTTTCCCCAGACAAGTTCAGGATCATCGTTTGGCGAGGGCCGGCATTTTGCTCTGATTCTGTTGTATCCATCGGTCAGTCGCTGATTAACAGCTTGTAAGGCTGTTTCTGCGCTGTTGATGAGCCTCGCTTTTTGTTTGAGTGCCTCTTTGAGTTTATCGAGAACCGTCTTTCTGTCGAAGGGAACCGATTTGGCAAGCGACAAAGCCTGTCGGGCTTCCGGATGCCCGTCTTCATCATAGGGCTTGAGGGTTTGATGCAGTTGCCAGAAGAGATCCATGCCATAAAGGCGTGCCATGTTCAGCTCGGTTTCAAGGTAGCCGAGGTGACGTCTGGCCTCTTCGAGCGATTTCGACTCATCGATAGCCGAAAGTTCATCAAGCGTTTTGTTTTTATGCTGTATGATGCTTTTCGCCGAATTGATGACGGATTGGGTAGAACTGTCGTTCCGGCTGTTGAGCAGGCTGATCTGTTCTCTGAAAGCCTCCTCTCCTCCGGGGAGCAGTTCATCGACAGTGAATGATTCGGCAAGTTCCTTGCGAATGACTCCTGTTAATAATTTCGAGTTTACTCTTCTTCTTTCGAGAGGATAGATGACGTTGTTTTCGCTGTTGCCTTCAGCTGTCCAGGTATTGTGAAGATTTTTTATGCCATCCTCGATAATCGGTGATTGTGAATTTTCCAGAGATGAGACGATATGGCGAGCGGAGGAGACTGCATTGATTAAGGCTTTTTGCTGCTGTTCGATTTCGATGTATTCTTTTGTGGGGAACGACAGTGCAAACAGCATGATCAGCGAAAGAAGGGCGATCAGGACGGATTTTCTGTTCCGTGCTTTTTTGTGCCGTTCATAGAGGCTGTCGAAGCGGATGTCGAGAATTCTCGAGAGAACGTGCAGCAGGGTTCTGGTTTTTCCGAACTCTTTGAGCGATATGCCGAGAACGCTCTTGTCGAGCGCATCAGGATAGCAATCCGTGACCGTTGTTATCTGCGGACAATCGACAATAAGCGGGATGACGTTGTCGGCACGACCGGTTTGCCGGAAGTGCCCGATTTCCTGGTTGACCCATGCTGATTGTTTCGATGCCGGGGAGCAGATGACAATCAGGTACCTGGAATCATCGAGTTCCGAGGCAAGCGATTTTTCGAGATTTCCCGGCCTGAGATCGGTCTTGTCCCGAAATACCGGTCGTACATGCTTCGGTATGCCGCTTCCGTGAGTTTTTCTGAGCTTGACAGGAATTCGGTAGTTTTCAAGACTTTTTTGCAGCCATGCCGCATGCTTTTCATCCTTGTGCGCATAGCTGATGAATGCGAAATAGGTGTATTCTTTCATAGGTGAAAAAAATTACTCTGATTCCGATTTTTCATTTAATCGCATGTAATCGTATAAAACCGGCTCACAACTTTCCTCCGCATTCGCTGCAGAACTTTGTGCCGTTGTTTACTCCTGTGCCGCAATGTGGGCAGAACCCTTCGGGTTTTGCGATTTCCTGCTGAATAAGGGATGGCTGACGACTGGCAATTACTGATTCTGCAATGGCCATAACGCGGTCATCAAGTTTGGATTGCTGTACCATTCCCCAGATTTGTGTCAGCAGTACCGGCCAGAACAGCAACATGCTGATGGCTGTCGGTATGGCCTGCTGGCCGTACATCCCCACTCCGGCTTCAATTTCGAGGTTGTTTTCTATTCTCTTTATGCTGATGTTCAAAGCCGTTTTCATACCGAGAACGGCTTTGAAGGTGTTGCCTTTTGCAATGGAAATGTTCCGGCCTCCTGAAAGCAGCGGGATGTCGGTTACAGAGAAGCCGTCGTTCCTGAAATCGCTTATGATCGATTGTGCTATTTCGTCGGAAAATGGTGCTGCGAGCCGGAAGATTTTCTTCGAAGAAAAGGTGGGCATGGTTATTGATGTTTGAGTTGCTGTATTTCGTGATACTGCAATGCGGCAAACAAAACAGCCAGTTCGGCAAGCAGTTCGGTGACGAGCTGGTGTTGCCGATCATCCAACTGTTTATCAAGCAATTGCATCAACTCAAGAACATGATTTGACTGATCGAGAAGCTCTTCAGGGGTTATGATGCCGTCTTCAAGGATTTTTCTGAAGGATGGTTGCGCTTCGGCAAGTTCGTCAAGCAGGATAAGGCCGGTTTCGCGATCAAACCAGGGAACTGTCATGTTGCCGGGGTTAGGGTTTCTGAATGTTACTGCTTTAATGATATAGTGATTCAATCAGATTTGTTCCGCAGTATTTGCAGGATTTCCACTCCTTTTCCATCTCTTTTTTGCATGCGGGACATACGGCACGTTGTTGCTTCGGATCATGAAGTGCGGCAACAAGGGTTTTAAAATGCGGCTGTTCAGTCCATTGCAGAATTTCGTTCACTCTTATGGCAGATGCCGGGTGTGATTTTCCCAGTTCTGATATTCCCTGCAGGAACTTGTCCCATTTATTCTCTTTCAGTTGCTCATAAGATTTGCTTTGAGCGGCAAATTCTTCGACGTTGATTTTGTCGGTGATCGATTTTGGCCCGCCGGCAAACCTGATCTGGGTTTCTATAATTTCTTTCGATCCTCCGGCAACAAGAGCCGCTGCCCGGTCAGCCGAGAGTTCGCTTCGTCGGTTCCAGTAAAGCAGACCCCACTGGATCGGCTGGATCAGATGTCTTGCGATGCCAAGGAATTCGCTGCCGATCAGCAGATACTGAGCCATCGTGTGATACAAAACATGCCGGCATGCGATATGTCCGCATTCATGGGCAATTACTGACCGAAGCTCTTCAGTGTCGAGGTATTCGACGAGTCCGGAAGTGATGCACAGAAACAGTCGGGAATCGCCGAACGTATAGGCATTGGGTTGAGGGTTCATCTCGAGATAGAATTCCGGTTCCTGAATTCCGAGCAGTGAGCAGACCGGAGGAAGGAGATGGTAGAGTTCCGGGAGCTGGGACGGGGATAAACGTATTTTTTCTGACATAAAGATGCCGTGCATCTGCTGTTCAAAACCTATTTTAAGGAATGCTTTGACAGCCGATGCAAATCCGGGAATGGCTTCGAGCTGAATTCTTGCCGCTTCATCTTCATGGTGTATGAACTCTGAATAGTGAAGCATAGGAGAGGGAAAAAAGTATTGGGAGCTACTCGCAATCGATAAATATAGTGTAAAAATAATTGCAAGGAGTGAACGATCTGTAAATTATTCGTTAATACATGGTAATTAGTGTCTGACAGAAAAGTCATTATAATATTATAAAATATAGTCTTATATTCAATTATAAGTCACAAAGATAACGATGCCATACGGGAAAGAGACAGAAAACCCAGTCATTGTCGGCTTTTTTGCTCTCAAAACCACCGTATCAGGCCTTTATCCTGTATCCAGAATAAAAACTTCGATTCTTCAGCTTCACCATGCGCACGGTCATTAACCCGCAAATGATGTTCG
>Ga0116204_1000294_pt1 | contig 27657 bp, 17 predicted proteins | sample LakKivwa52mmetaG_FD_94481 | JGI IMG/M metagenome (GOLD analysis project Ga0116204, IMG submission 94481) | Anoxic lake water microbial communities from Lake Kivu, Rwanda to study Microbial Dark Matter (Phase II) - Lake Kivu water 52m metaG | ecosystem: Environmental > Aquatic > Freshwater > Lake... | reverse complement strand
GGCTATGTACCGTCGCGACACATGCGAAGCATGTCTAGCGATGGGATATAACCGCTGATGTACGAAGTCGCGAAGCGACAAGTGCATCAGCGGGAACCGTCGACCGATGTTCAAAATCGCTAGTGATTTTGAACATCTACATGAACTGGAAAATTTTACTTATATACTCAAGGGTATGTATTTGTATAGGAAGCGGGATTATGGGTGGAGAAATTTTACCCAGCCAGACAACTCAAAAAATACGATAATTTGAGATTTGGAGAATTTAGGAAGGTGTGCTTCCGAGAGAAGAACGCACAGTTTGAAGGAGTTGGTCTATAGTAAATGGTTTTTGGAGGTAGCCACAAATTTGTGGAAAATAGGCCAGGTTTTGCTGATATTTGGAATCGTCAACATAGCCGGAGGCGACTAAAACTTTTACCTGGGGATTGCGGCTAACAGCTTGATTAATGATATCAATACCGTTTTTCCCACCTAATTTAAGATCGGTAATCAAAAAATCAAAACTGCTGTTAAGTAGCTCTTGTAAGGCGCTTTCGGCATCGCTTAGCACTTTAACATCTGTACACACACCCTTTAAAGCAATTTGGTAAAATCGCAGTAAAATGGGATCATCCTCGGCGACAAGCATGCGTCCAGGCAGGGGTAGAGACGGCGGCATACCCTAATTCTAGTTTATTTAAGAATAAAATCAAAAAAAGTATAAAACTTGTGATGAGGCCCTGCTAAAACTAGTTTGGGTTGTTCTACTACGAAAGGTATGTATGGAAAAAACGACAATTTTAGGCGTTGGGGCAGCGTTAATCGATTTGCTGATTGAAGAGACAGATTCTTATTTGGCCAAATATACCTCGGCAAAGGGAGGGATGTCCTTGGTCACAGATTCAGATTTACAAAAAATGCTTCAAGATTCCACCCAAAGCCCTAAAATTGTTCCAGGAGGGAGCGCCTGTAATACCCTCGTAGGTTTGGGAAAATTAGGTGCGCAGGCGAGATTTATTGGGCAGTGTGGATTAGACAAGTGGAGTGAAATTTTCGAAAAGGGTCTGCAAGATTCAAAAGTTCAAACTTTTTTGGCTACGGGAACTCAGCCCACAGGCCGGGTTCTTTCTGTGGTCAGTCCAGATGCCCAGCGCACCATGTTTACTTTTTTAGGGGCTGCCGCGGAACTGAAGGCGGATCAAATCAAAGCAGAAAGCTTTGAAAATGTGGGTTTATTGCATTTAGAAGGATACCTGCTCTACAATAAACCTGTTGTAGATGAGCTTCTTAAACAGGCTCGGGCGCGGGGTGTTAAAATATCACTTGATTTAGCAAGTTTTCAGGTGGTTGAGCATTTGCGCACATATATAGATGAAATCCTTGAACAAGGAATTGACATCCTGATTGCAAATGAAGACGAAGCAGCGGCCTATACTGGCGAAAAAGACGAGTTGATAGGTTTGGAACTTCTCCGTGAAAAGGCCGACTTGGTGGTGTATAAATTGGGTAAGCGCGGTGCCCGCATTGCCCCAGGCAACCGTTTAAGTGCAGATACAAAAAACAATACCTTGGTAGAAGTGAAGGCGAGAGAAGTCAAGGCCATAGACACCACGGGAGCAGGCGATTTATGGGCAGCCGGTTTTTTATATGGATATATACAGGGATGGAATTTGGAAAAATGCGGAAAAGCCGCATCCTTGGTTGCCTCGGAGGTAGTGCAGGTTATGGGTGCATGTATACCTGAAGAAGGTTGGGCAAGAATACATAAGGGGATGGAGATATTGTAAAGACAAAATCTTTGTATAGGCTTGATTTTAAAAAATAATCAGGTTGAGTTAAGGGTTCTGGGGCTGGTCTGAGCTTTCCTCAGGATTACCCATTTTAGGGAGGTTTATGACAAAAATTATTCAATTAAATTCAACTCATTTGGTTTTAGTGGTTCTTTTGCTTACCTACAGGTCTTTTTCTTGGCAAAGTAAATACTACCCAATGGGTTGGGAAGCACCTTTAAAAGTAAACTTCTATACTGATGCCTTTTTGCAAGATTGGTCGTATGCAGGGTATCATCGTGGTGAAAAGACACTTCCGGTGCCCAGCGGAAAAATTTACGATGTTTCTAAAGCACCATACAACGCGCCAACAGAAACTAATACAGATGCAACAAGCGCCATTCAAGCGGCTATTAATGATGCACAGGCTCAGGGTGGAGGAATTGTATATATCCCTAAGGGCTTCTACCGGCTCAGTCCGCCCAATGGGGCGAATTATTGTTTAAAAATTAGCGCAAGTAATATAGTCTTGTTAGGGGCAGGGCGAAATTCCACCCTACTCTATAACACTTCGACACAGATGAGGTCTAAAAGTATCATTAGAGTTGAAGGATTGGCATCATGGGGTTCTGATAAAGGTACAGCAGTAAAAATTACAACAGACTTAATGCAACCCACCAGTATAATTCCGGTAGAAAATACAGATAACTTTTCTACTGGCGATACGGTAATAATTTCAAATACCATAACCGAAGAATGGATAGCCGAGCACAAGGTGGCTGGGTGGAAAGGCTTTGCTAATGAGCTTGCTCCAATGAGGTATAACAGGATAGTGGTAGCAGTAAACAAAAAAGAAAACACACTTACACTGGACATCCCGCTCAGGTATGCACTAAAAACAAGAGATAATGCTCGGGTTTATAAAATTAAAGGAATGCTTGGTGAAATCGGCTTGCAAGATTTTGGGATTGCCAATAATCAAAAGCTCAGTAAAACTGGATGGGGCGAACTGGATTATAACACAAGCGGTACTGCTGCCTATGATGTACATGGCTCATGGGCCATAAGTATGAAGGGTGTACTTAACTCATGGATTCGAAACATATCCACTTTTCAACCGAGGGGTAACACAACAGGTGCACATATACTATCCAACGGAATTTTATGTACAGAATGTAAAAATGTAACACTAGACAATTGTTGGGTGGGTCATGCACAGTATGGGGGAGGGGGTGGCAATGGGTATGCCTATAGATTGATGTCAAATGAAGTGCTTGTCACTAACTCTACATCTAAGTTTGTCAGGCATGGGTTTGTATTTTCAAATATGATTGCCTCTGGTAATGTCCTACATCAATGCCAGGATATTCAAACAGGTAAACAGCATGGAAGTAGTGGTAATGAAATGACCGAAGGTTCGGGTAGTGACCATCACATGCATTTTAGTCATTCTAATCTGATTGACGGCTGTACTCTGGATCAAAGTACTTTTCAGGCCTTTTTTCGTCCCTATGGCACTGCACCCAAGCACAATCTTACCAGTGCGCTAACTGCCTTTTGGAATATCAAAACTGGAAGTGCGGGCAAAGGTTACAGTGTTTGGTCTCAACAAGCCAGATATGGTTATGTAATCGGAACTTCTGGACCAGCCTCTGCTGTTAAAATCAGTGATTATGCTGATGCAGGTGGGTCTACAGACCCAGTGGATATTTTAGAAGGTGAAGGAAAAGGCGCTACGCTGGAGCCACAGTCCCTGTATTTGGACCAACTGTCTAAGCGCCTAGGTGATCCTGTATATATAGATAAGAATGTAAAATCAGGCAAAGGTGTTCGGGCGAACTCAAATCTTAAAATTCTGCGCGATTTTATGGGAAAGGATTTTTGGATATCAAGCCCAAGGAAAACAAGGGTCCAAATGTATTCAACCTCGGGAAAACTACTCTGGGATTACACTATACATAAAACCTCGAAGGAAATAAGTAGTCCCCCTCAAGGTGTATATGTTTTGCGGATTACAGAATGGGATGATCATAATACAGTAAGCGAATTTGTTTTACCCATCAAGTTGTGACTCTAAAGGTGAATTCTCAATGTTTATGTGTGTAGTACGCAGATTTCCCTAGTGGCTAGTGCAAGGGTTTAACACTGTAATCAACGGGATATCTATCAAAGCCCTAGCACTTGTGGAAGGGCCTATAAGTGGGGAATGGTATTTGTGATCGAAGCGTTATGCGCCTGATTGTAAGTGAAGGAATTAGCGAGCGAGCAAATAGGAGGGGGGACGCAGTACCACCCCTCCTCCTACTTATAAAGAATTAGGGGTTGCTTCTATCATTGGAGTTATTCAGCAGACCCTAATTACTGGGTCTTTATCTGATATTAAATATGAGAATAGATTTTCCATTTGCCCATGAACCAATTGACTAGGAGGTGCAATATGAGCGATCTTAGTTCCTTTAAGGATACTAACAGAAGATGTTCAAAATCGCTAGTAATTTTGAACATCGGTTTGGTATACGCCATGGCTTGCTTTTCTCTGATAGAATTACGAAGACTTTCGTAAGTGCACAGAATGCCTATAAAAGTAAAAATGAAACCCAACGCAGCTAATGGGCAACCGAAGACCAAGGCTGTTCACCAGGATAGGGGATTTTTGCCCTATTGGGTTGGTTAGGCAAAGATTTATCTTCAACTGTGTCGCCAATAGATCGTGGCTATTAGCATAGGTACACCAAACAGTGTAAGTATTATACTGATCTATTTCATAACGATCATTTAATGGCCCTACTTTAAATACCCATATTTTTTTACATCCCATGGAAGATGTTTGTTTTTTGGGATTTCGGGTGGTTGGTAATTAGGGTCTATTTTAATTTTTTCTGGTTTAAAGGCCTTTGGATTATCCCAAACCTCATGTCCTCTTGTCAATTCTCCGTCGTATTTTTTAGTATTAGGTGAGTACCAATGTAATGGCCCTAATGCTTTGCCATTTCGTATTTGGGCAATTAATTTTCCCTTGGGAGAATATAAGTCCGCCATAACAACATCGCTAAAACCAGCAAATGTATGGACGCCTATATAACCACCCGGAGGATAATCTTCGGTCATAATAGAATTTCGTTTTTCCTTACTATAAGGCACACCTAAGACTTTTAATTGAATTTGTGTTGAATTTACAAAGTAACGAATACTTTCGAGGACGAATCCTTCCTCATACCGAGTGCTATCTATACATCTGCCTGTACTATCCCACTCCACGCTCCAACCATGACTTAACCCGTTTTTGTAGTATTCTTCACGCTGTTTTTGTTTATTTGGAAACCAACTATGTGAATATACATAGTTACCATTGTTATATTTTATTTTAATTGCTTGTTGGCTATTTTCGTAAAATTCTTCTCGCAAACCATGTGCTTTTTCATTTTTGTTATAGGTAATAATTTGACTTAACTGCCCATTTTCATAGAATGATTTAGAATCACCAAAATAATTACCCTTTTTATCATACGAATCTATGGACTTGATTTTCCCACTTTTATAAAATGTAGTATCTAAAGTTTGTGAAATAGAGTTGCTAATTAATAACAAGAGGCTACCACAAATAATTATGATATATCGTCTATTTTCCATATTTTAAAAACACCGCTTTCAATTGTTTTATTTCGATGCGCTCTGCTTTAGGTTTAGGATCATCAATCCCAAAAAACTTCTCCAATTTTTCTTTTCCATCATTGTATAATCTTACTTTTTCAGATTCTGATAGTTTTTCGCCCTTATTTACATCTTTAGGCTGATCTTTATTGATGTTTCTGATAATCCATTTAAACTCGTGGGCCGACTTTGCAGCCTCCAATATATCTAAAATATCGCTAAAATCTTTTTGTTCTGGCTTACTCATTATAAGATGGATTAATTTTCCTAGAGTTTCGGGCGGTGCATTTTGCAAATACTTTTCACCTCTGGGACTTGATGCGATAAGTAACTTTTTAGGTTTTTTATTAGAAAGTATCACTTTATCATCTGTATTCCACCACGACGTTACTTTTTTAATTAATTCATAGGTTCCAGATTTTATATTTCCAACAATTTGTTCTGCACTTTCTTCTTTTTTAATTAATAAAAGCAATTGATAATTCATGTATGCTCTAAATGTATCCCCAACAAACCCTAAACCTTTATGATAGTTGATGCTCCCCATTAAATAAGCAATTAAATTAAAACCCTCCTGTATATCGAGCTCATATTCAATTTCGCCGCCACCACCTAAAACTAGCACCAACTTGGCATCGGCGATAAATACAACTTTTCCATCTTTGTATTCAAATTTAATCTTAGCCTCACCAGCAACCCCAGCTGCACCAGTGAGTTTTCCACCCTGGGCCACTAAAGGTTTAAAAGAACTCATTTGGGCACTTTTCCATTCCAAAGAAATCGTTATCCCAATGGAGCCTTTTGCGCCGGCAAAAAAACTTGCACTGGCCTCGGCTACTGCCTTTTGTTTTTCCTTTTTGTTTTTGTATATATCTAAAGAGCTGTTTCTACCTGTTAGATTAAAATCGAGACTGGGTAAAGACACAGCCACACTTGCTCCTACAAAGCCTGTAGCCTCGCCTTCAATCTTATAAAGCATACGCAAACTTTTATCTTTGTCAAATGCCCCTTTCGATATATACTTGCGAACCAAGTTGACTAGGTCTACACCATCTTTATCGGGTAAATTAAGGCTATAGCTTACCTTGGCTTCTACCGCAGAAAATGTTGCAGAAGCTGTTGCCCCGATATTTAGCACTCCATCTTTAAGGTCAAATTCGGAATCGAGCCCACCTTGCGAACTCCACCTTGCAAAAGTAAGTGCACAACCACCATCAAAATACTTGCTCCCATTTAACGCATCTTTATTGGAGCTTAGACTCCATTTGGGATTAAATACATCTCCATTTTCCCAGCCAGTCCAAAGTTTTGCTTTTAGTTTTGCAGATACATAATCTTCTAGGGGTTTAGGCTTCTTTTGTTTATTTAATTTTGATTTGCTAAATTCTTCTTCAAATCTTGCCCTAATTTCCTTTTCGGGAAGTTTGCGCCAGTGGTTTTTGACTTTATCCGATCGTATATATCGAACGCCTTTTCCTACATATTTAATGGGATAACTTATTGGGATCAGTTCTTTAAAATCAAGCTCGTTGTCTTCTGTTCCAAAAAAGTCTTGTAATAATTTCCTCTGCTCTAAAATGGCCTTGTCGCGTTGTTCTTGGTCTTTGATTTTTTTAACCTCGAGCATTTTTTTACGCTGAACTTCTAACTCGGCTTCTTCGGCCATAAAGGCATCCACAGATTCGGCGGGTACTAGGTAATAAGCCCCTTTTCCTGGCTTGTCTTTTGTTCCGCCGTCATTGAGTACATAACAAAGAATAAAATCGATTTCATCGGCATATTCCGAGGGTTCTACTGGGGCAACTTGGGCCACCGCTTTTGGAGTTATTGGTTTAAGAGGAGGCAATAAGGGGCCATATATATGCGTGCCAGCTCGAGTCCCACTTAAATCGGGAATTTCACTTGTTTCAAAAAAGACAAAATCGACCCTTCTATCCTGTTGATCTTTTTGGTTATCGGCATATTTCTTATCTACTGGAAAATCTTCTCCACAACCAATGGCACTAGGGTTTGTAAAAATTAGGGCTTCTTTTTGTTCTTGCAATTCTACTAAATCAAGATTTATGGCCTTAGCCAATAAGGTGTTGTATAGAGTATAAAAAGCTAAAAAGTCATTTTTTAAAATTTGCCCAGATTGAAAGTCTGTTTCTTGATATATATCTGGATTTATCTGGCTTTGAAAATCTTTTCGAAAATTTTTTAAAGCCAATTTTGACTTTTCACCAAATATATTATCGATGCCTTGGGGGTCGGAATTAAAGCCAAATTGCCGATTAGCCCAAGACAGTATATGCTGAACATCGTCTGCCTTGTGGTTTTCAAAAGAATGTGCCACCCACTCTTTGGCCTTGCCCGCAATAAAGAAGGCAATATTTTGGGCGCGCTCGAAGGAAAGCTGCTTGTTACTGCTTTCTGTACCAACCGAATCGGTATGGCCGACAATGACTAGAGACTTATTGGGATTTTGTTTTGCATATTCCAATACCGTTAAAAAGGCATCGTATGCTGTAATACCGGTTGGGGAAGTCTTGGAGTTTGTGTCTTTAATATCGGGTAAAAGAATTTTTCGTCCAGTACCAAAATGGATGGTAGCACATTCGAGATTAAATACCTCTTTTGAAATAGGCATAATAAGGCGGGCACTTTCGACAGGCTCCGAGAGGTCTTTATGATAGGCCTTAAAAAAGTATTCGACCGTAACATCTTTTTTGGGGTTTTGATGTAAATACTCGTAGTATTCATCGTTATAATAAAGAGTTAGGCTGGCTTCTGCTACACCACTTTCGTTAAAATAGCCCTGTGCTAATACACTAAGATCTACGGTGTTTCCATTAAAGGTGGAGAATAATTTAAATTCCACTTTATCATGAAAGCATTCTGGAGGGCGCTCGGCTTTGATACTAACCTTACATGCTTTATTAAACTCAATAGGGTCTCCCCCATTGTTAAACTCGCCAGAATATAATTTTACTGCATGCACCACAGGCTTTTCGGTTGGTGAGTCATCAACCTGCTCTTCCTGATTAGCAGTGGAACCCCTTGAATAGGCGCTTGAATTTCGATTTGATTCTGAAGAACCGTGATTTGGCTTAGCAGGATTTTGCGATGCGCTTACGGCTGGGCTCCACTCCCCGAGGTACATTTTATTTTTCATTTGGATTAACAAAATTGAGTGGAAGGGGAAATTTCAATTCAGCTATTATTCTGGCAAATAAAGATGCCGTATAAAAATTAGTAAACTTAATCACTACTGTCCAAAACAACCTAGTTGTTTGACTTAAAGTTTTGTTTCCGATTTAAAATCAGCATTTTGTTGGGCTGTTTTGCTACAACGATCCATATTTATTTGCCACATTACTAAAAGTAACTTCAGATTGTTTGGGCAACAATGGAGGACTTGATGCTATGGAGTTCTAAATTATTCTTAAATTCCAAATTTACAAAATTCATTGCCTTGATCTTGAATTTTCATGCAAGGGGCTGCATCAGATGCGAAAAGAGCTGTTAATGGTGGATATCATGCCGTACTTTATGCACAAGCTAACAAAGGCTACTTAAGATATCATCTACTTTAAATTCAAATGAACGCAACCAGTATAGGAAGGTTTCTAATACTAATACTCTCTGGATATTAAAAAAAAGGGGCACATTTCTGTGCCCCTAAAACTTTTAAGTTTTGAGTTTTTGGAAGTGAAAGGCTTTTGATTTTACAAGGAGATAAATTTGGGGCTGCTAGGTTAGGCCCGGGCAGCTATGTATCCCTCGTATTTTTCGCGGAGCATTTCTTTGTTTTTGTATCTGCGGATACGACGCAGGGCCTGATCACGGAGTTGGCGTACGCGCTCGTGTGAAACATTGAGAGATTCGCCAACTTCCCGGAGTGTTTGTGGGGCTTCGTGATTGATTCCAAAAAGGCCCTTGAGAACCATGGCTTCGCGCTCAGGGAGCTCGGAAAGTAAACTTTTAGCCATGGTTTCTACAGCTTGCAGCTCTGTTTCAGATTCAGGATTGAGCGCCCGTTCGTCTGCCAAGACTTCGGAGTAGTTGGTTTTTGAATCTGATTTAAGTGGAGAATCAAAAGAAATACCTGATTCACCAAGTTGAATGAGTTCGCGAATATCGTCTTCGAGTTCGACACCTTGGCTGGTAGCCTTTAAAGCCTTGCGGACGCGCAAATGTTGGTTAGCTGGCAAACGGATCAGGGAACCTTGTTCGTTAATTGAACGGGTTATATATGCTTTGATCCACCAGACTGCATAAGAAATAAACTTGAGACCCCGTGTATGATCAAAACTCTCAATAGCACGGACCAGGCCCATGGCACCTTCGCTCACTAAGTCAGGTAAAGGTATGGGACAACCCCGGTATTGTAATGCAACTTTAAGAACAAAGCGCATATTTGCCTGCACTAATTTGGCTCTAGCCTTGCGGTTGCCTTGCCGGCAAAGTTTGAACAATTCTTGTTCATCCCTGCGGCTGAGGGGGCTGGTTTTACGGATATCTTCAAGATAAAGTTTGAGGGCTTCGTCGTTGCTCTCGTGAGTCATTCAACCTCCAAAAAAGGGTATGTGGGAATATCACTAAGCTTGAGACCGGCTTCTAGGGAAAGTTGAAAGGAGAAAGTGAGTGCAACCAGAATGGGACAACCATAGAGGGTACAAGTCGATTTCCGGTTTTTCAAAAGAGGCAGATCCTGTCTGTAAAGATTTCATAATATATCCTTTTAGGAAACATTGACCAGTTTAAACCGAATTTTTTTTGAAATCCGCTTAAAAACTAAAAAAAAGGTAAATTCCAGGGCCATTAACCCTGAATAATACCCTGAATATTTTCTAAAAGTGCTTGTATTCTTTCCAAAACATAAGGTTTTAAATAATTCCTCGAGATTTCCGCAAGTAATTTGCAGTTAAATTAACGGGATCACAAGGCTTGTATAAAATGCTTTCCTATTAAGTAGGGCATGCTGAACAAGGGAAATTCCCTAGGGTTATGCGGGTAAAACTCAAGTTATTCAGCAGACCCTAAGTACCCGATCCTCTACCCTCTAAGTGAGTTCTAAAGATTCTGTTCCCTTAGGTCGATAAGATAAGGAGAGCTAGTTAAGTATTCAGGGAGCAGGTGTATGGATAAAATTTCAGTTGGAGGTCTGGTCTCTGGTCTGGATACCAACACCATTATCAATCAGCTGGTTGAGGTGGAACGGGCCCGGGTTGTCAGGGTTGAGCGCCGCCAGAAAACAGTTGAATCAAAAATGGAGTCCTTTGACCAACTCAAGGGAAAAATTGGAGACCTCGCTGCCAAATCGAAAAATTTAAGCACTTCTGAAGCTTTTAATATCTACGCAAGTTCATCCTCAGATGAAGATGTTGTAACTGTATCTGGACAGGAAAGTGCCATTACCGGAACTTACAAGGTTGAGGTGGGACAGCTGGCTACCAATCTCAAGGTTGCCTCCAAAAGTTTTACATCCACTGTAACTGCCCTGGGTTATACGGGAACTTTATCCGTCTCTCGTTCAGCTGCTGCTATCAAAAATGACCCTACTGTCACAACCTCACAAATTGATGTTCAGTCGGGTGATACATTAAAAGATCTTGCCAATAAAATTAACGCTGCGGAAGGGGCAGGGGTTAAGGCTTCTCTACTGAATATGGGAAATGACGATGTGCGTCTTGTTTTGAGCGCCGTTGATGAGGGAACAGTTGGTTTCCAGATCAAGGATGTGGGAGCTGCAAATATACTGGATAGCGCGGGCCTGGGGATAGTTGATTATAAGCAAAAACTCCAGTCAGATTTTAACTTCCGACTAAAAACTATGGGGCCAGCAGATACAAGCACTCAATTTACCGATATTTTTACCGGGGTGGGCGCGAATGCAGGTGTAGATGCTGGAGATACAGTTGATATATCAGGTCGAGATGCGGCAGGTAATGCCGTAAATGGCACTTTTACCTTTGCGGCCGGCAGTACGGTTGCAGATTTACTCAGTCAGATAAAAACCACATTTGAAAGCCAGGGCTCTCTGGTTGATGTCAGTTTAAACAATAGCGGAGAAATTGTCCTGCTCGATCAATCGGGTGGGGTAATGGATATGCAGTTGAGTTTAAGTTTTAGTGATGTAAATAATTCTGGATCGACCATGCAACTGACACCTACAGGTAAAAATGGAAATTTATTATCCAGTTTTACACATGTATTGGGTGAACCAAGGAAGGCATTTTATAGGCTTGATGGTCTCTCGGTTGCATCAGATAAGAATAAAGATGATAAAACAGTTTTAGGAACCACTTTTAACCTAAAAAAAGCTGATATAGGTAGAGAAGTAGAGGTTTCATTAACCCGGGATGATGAGGCCCTCAAGGTAAAAATTCAGGAGTTTTTAGACTCCTTTAATATGGTCCTTAAATTTATTGATGATAAGTCAAAAATTAAGGTGGAAGGGGAGGGAGATCCTAATAAAAGAGACCAGGTTGTTGAAAGAGGGCCCTTTGCTGGAGACTCTCAGGTTGCCCGCATTAAATCCGAACTGAAAAGGTTGGTTACAGAACCTATCCGTGAACTTGGTTCCAAGTCTGCCTATACATCCATTTCCACCATTGGTGTTATCTCCAATTCAAATACCGGGTATCTTGAAATCAAGGAAGCCGATTTTAAAAAAGCTCTCGAGAATGATTTTGAAGGAGTGAGAAGGCTTTTTATCAACTCGGGATTTTCGGATAATCCCCAACACAGTCTGGGTAGGTTTGACAAAAATACAGTGACTGGAACCTATAGTGTCGATGCCGATAATAATACTGTTGATGGAGTGGCCGGCACCCGTGTCAATACTGTACTGAGTTCAACTGATGGTAACAGTAAGGGCCTCATGGTGGAAGCGCCTTTGGGAAGTGGTGTGGGTAACTTCACCTTTGTGCGAGGTGTAGCCGGGCAACTTTCTAAATTCTGGGAAGACAGTACCGATCGGTATGTAGGTAATTTTTTCAAGGCTCAGGAAGCCATGGAAAAGAGTATTGATAATTATAAATCTGAAGTATTACGGATGCAGGATAAGGTAGAGGCTTACAGAAGCCGGTTAACAAAACAATTTACCGACCTTGAAACAGCAATGTCGCGTTTACAATCACAAAGCGCAGCTTTTCAGGCCCAAATGAGTGCATTACGCTAAAGAAATCGGAGAGAGGGATATGACAACGGCACCTTTTCAATCTTATCAAAAGACCAGTGTCAGCACCGCTGACCGGGGTAAGCTGGTTTTGATGATCTATGATCACTGCCTTAAGTGGAGCAGATTGGCACTCGAAGCCATGGAAGCAGGTAAAGTAGAAGACTATACCAAAGCCATTTTTAAAGTACAGGATGGTATTACGGAACTGACCTGCTCACTGGACCTGGAAGTGGGAGGAGATGTAGCTAAAAATCTACACCGTCTCTATACATTTTATAACCGCCACCTCACAACAGCCTTAAATCAAAGAGATAGAGTTCCGATTCTTCAGGTTCAGGAAATGATGGGATCTCTAAGAGGAGCCTGGGTATTAGCTATTGATAAGGTGCGTCAAGAAAATCCAGTGCAGATGATGGATGGGGGTAATGCTCAAATCCGGATGGTAGGCTAAAAATGGAACTGATCAAGGTTTTCACTCTATACATAACCCATACATAATAAAAATTCCTTATGCACCCGGTAACACAGGAACTCGTTCAAGAACTGGACATCCTCTTTGGCTTGTACCAATTGGTGCTTGAGGTAACCTGTACAGTTACCCAAGGGCCCAAAGCTGAGGGTGCGGCTGTGATAACCTGTTTAGATTCTCGCCAACGCCTGATGACCAGAATAAAGAACGCCACAGACAAGTCAGTGCGCTTAAGCCGCTTGTTTGTCACAAACAATCAAATTTTGACAAATGAAAAAGAATTAGTTGCAGAAAAAAAACGCATGGTGCAGGATGCCTGGAACCAAGTGCAAAAAACCGAGCAAGTCCTGATGCAAAGACTGACCAGTCATCTGCAGGGGATGAGGTCGGAAATGATAGATGTAAATAAAAAATCCCGAGCTACTGAGGCCTATATACAAGCGCCGCGTACCCTGGCTTTTGTGGCCTGATTAGCGAGATGAGTCTACAAAAAATTCAAAGTCTTCCCCATGATAGTTTGTATCGGATGGGGAAAAATCTTGGTCAAGTAACAACTTGTTTAACTGGCATTATGCATTTTCACGGTTGCTTTTAAGTGCTGTGTAGATTTGTGCGAGCTTTTCGACGCCCAGTTCTTCCGCACGACAAGAGGCGGGAAATTCGAATGTAGCCAAAGTTTCATGCAGGGCTTCTTTGGGGTAAAGCATTTTTAAGTTATTGATTAGCATTTTGCGTTTTTGGGAAAAACACTGTTGTAGAAAAAGAATAAATCCTGGGTCGGTCAATACCGGGGTCCGAGCTTTCAATTCAAGAGTGGCAGATTGGACATTGGGCCTGGGGCGGAAGGCGTCAGGTGAAACCTTGCGTAAAAGTTGAGGTGTAGCCCAGTTTTGAATCCATGAGGAGAGGTATCCGTAGTCGCTAGAACCGGGTTGTGCACAGATGCGTTTTGCAACTTCGAGTTGAACCATGATTTGTAAACCCAAAAAATTTTTAAGGTGGGGAACCCAATGGCGTAAAATGGGGCCGGCCATGTTGTAGGGGAGATTTCCAATAACCCAAGGTTTTAGTGAATGTTTTTGAAGAAGATCAGTGATAGGTGTTTTAGAGGCATCCTCATTGCGGATAGTGGGTTTTTTTTCTGACCAGCGCTCGCTAAGTTTTTCGGCAGCGATAGGGTCCATTTCAATGAGTGTGAGTTGAGTGGCCCGTTGGCGTAATTCTTTGGTAAGAGCACCCCCACCTGGGCCTATTTCAATAACCCAACCCGGTTGTGTAGGGAAATCGGAAAGTATGGATCTGATAACCTCTTCGTCGATCAAAAAATTTTGACCAAAACGACGGCGGTGATTGCGAGTTTCCTGATCCATAGGGATTTACCTTCATGTCTTTGTATCTTGTTGTAAGAAAAGGTGTTTAAAAACAAAAAAGTCTTTAAATTTGGTTTTAAAATATACATCCTAATCCGTGTAGGGCCTAAGCCATCAAAATTAAGAGCATTTATAAAAAATCAGGGGAGCAAACCGTGTGGCACGCCTTAGGGTGGAGCTGGTTGGGTTTTGTTTATCCCATTTTGGTGTATGAGTTCAAAAAAACCAGGTTCTTTTTCTTGACGCTCCTTGTGGTGTTCTTCCCCTCAACCCCAGCACGCGCGCAGAACTCACAACCCTGGGCTCCCTTGCCACCCCGTGCCGAACCCCTAGCAGATCTATTGCCTCAAAGAGGTCATTTGCGTCCTGGGCAACGATTACTGACACTTAATAGTCAGTATTTTAAAAAGGAGCACCGGATTAACCTCGAAACAAGGCAAGTAGAAATAGTCGAAACATTAAATTTGCCAGGAGCCAGCCCCTTCACTTTCGGCCAAAGTTTCTATCCTGAGCTCAGCCAGTATTCACTTGAAATGGCAGAGTTATCTCTTCAAAATGCCTGGTTGAGTCGTCTTATAGGTCAAAATGACGCTCGTTCTGGAGGCGGTGTAAAAGACAATCTTAGCTGGGAACTTCCCTACAAGGTACCTGTGTGGCTTAAGCGGCTGGGAGCCGATAAACCCAAGCTCCAGATGAATGGTAGCTTTAAAGTCATTCTTGAGGGCGGAGCCACCCGAGGTTTTCCGGGTAAAAAAAACAGCTTTGTTCCCAGTTTTAATCTGGATAACGAGCCCACCTTTTCAGTCACTGGCAGTATAGGCCGCTTAATTCATGTGGAAATAAATAGTGAACAGGCTTTTGGAACTAGTTTTCGCGATCAATTAAAGATAAGTTACCGCGGTGAAGGCGATGAACTGGAAGACAACATCATCCAAGAAATCTCTCTCGGAAACATTGCCCTCGAATTACCCGGTACACAACTTACAGGTTATTCCGAACAGCATAAGGGGATTTTTGGTGTTAAAACCCGACTAAAATTTGGCGACTTGCATGTAACGAGCATTCTTTCTCAAGAGGGTGGTGCTCATGAAACTCAAACTCTTGATAACAGTCGTGAAAGCGAACAAGAGATGCTCACCAAAGACAATAATCCAGTCTTATACAAACATTTTTTCTTAACCCTCCGAGATCGGGCAGACTATGCCGACCCTCGTCCCAATTATGGAGTGGGGTCAGCAAATTACCGGCTTGGTGGGCGCAATAGAGGGCAACTTGAAATTTGGACTCTTGTCAATATGAGTCGCAGCCAACCGAAAACGGAACAAAAAATCAGGACAGCTTTCGCCTTTGATAGTACGGGACAAAAAATACCTGACCTCTTCGAAAAGGGGATATGGGTTAAAATGCCTACAGATAGCAACCGCTATAGCTACAATGAAAATTTACGCATGCTTACTGTTCCTGGTGGCGGTGAATCGCAAGCTTTGGCGGCCCGCTGGCGTTTTAACACTGCTCAGGGCGACCCCTCTTTAGCTTCAGATGACGAATTAGTACTCATCAAACCTTCCTATGCTCCTCAGGATCCCCGCCTTGATAAGCTCATGTGGCGGCATGTCTATTTTATTGGAAAAGTCGATGATGAGTTTAAGCACCGTTTCCGCTTACACATACAGGATGCACAAAAAAATCAATCTCAAGGAAACCGTTCCTTCCGCACCCTTTTAGGTCTTACTGCCCCCTCTAGTCCCAATGAACTCGATTTGTCGAACAAAGATATTTTCGATTTTGTTAATGGTATCCTGATTCTACCTTGCCGTACTCTTGATTCAGCAAAAAATTCTGATGCCAGTCAGTGTCTCACCCCCCTTAAGCGTCTCAATCCACAAACCCAAATTTATGATTTACCCTCTGATCAACTCAGGGAGCGGTCAAGCTCCACCCATGAATTTGTATTTCTTACCCGCCAAAAACAATCTGTCTTTGATGTGACCCAGCCCACACATGGGGTGGCAGGTACAGGTGGCTGTCTCGATATCACTCCCGGGACAGAAAAATTGATTCTCAATGGGAGTACTGAGCTACGCCGAGGTATTGACTATGAAGTCTTGTATGAGGTCGGGCAAATTACCCTAACCTCCCCTATGGCTCGTGATCCCAATGCCCAAATAAAAATGAGTTATGAATGTACCCCGGCTTTTCAAATACAAGATAAATGGCTAGCTGGTACCCGACTCCAGTACAACCTAGATGCCCTTTCAGATGAGAGTTTACTAGGCGCCACCTTTTTGTTTAAAAGCCAAACCTCTCGTGAAAAAAGACCCCAACTTGAAAGGGAACCCTTCCACCAATTTCTGTGGGGAATTAATTCAACCCTGAGTGGAAACCCTCGTTGGATGACTTCGGTGGTTAATCTCGTGCCCTTTATCTCAACTCAAGCTGAGTCACGGGTTAAGTGGGATTTTGAATTGGCACAAAGCTATTATAATCCCAATACCAAGGGAACAGCCTTGGTAGATGATTTTGAAAATAGCAAGCGTGATTACTCTTTTCCTGTACATATATCCAATTGGAAACAAGCTTCACCACCGGGTGGGTTGGGACATGAAGCATGGTATGATCCGAGCCTTGATTACCGGCATGCAGGAGCTTTTATATGGCATTCAAATCGTGTTGAGCGTTTTGGGGCCATTTACGGCGAAAGCCAATTTGTCAGGGTCAATACCCAAGAAGTTCGGCTCTTATCATTTAAGCTCACGCCAAACGATAATTTGCGGGGAAATTCCTGGGGCGGGGTGATGCGCGGACTGACTAGTGGTTCCAGAAACCAATCACGCAAACGCTTTCTTGAAATTGTTGCCCGAGGCTCTGATGCTAATCTGGGAATAGATCTAGGTAAAATATCTGAAGACCTTTCGATTGCTGGTGAAAGGCCTAATGACAGTTTAAATAGTGAAGTAGAATTTGGTTCCTATATCAATCAAGACGACCCTGGACTCGATGGAAAAACAGACTCATCTGAAACTGGGAGAGTATGGGAGTGCAAACCTTCCTGTATCAGCCAATTGGTGCGTGGTACGGAAGACCCTGCTCAGGATGGTATACACGGAGAAAAAAATTGGGTGGAGCCTAAAGATGGAGATACCGATCCAAGCCCACGCATCAATGCAACTGAAGGTAATAACTCTAGAACCGGGGGTTTTGCCTATGATACCGAAGATTTGAATTTTAACAATGTACTCGATGTAACAAATCAGTTTGCCCGTTACCAAATTGATTTTAGGCAAGTCTGTGGTCCTCTGACCTATTGTGAAGAGTTGGTTAACGGATGGCGAAAATACCGTATTCCACTCTATGAAGAATCACAGTATACATTGATAGGCGCAGAAGGAAAAACAATAAGTGATATCTTGGCCCAAGTGGAGTATACCAGACTCTGGTTCGGTCGTCTTTCTCCAGGTGTGGCTCAGTCGGAATTATATCTGGCCCGTGTGAGTATAGTGGGTAACGATTGGGAGGAATCACCTCGCAATAAAGATTACGAAGTAACTGCACCTGCGCTCATCACCAGTGACAGTATACTTATCCAGCCCCAAACAACTCAACCCGATAACAATAACTTAAGAGTCTTGGTGATCAATAACCGCGAAGAAAAAAATAACTACAATTCTTCGCCCAACACTGTAGTTGAACGCGATACGGAAACTGATGAACCAGTGCAAGAACAATCTTTGCTTATGCGCTATGAAAATTTACATCCTGGTGAACAAGTCTACGCCACTCGACTTTTACCTGGGCAAGACAGAGATTTTACAGATTACAATCGGCTTAAGCTCGAAATGCGTCCAATATATACAGGAGAGGCTAATCAAAATAAATTGAATTTCATACTTCAATTTGGGCGTGATGATGGAAATGAGAAGAGCAGTAATTATTATGAAATAAGCTTGCCTCTTCTGGAGAATATTAATCCCGCGCAAATTACTGATAAGGAGATTTGGCAAAAGCACGCCATTGATGTCAACCTCAATGAACTTACCCAGCTCAAGGATTCTAGCTGGCTATATACTAAAAAAAACAGTAGAACCTTATTTAACAGGGCCCGCCAAGATAGCAGTTTGCGTATATCTGTAGTAGGTGACCCTTCCATGGCACAGATTAACTGGATGCGTTTAAGCCTGGCCGTTGATCCCAATGCCCCCGAACGGCAAAGTGGAGAAATCTGGGTCAATGACCTAAGGCTTGAGGGTGTTAATAAAACATGGGGAACTGCCATACGTACTTCCTTCCAAAGCAGTTTTTCTGATTTTATAGTTCTATCAGCGAGCTCAGCTCTAACCCATGGAGATTTTACCTCTTTTACTCAGGAACGCAAAACACCGGCCCAATCACTCAGTACCTTAGACTACAATACAGCGCTCACCATCAATACAAACAAATTTCTTCCTGATGAATGGGGAGTACAAACACCATTGAGCCTTAATTACCAAGCTCATATTGATCGTCCCTTTGTAAAGCCCTCCTCAGATATCAGGTTGCGGGGTAATGATTTATCCGATATAGGCACTGATCTGTTTAGTGGTAATTTGGTGACTCGCGACACCCTTTCCGATCAGGCTGAGCTCAACTCCCGGGTATACCAATTTTATTCCCGCACTCTGGGTTTAAGTACCAGTTACCGTAAGGACCGAAAATCAGACAATTTTTTCACGCAGACTTTTTTTGAAAGGCCAAGCTTGGAATATGGATACAACAGGTACGATGCTCTGGGCCCTAAAAGATCAGATAGCACCCGCAAGTACACAACTCGTTTGCAATACGATCTTTCACCCTACAAAAACCGTTCGTACCGGCCTCTCGAATTTACCCGCAACTGGGTTCTCATTCCGCGCTTTATCCGCGATTTTGAGTTTACTCCCTATCCAGATCAAATGCGTTTAGTGGTATTTGATTTAGCCTTTAATCGCAGTAATCAAACCAACCGATCAGATCTCAATCAAGATATCAATAAAGAAGAAGCGCTCTACAATGTAGACTTGGCGCATGAGTTTCAATTTAATTGGCGGACCTTTAATTTTCTCACATTTAACTACGGTGTTAAAGAGGAAGAGACCTGGATGATTATCACGAATCCTTTGCAAGTGATCAACTTTTTTCTTTTAATTCAGAGCAAGGATTTTTAGCCTCAGATCTTGTCTTTAATGGTATGGAGAGGCAGGTTTTTCAAAACGGCAGCTCCAAAACTGTAACCTATGGCATGCTTATGGCCGAAAATACCCGAACTCAAACTTTTGATGTAGACTTTTCTCCCCAGTTTTTTAACTGGCTACCTTTCAATACTCGGGCCAGTACCTCATACTCCCACAATATTCAGGAACTTTCCCAATCCCGTAACAACAGTGGTACTAACATACCGGAGCACTTTAAATCCTCTCTTAATCACAATTTGAGTTTTAATCCCTCTTTGCAACTATCAAGTATTTTTGGAAATCTCGATGCACAGGGGAAATCTTTCTTTGCAAAATCCCTCGTGGCGGTGCGGGATCGACTAGAAAAATGGCGTTTTTCCAGTATTACTGGCTCCTATTCCATCGGTCACCGCTTTGAAGGTGAAGAATTTGATTTTCAAGGATTATCTGACAGGGGTATTTCTTCCACAGAACTTCTGGCCTATCAGTTGGGTTTTCTTTACGCACCGCAATCCTTTTTTATTCCCGAACGATTGTGGGACGAAGTCATCATGGGCCGTAATTTTGATAACGGAGATCTGGATGCCTTTGATGTGTACAGTCCACCCCTCTTTGCTCAAAGTATAACCCCGCTTTCGCATGGAATAAACCAGGAAGCACGGACAAGTACCGGCTTTACTGTTCCAGGCCTTGATTTAGCAATTAACCCCTCCCTTAAATGGAGTCAGTCTTTTGTAGTCCGTCGTGATACAGTCACTCCCTACTCCGATACCACCCGTACCTGGCCTGAGGTTTTCGTGAGTGGCAACTTTTCAGACCTGACCCGAAAAATACCTTGGTTAGAGAATCATTTTTCACAATTTGGTCTCAGTTCAGCTTACGATTTTAAAATCACTCGGAAATTTGGAGTTTTATCTCAGGACGAGCAATCAAGGAGTATCACTCATTCCCTTCAGCCCTTGTTAAAAATTTCTATGACTACCAAAAAAAATCACCATTGGGATGCTGATTTTAACCTTGCCTGGGGATCTCGAGAATCAAAAATCAAGGATACAAGTGGTCGGGCTGAGGTGCGTACATATAAATCATTCACGGATACGGTACCTTTATGGAAACCCAGAGCACAGGGACGGGATTATAAAGAAGATGAAAATATCGCTGCCAGTGTCAAACTCGGCTGGAATTATGATTTACAGGCAAGTCGCGGAATTCCCCTAGGCCGCTTTTTTATCAAGCTCGAAAATAGTTTGCGCCTTAAAATGACAGGGGAATCTGCTTATTTACGAAACCGCACTTTTACATATAAGCCTATAGGCCTATCCGAAAGCCAACTTACCAAAGAAACTACCAAACATACCCTTGTAAATACCATTCAACCCGAATTGAACTACACCTTTACCCGAAAGGTAGATGCCTTGGCCTGGATCAGGGTTGTTTACAGCAAAGAATACCAAACCAATGAAGAAGAATCTCAATTCAGTTTTTTACTCCGGGGTGAAATCACTATGCGCTTTTAGGTGGATTTTACCTATATTATCGGGGCTTGTCGAAAAATCATGGGTAGTTAGAAGCCTATCCCCTCTATTTTATCTTCTATCGCTGTCTTGGAAGGACTTAAATGAATCGTACGTTACGCAGTAAAAGAGAAATTCTTATTAGTGTTACACCCTATGAAAAACGCGTTGCTATACTTGATGATAATCATCTAGCTGAAGTTTTTTATGAGCAACCTGAAGGTCATGTACAGGTTGGAAATATTTACAAGGGTGTAGTTAACGCTGTTTTACCTGGTTTGCAAGCCGCATTTGTAGATCTAGGCGTAGGCAAAGCAGGCTTTTTACATGTAGATGATGCTATAGATCGTACCAAAAGCCTCAGTTCGCAATATTCCGATGAAGATGAAGCCAGTGGAAAATCAGGCCCTACAGAAACTATAGATCAGCTCCTCAAAGTGGGGCAAGAACTACTTGTCCAGGTCACCAAAGAACCCATGGGAACCAAGGGGCCCAGGCTCACCACCCATCTTACTCTTCCAGGCCGTTTTCTTGTATGCTTGCCTGGCACTGATTTTGTGGGTGTTTCAAAAAAATCCCGTGATAATTTCAAGCGCCGCGAGTTGCGCCGCTTGGTTCAAAAACTCAAGGGCCCTGATGTTGGATATATTGTGCGTACCTTGGGCTTGCGCGAGTCTGAAGATGAATTCCGTAAACAAATGGAAATTCTCGAATCAAAATGGCGGAGTGTGCAACAAAATAAGCAAAGGGTAAAAGCGCCTGGCTTGCTCTACCGCGAATCTGATCTCTCAGAATCAACGATGCGGGATTATTTTTCCCAAAATGTTGATAAGGTAGTTGTAGACAATCAAGAAGAACACCGCAACATCGTAGACTATCTACGCGTTCTTAGCCCTGATTTAGTAGAAAAAGTTGAACTTTTTGGCGGGGCCACCACTCTTTTTGATTACTATGGTCTCGATGAAGAGCTTGAGAAAATTTTTGAAACCCGAGTCAATCTTCGTCGTGGTGGCTATCTCATCATCGAACAAACTGAGGCTCTAGTTTCCATTGATGTCAATACAGGGGGTAAGGTACGGGGACACGATCAAGGTAAAAATATCGTTGAAACCAACATCGATGCAGCCTGGGAAATTGCCAAACAAATGAGATTGCGCGATTTAGGTGGTCTTATCATCATCGACTTTATCGACATGGAAAGCCCTGAAGACCGCGAACGCGTTGAATCTGAATTTAAAAAAGCGATCCGCCAAGACAAAGCTCCCATTCATTTTGCACTTATTTCTCAATTCGGCCTAATGGAGTTAACCCGCAAAAGGGTTCGTGCTAATTTGGTTAAAAATACGCGGGATATTTGCCCCACATGTAATGGCAACCGGTATATCCCACGCCCACAGGCTATTCTGGCCGATATCGACCGTTGGGTGCGTCGTTGCAGGGTAAAATCCAGTTATAGACATTTACAACTCGCGCTTTCTAGCGAATTGACCGAAAAAGTTCTGGAAAATCGGGGCTTGATCGTTAAATTCTGGGAACGCAGGTATGGTCTAAAAATTGAGCTCCTCGAGGATGAATCTGCACCTCTTATCAGCTATCGTTTTTTTGACCCCAAAACAAATTCCGAAATAACGCATTTATTTACTACCACCTACGGTGAAGAAGCGCCAGCCGAGACCGAGGAAGACTAGATAACTGTTCCAAGAAATTAGGGTAAAAGCGAGCAAGTCTCTGGGCGGTAAGGAAGGGAAGCTAAGGGCTCCCCACCAGCAAAAAAGCAGGCTTTTTAGGATCAATCCTATTTATTTGCCTACCCTAGTCTAAGGATTTTAAGAAAAGCTCTCCAAAGCAATTGGATATTTGTCTGGTTTTAAATACTATTGGTTGTTCTTGCGAAAGTGGCGGAATTGGCAGACGCACTAGACTTAGGATCTAGCGCCTTCGGCATGGGGGTTCGACTCCCCCCTTTCGCACCAACCTTTTTTTCCCACCTCAACCACTCTATCAACTATGGAAGAACTTACTGTACATATATCTGAAACCAAAGCAACCCGGCGCGATTTAGATATCTCAATACCACGCTCCCGCTTTGAAAAATTTTTTGGTGAAAAAGTCAAAAAATACAGCAAGGAATTGCGACTTAATGGTTTTCGCAAAGGTAATGTCCCACAACGCCTTATTGCTGAGCGCTTCAAAGAACCAATCACTAACGAAGCCCTAGAGGCCCTTGTCAATGAGGTGATTAAAGAGGTCTGCGATAAAAACCAGATTGTACCTGTTTCACAGGCCCAGGTTGAAAGCTTGCGCAACGAAAATAATCAGCCCCTTACATTGAAAGCCTGGGTAGAAGTAGACCAACCGGTCGACTTTACTGAGTATAAAAATTTGGGTATAATCCTTCCTCCCGTTCTCCCAGCAACAGCTCAAGACGTAGAACAAATAATCACCAATTATGCCGAGAATGGCGGTCATGACCACGATGTGCAAGGGCCTGCTGCTGCGGGACAAATAGCCTTGGGTGAATACAAGGCTATTCATATCGGTGGGCAACCTACTCCACTAAACGAAAATAAAAAATTTCGAATTGTAGTGGGTAAAGACTCTCTGCCCGAGTTTAATGATGCCTTCGTTGGCGCACAGGCCGGCCAAACTCTTGAAATTAGCGTGAATTATCCTGCCGATTATAAGGTTGATTTCCTAGCAGGCAAACAGGCCCAGTACTCTATTTTTGTTGAAAAAATTATTGAGCGGCATTTGGCGAAAATTGATGATGAATATGCTCAAAAACTAGGCCTCAATTCATTAGAAGACTGGAAGCGTGGTATTGAGGCGCAAATTAATCAAGAACGAGCTCAGGTAGCCCAGCAACAAGCCAGTCTTGAAGCTGTTAAAACAGTTTTGTCTCGTCACCCCTTTGAAGTGCCTGAATCACAAATTCAACGCTTTGCTGAGCATATCAAAGAACAAAAATTTGGTGCTAAAAACAAACAGATCTCTCCTGAGGCCGAAAGTCAATTGCGCGCCGATTCCGAATTTGAGATCAAAAAAATGCGCCTACTTGATCAAATTGCTCAAAAAGAAAACATTAAAGCCACTCAAGCCGAGGTTGACGCTCGCATCCAAGATCTTGCTGACCGTTATGGAATGCCATTTGAGTCTATTAAATCTCACTTGCGTGAATCGGGCAGAATACAAGAAATCCGGCAAGATGTTCAGTATAGTAAGGTTTTGGGCTTCCTATGCGGAGCCGCTTTCTAGTTTAGCATTAACCTGACGGTTGCTCTGGTCAACTGGCAGGTTTTTTTTATCTTGCAAAGATACCCAACTAAAAGGCATAAAAATGTATATCCCAACCGTAATAGAGACCACGGGCCGTGGCGAGCGCGTCTACGATATTTACTCCCGTCTCCTCAAGGAACGCATTGTCTTTATAGGTTACGAGGTCAACGATGTAGTGGCTAATGCCATCATTGCCCAAATGATCTTTTTGGAACATGACGACCCCGATAAGGACATTATCCTCTACATTAATTCTCCCGGAGGTTATGTTTCAAGTGGTCTTGCCATTTACGATACTATCCAACATGTCAAACCCGATGTACAAACTATATGTATAGGATCTGCCGCCAGTATGGCAGCAGTATTGCTCGCGGCCGGAACAAAAGGCAAGCGGTTTATTTTACCCCATGGTAAGGTCATGCTTCACCAACCTTCCGGCATGACAACCGGTCAATCTTCTGATATTCAAATACATGCCCGTGAAATCCTCAAAACCAAACAAGAAATGAATAAAATCATTTCCAGGCATACCGGCCGCAGTGAAGAAGAAATACAACTCAAAACCGACCGCGATTTTTATATGAACTCACAAGAAGCAATTGAGTTTGGAGTGGTCGACGAAATTTTAAGCCGCACAACACTCGTAAAATAGTATGGCAAAAGCAGGCCGCAATTACGGCATGATCAACTGTTCTTTTTGCGGCAAATCCGCTGAGCAAGTTGAAAAAATAATTACAGGACCAAGTGTGCATATATGCAACGAATGTGTGCATATGTGTATGGACATCCTCTCTGAAGAAAAAACACGCGAAGCTCAAATCAAGGCCGGGGCAAAAACAGCCATACCCACTCCCCGCCAAATCCGTGAGCACCTTGACAATTATATAATTGGCCAAGATTATGCCAAAATGAGCCTCAGTGTGGCTGTTTATAACCATTACAAAAGGTTGTTAAACCGTGATAGTAAAGAGTCAACCATTGAAATAGAAAAATCAAATATCTTGTTCTGTGGAAGTACGGGTACAGGTAAAACGCTTTTGGCCCAAACCATGGCGCGCTTTCTTGATGTGCCTTTTACAATTGCCGATGCTACAGTCCTCACAGAAGCAGGATATGTCGGCGAAGATGTAGATAATATTATTGTCCGACTTTTGCAGGCCGCCAACTACGATGTGGATAAATGTGAGCGTGGTATCGTCTATGTAGATGAAATTGATAAAATCGCGCGTGCCAGTGCTAATCCTTCCATTACCCGCGATGTATCGGGCGAGGGTGTGCAGCAAGGCTTACTCAAACTGCTTGAGGGGAGTGTCTGTTCTGTTCCTCCCAAGGGTGGTCGTAAGCACCCTGAGCAATCCCTTGTACAAGTAAACACCCGTAATATCCTTTTCATATGCGGAGGGGCTTTCGAAGGTCTTCAAGATATAGTTAAACGCAGGGTAGGGGTAAGCAAGATGGGCTTTATTTCCTCCTCCAAAGAAAATGAAGTAGACCAATCCACTAATCTTTTGCGCCTTGTTGAACCCGATGACCTTATACAATTTGGGATTATCCCGGAACTCACCGGTCGTCTACCCGTTATTGCTCCGCTTGATCCCTTGGATGAAGCCGCTATGTACCGCATTCTCACTGAACCAAAAAATGCCCTGGTTAAACAGTTTACCCGCCTTCTAGAAATGGATGGTGTTAAATTAACCTTTACCGAAGAAGCCCTAAGGGCAATTGTACAGCAAGCCCTACAAAGGAAAACCGGCGCCAGGGGTTTGCGCTCCATAATGGAGTCTGTACTTTTAGGGCTCATGTACGACACCCCTTCCCGAACTGATTTAACAGAATGTGTTATTACTCAAAAAGTGGTTTTAAACAAATCAGAGCCCGAGCTGGTCTATAAAAAAACTCCTAAAATTGCCTAGGTTTCTGTTTTGAGGCTGTGGCCTTTTCTAAAAATTTAGGGTTTAAGAGCCCGGCTAGGTAGAGGGGTATACTTTGAAATTCAGTAGCATGTAAAATGCCTTCGCATATACTTAACTGCAAAGTGCATAGTAGCAAACATATGAATGACTGGTTTCTATACATCACTTTATCTAACTATGAATTCCACCTATAATTGGGCGCAACAATGCTTGTCAGCCTACCCACTTCAACTGGGTTGGCAAAAAACCTACCTGGCCCATTTACAAAGGGATGCCCAGGTGCTGGCAGATGGGCTTTTGGGCCTCTCATTAAAGCCGATCCTTCTATGTGGACCCTATGGTGGTGTATGGGATGCTTGGCCCAAGTGGCTGTGTGAACAAAAAAATTTCGAAGTATTTTCCTGTTCGCTATTAGCTGATAAGGATCTTGCGCTCCTTCATCAAACAATTCAAAATTGTCTAGAGAGTCAAAAAACAAGGGGAGGCATTAACCTTCTGTATATAACTGATTGCGATCGCTGTGATGCTATTACTCAAAAAATATTGGTTCAGGTGATCACAAATTTATACGCCAGCAATCTTTTGACAAAAGATGTTCCCACACAATCTCCACCCCTGCTGGTGCTCAAGGCAAGGGCTCGGTATAGAGTCACAGAAGAATTATTAAACCTTTGCTTAGTTTGCGAACATTATTTACCCTGGAATTTAGACAAACTGAATGCGCTAAGCAAGCAAGGTGTTCTTAACTCTACTGAATCCAAAACGGTTCTGGCCCCTGCGCTTTGTGGAGATGGGGTTGAGTTGATACCTTTACAAGTAGCAGTCTATGAAGGCCGCCCTGCTTGTTTTGTAACCAGTAATCTTTCTGGGCCACTGGCAGAACAAGGACAAATAGCTTACAGCCTGCTTAGAAAGTATAACTCTTTCTGGGGGTATTCAACTGAGTTATTAGCAAGCTTAACTGTACATATACATTTGGGTTCCGCACGAATTGCGAAACAAGGAACCTCGGCAGGGTTAGCTTTGTTTTTTGCCATAATTATTGAGTTAGACAGGTATGTACAGGCACAAGGTATGGGAGAAAATTCTGGACCCCCAAGGCCACCAGCTCTTTTAGAGTCCCTTGTAAACTACATTAAGCAAATAAGGTCTCATAATAATACTATCTGTGCCTCGGGTGAACTTGACCTGACTGGTCAGGTGGGAGGCGTTGATGGTTGGATTGAAAAAAAAATGACTTGTGAACTCATGAATGTACCCCTATGGGGTTCGTCCCTGTAACCAGGTCTCAAGTATAGTTAACAAGTCCTGTGCTGCAATGGGTTTGGTGATGTAATCATTCATGCCTGCCTCAAGACATTT
>Ga0116204_1000293_pt1 | contig 27691 bp, 28 predicted proteins | sample LakKivwa52mmetaG_FD_94481 | JGI IMG/M metagenome (GOLD analysis project Ga0116204, IMG submission 94481) | Anoxic lake water microbial communities from Lake Kivu, Rwanda to study Microbial Dark Matter (Phase II) - Lake Kivu water 52m metaG | ecosystem: Environmental > Aquatic > Freshwater > Lake... | reverse complement strand
GATTGTCCCGGATTGCCTTGCCGAAAGACATTTTCGACATGCTCAAGGAAAAGAAACACGTTGATAAAAACATCATCCTCGGCATCAGACCGGAATACATCTACGACCAACCGGAAACAATCGAAGCGAATGCAACCGGAAAAGTCAAACTAAAAGTCGACGTCGCCGAGCTTCTGGGCGCGGAAACATTGATTTATGCAAAAATCCATGGTCAAAACCTCATCGCGAGAGTTGATGCTCGCACGGATATTCATATGGGTGATGACATTGTTCTCGCTTTGGATATGAAGAAGGCCCACTTCTTCGATCCTGAAACGGAACTGAGAATTACAAAAGACTGACAAGTTGGTCACCCGCCCGGGTGGCCTCTTTTCATCAAACAGGACTTATTGTGAAAGTGTTTACCAAAGGTGGAAATAAAACCCGTTTTGGTGTACAATGAAAGCACCATGAATCAAATATAGGAGGATTAATATGGCGAAGCGAACAATTGCGGATTTGGAACTAAAAGGCAAGAAAGTGCTCATGCGGGTCGACTTCAATGTTCCCGTAAAGGGCGGTGTCATCACCGATGACAACCGGATCGTCCAAGCCCTTCCCACCATCCAACATGCGATCAATCAAGGGGGGAAAGTCGTTTTATTTTCCCATCTTGGAAGAGTCGAGAAAGCAGAAGACAAAGAAAAAAATTCTTTGTTTGTCGTTGCGGTCAGATTGCAAGAGTTGATTGGGAAGAAAGTGACGTTCATCCCTTTCACGCGTGGAAAAGAACTCGAAGAGGCGATCAAACAAATGAAGAACGGGGACGTCTTGATGTTTGAAAACACCCGGTTCGAAGACATCGAAGGCAAGAAAGAATCAAAAAACAACGAAGAACTGGGCAAGTATTGGGCATCCCTCGGGGATGTGTTCGTAAACGATGCGTTTGGAACCGCCCATCGTGCCCATGCATCCAATTCGGGAATCGCGAAAAACATGAAAGATGTTGTCGCAGGATTTTTGATGGAAAAAGAAATCAAGTTCATTGGTGAAGCGGTCGATGAACCCGTTCGTCCGTTTGTTGCGATTTTGGGAGGCGCGAAAGTGTCGGACAAAATCAAAGTCATTGAAAATTTGTTGTTGAAGGCGGACAAAATCTTCATCGGTGGAGCGATGGTGTTCACGTTTTTAAAGGCCAAAGGAATCGAAGTAGGAAAATCCAAGTGTGAAGTGGAATTCATCGATTTCGCAAAAGGACTTTTGGAAAAAGCCAAAGGCAAAATCATCCTCGGCGCAGATTGTGCATGTGCGAAAGAATTCAGCGCCGAAGCTGAATTGAGATATGCTGATTTTGAAGACATCGCACAAGATGAGATGGGACTAGACATTGGGCCAAAGACGATTGAAATGTTCAAGGCGGAACTGCAGGGAGCAAAAACCGTCGTATGGAACGGACCGATGGGCGTCTTCGAGTTTCCGAAGTTCGCCAAAGGCACGGAAGCGATATGCGAAATTCTTTCCAACTTAGACCAAGCAACGACCATCATCGGCGGAGGCGACTCCGCAGCCGCAGCAATCCAACTCGGATTCGCGGACAAGTTTTCCCACGTGTCGACCGGTGGTGGAGCGAGCCTTGAATATCTTGAAGGCAACATCCTACCCGGCGTGGAATGCATCAACGACAAATGAAAAACCTTCAGGAGAGAAAAATGAGAAAACCGATCATTGCTGGAAACTGGAAAATGTTCAAGACACGGGATGAGGCCGTCCAATTCATATTGGCGGTCAACCAACAAGTACCGTCTTCCGAGTTGGTCGATAGTGTCCTTTGCGCACAAGCGCCTTTGCTTGAAACCTTGGTCAAACGACAAGGGGAAAACATTCGAATTGGTGCACAAAACATGCATTATGAAGACGTTGGAGCATTCACCGGAGAAACATCGCCGCTGCTTCTTCGCAGCCTGGACGTAAAATATGTCATCATCGGCCATAGCGAACGCAGGGCGTTGTTTGGGGAAACCGACGAGGCGGTCAACAAAAAAATCCATGCCGCCTTGCGAAATGGGTTGATTCCCATTCTTTGCATTGGGGAGGAACTATCCGAGCGGGAACAAAACAAAACGGAAGAAGTGTTGTCCCACCAACTCAAGATGGATTTGAACGGATTGAACGAATCGCAGATACAAGATCTCGTCATCGCCTACGAACCGATTTGGGCGATTGGAACAGGACGAACCGCAACCCCCCAAATGGCAAACGAAACATGCGGGTTCATTCGAGAAAAGATCAAAACGATGTATTCCGAACAAACAGCAAATCGGATGCGAATCCAATACGGAGGAAGCGTCAAAACATCTAACATTGATGCCCTAATGGCTGAAGAACACATCGATGGGGCATTGATCGGCGGGGCAAGTTTGATCCCCGAAGATTTCGTGTTGTTCACAAAAGCGACCTTGAAATAATAAGTCCGAAAAGACCAATTTTTTCAAAAAAATTGGTCTTTTCAATCCTATATGTGAAAAGGAGGGAACATTATGTATGAAATCACCAAACGTGAAATTCAAGACGTGATCCAAAACCATTTCCAATCGGAAAACCCGCTTGTCTTGAGGAGGTTTCCGGCAAGGGAAAAAAAGAAGTTCATCGCGGTGTTTCTTATTCGAAATTTGTTTGAGGAAGGAAAAGTGTATTCTGAAAACGAAGTCAACCGAATTCTTCAAACCGTTTATTCCGACCATGTAACAATACGACGATATTTGGTCGATTATGGTTTTTTGATGCGAAAAACGGATGGGTCGGAGTATTGGAAGGGACCCGAACCCAAAGGGTTTGTGGGTGAAAAAACTTGACTTTGCCTAAGGATTCCTGTATAATGAACCAAGTGCGATAAAGGCAGCATTCATCGGCTCCAGCCCCCAGATTGTCATTCATTGTTTTAAGCAAGTAGTCTCGCTGCACTAGATGAACGCACAAGACGGTCTGACCTGGAACAGAGATGGATTTCTTATCCACAAATTATGAAGAAGGAGGGAAAACAATGGCACGCTACACAGGTTCTACTTGGAAAAAGTCAAGAAGATTGAAGTTTTCAATTTTGGAAACCGGAGAAGAATTGCAAAGAAGACCATATGCGCCGGGACAACACGGACAACGCCGCACAAAAGTGACCGAATACGGCACACAGTTGCAGGAAAAGCAAAAGGTTCGCTTTCTTTACGGAATCAATGAACGTCAATTCAAAAACTTGTTTGTCAAAGCCGGGAAACTTCAAGGCAAACAAGGGGAAAACTTCTTGTTTTTGCTTGAATCGAGAATCGACAACCTTGTCTACCGCATGGGATTGGCAACAACCCGCAAGCAAGCACGTCAACTCGTGACGCATGGTCACATCACCGTTGATGGCAAAAAAGTGGATATCGCGTCGTTCCTCGTCAAACCGGGACAAATCATTTCCGTCAAAGAAGGTTCGAGAAAACTCGATATCGTCAAGACATCATTGGAATCGATCGTCACCCGTTTGGAATTTGTCACGTTTGATGAAAACGAGATGAAGGGAACGTTTGTGCGCTATCCGGAAAGAGGCGAAATCTTGCCGGATATCCGCGAAAATCTCATCGTTGAATTCTACAACCGATAACAACGAAAAGAGTCACCGCGTGACTCTTTTTGTTTGAAATAGATGAAATCTAAAATGTATAAAAATATCAACAAATCAAAAAGCAGTGACTAACCAGACACTGCTTTTGTTGTTTTCAAACTAGATCGTATGGATTTTTCAATCAGGTGGACGGCCTTGGTCAAGTATTCTTCATCGATGTCGTCAAACCGGTCAAACAGCGGACTGTCGATGTCGAGCAAACCCCAAACGGATTGCTTCTCAATCATGATTGGGATGACGATTTCTGAATTGGTCGAGGCATCGCAGGCGATGTGGTTTTTGAAGGTGTGCACATTTGGCACGACGAGCATCGTCTGCATCGTGAAGGAAGCCCCACAAACACCGCTGTCGGGTTTGATTCGGATGCAGGCGGGAAGACCTTGGAACGGACCCAAGACGAGGCAATCATCGTTTGCATCATAGATGTAAAAACCAACCCAATTGATGTCGGTCACAAAATAACTGAAAAGACTCGATGCGTTTGACAAGTTTGCGACGATGTTTTTTTCGCCTTGAATCAACCCTTGTAACATTTGTAACATCATTTCGTAGTTTTCACGCTTGTCATCGGACAATTTTACGGGTTTGAACATATGGGTTCTCCTCTGGAACGTAGTTTTCACGTAACAAAAGTTACGAAACCTGTTTGTAACCTATGTTACAATATGAGGTGGGGTACTCGTTCATTATAACGCAAACGAGGAATGAAATGCAATTAAATTTTTGCATTTTGAGGGGTTCGGTGTTATAATGAAAATGACTTTCCGACAAAGGTGGGATATTGTGATATATTTCGATTATGCGGCGACATCGCCCGTCGACGAAGATGTAATGGATGCGTATGTACAAACGACCAAGGAATTGTGGGGGAACACAAGCAGTCTCCATCGGTTCGGTTTGAGAAGCAACGAGCGGCTCCATCAATGTTATAAAGAAATTCATCGGGCGTTGAACCTTGAAAACAGGAAAATTATCTTCACGAGCGGATCGACCGAGGCGAACAATCTCGGTTTCTTCGGCGTTGTGAATGCTTCGAACGCACGAAGAAAAAATATCATCACGACGAAAATCGAACATCCCGCAGTGTTGGAAATTTGCCGACATTTGGAAGAGACAGGGGTATCCCTCACCTATCTTTCCGTGGACGAATCAGGAAGAATCAACCTTGCCGAACTTGAAAATGCAATTGACAAAGACACCGTTTTGGTTTCTGTCATGTGGGTAAACAACATCATCGGGACGATCGAACCGATTGGTGAAATCGCAAAAATTGTCAAGAAGCACCCAAAATGCAAACTATTGGTCGATGCCGTGCAAGGTTTGACAAAGGTCGAACCCGATTTTGATTGGAACGATATTGACATGTTCACACTCAGTTCGCACAAGATTTACGGTCCGAAGGGAACGGGTGCGCTCATATATCGAGCAGACATCGATCTTTCCCATCATTTGTTCGGATCCAAACAACAATACGGAATAAAACCGGGAACCGTCGATCTTCCTGGAGCGGTGGCGACGACGATGGCCATCACGAAGTACACCAACCTGCTTCGAGAACACCACGCTTTTGTGATGGAAAAGTACATGTTTTTGCGAAGTGAATTGGAGAAAAACCCAAAGATATGGATCAACTCGCCTAAGATGAATTTTTCTCCTTTCATCTTCAACATATCGATTCCGACAATCAAAGGGGAAGTTTTGGTGCGGACGCTCGAGGATCAAGACATTATGGTCTCTACTGGAGCGGCGTGCAGTTCAAAAGAAAAACGGTTGGAAAAAACGGTGTTTGAAACGACATCCGATGAGCAACGGGCGATGACATCGATCCGAATCAGTTTGTCCCATCATACAACGATGGAAGAAGTGGAAAAACTTCTTTCCGCGCTATCCGCCATAACGAAGGGGTAATTATGTTGTATGACCGAATATTGATCCGATACGGCGAAATGGTGCTCAAAGGAGACAACAAAAAACAATTCTCAAAAAAAATCCAAGAACACATTCGAGCCAAACTGAAGCACCACACGCACTTCAAGTTCACCAGCTTGGGGCCCCGCCTTATGATCGAAACGGGTTCGCCGATTCCTTCCGATGTCGTCGGATTGCTCGCAGAAATACCCGGAATTTATTCATTCAGTCCCGTTGCGCGATGCAAATCGGAATTTGAGATCATCCGGGATTGCGCATTGGACGTGTTGAAACAAGAATTAAGCGACATCGGTGCGACCATCAAGGTGGAAACAAATCGCGCGGACAAGAGCATCCCGCTCACTTCGCTAGAGATGACCAAGGAAATTTCAAGGCATTTGTTTAAAAACGTTCCCAACCTCAAAGCCGATGTCCATCACCCCGACATGGTTTTAAACGTCGATGTTCGAAAAGAAGGAACATTCATCTACACGAAAGTCATCAAGGGGATGGGAGGGTTCCCGTATGGAACCCTTGGAAAAGGATTGTTGTTGGCAAGCGGCGGGATCGATTCCCCGGTTGCCGGATTTCTTGCGATGAAGCGAGGGATTGAAATCGAAGCCGTTCATTTCGCCAGCTATCCCCATACCTCGAAGTTGGCCGAACAAAAGGTGGTCGACTTGATGGAAACACTCGCCAAGTATTCGGACACGAAAACGATTCGTCTCCATGTTGTACCCTTCACCAAGATTCAAGAATCGATCTTTCAAACCTCGGAATCCGACTACATCATCACAATCATGCGAAGAATGATGGTTCGAATATCCGAAGAGATATGTAAAAAAAGAAACATGCGGGCGATGATCACGGGGGAATCGGTCGGTCAAGTCGCTTCCCAAACGCTTGAATCACTCGCGACAATCAACGAACCGGTCACATTGCCGATTTTGAGACCACTGGCGATGATGGACAAGGAAGATATTGTTCAAATGGCAAAGGAAATCAAAACGTATTCGATTTCAATCAGACCTTATGATGATTGTTGCACGGTGTTTGTGCCAAAGCATCCAAGCATTCGTCCAAGGGTCAAACTGGCTTATGTTCAGGAAGCAAAATCCGATTTTGCATCCTTGATTGAGGATGCGCTTTCTTCCATAAAAACCATTGAACTTTCATCCGATCGACACTATTCCGTTCTTGAGAACGGTTTTTACCCTTTCGAGTGAGAAGGTTCATTCTTTTTGTGGAAATAGAAACGATTTTGTGGTATGATAGCAAACAGCAAAAACGAAAGGAGAAAGCAAGGGCATCCTTGTGCGTGAAAAAATGGACGATGATTTGAAATTGGACTTGGTTGAAGAAGAAGACGAAAACAACCCCGTTGAAAACGAAGCACCGGACATCTCGGATTTGGAAATGGATGAAGAAATCGAAGACAGCGAGAAAGAAAAAGCGCTCAAACGCAAAAATGAGATTCTTTCGATTTTGAACAAATACAACGAAGACATGCTGGACGAAGGCGCATCGGACATGGCCGAAGCGACAATTTTGGATTTGGAGGAGGAATATGCCATTTTGGAAGACGCCTACCCCGAAAAAGCGGAATCAGAGGCGCAAGAATCTTGGGTTTCCCGCGTTAGTTGGTGGATCATCCTCTATCCGATTTTGGTCACTTTTTTGACAATGCCCGCTTTGGTGAAAATTGTCGGACTTGAAATCAACGAGATCATCAAAACACTCATTCCAAACATGCCAGCGCTATCTGGGTTGTGGTTCTATCTTGCAGTCATCTTGTTTTTGTATCCAATCGTGATGGTGGTGATTACGTGGACCATTCACGGATTCATCCGAAAATCGGAGAACAAACGATTTTTCAAATGGGTGTTCTTGTATCATATCCTTTACTTCATCGGCACCACTTTGTTTTTGTTTTTTGACTTGTATCTTCCGATTGTGCGCTAGAGGGTCGTTTTCATGAAGACAATCACTTCGATACACAACGAAGCCATCAAAGAGTTCCTCCGATTAAAGGATAAAAAAACACGAACCGAAGAAGGAAAATTTTTGATCGAAGGATATCATTTGATCGAGGAAGCCCAAAAAAGCGGTCGATTGACGACGGTTCTCCTGACAAACCCCGACGATCAAATCGAAGGAATCGAAAATTTTTTGGTCACACCGGACATCTTGAAAAAGATGTCTTCGACCATCACTCCTCAAAACATCGTTGGAATCGCGACCATCGAACCGAACTTTTCATTTCGATACGATCGATATCTTATTGTGGATGGCATTCAAGATCCCGGGAATTTGGGGACCATCATACGCAATGCTTTGGGATTTGGCGTCCAAGCCGTCATCTTGTCGGAGGATAGCGTGGATTATCTCAATGAAAAAGTGGTTCGTTCGACCCAAGGAGCGCTCTTTGAACTCGCATTTTGCACAATGAATTTGGAAACGGCGATTCGAGGGATTCAAAAACAAGGAATCAACGTATACGCAACGATGTTGGAAGATGCCGAAGATGTTCGAAATGTCGAGTTTGGAAATCAATTCGCCATTGTTTTGGGCAATGAAGGACGAGGAATCCGAAAAGAAGTATCCGACCTCGCCAACATCAAAATTACGATTCCGATGAACCCACAATTGGAGTCGCTCAACGTGGGGGTTGCCTCCGGCATCCTTTTATACGAGACAATTCGAAACAAAAATAGATAACAGTCGCTCGGAATGGAGGGATGAACATGCCCGAGTATCATGCTAAGTGGTACAAACTGGATAACGCCGCTAAGGTGTTTCCCGCCGTCGCCAACCTAAAAAGAACATACATGTTTCGCGTCGGTGCCGTTCTCAAGGAAGACATCGACAAAGACGTTTTGCAACAAGCACTCGTCGATGTCGTCAAACGGTTTCCAAGCTTCAACGTGCGCATACGAAAAGGACTTTTTTGGTATTATTTTGAGACGAACCATAAAAATCCGATTGTTTTAGAAGAAGACCCCTTCATCGGAAAATACCTTGTTTTCAAAGACAACAACGATTTTTTGTTCCGAACGTTGTATTACGGGAAACGGTTGTCGTTTGAGATGTTTCACTCGATCACAGACGGAACAGGCGCATTGGAGTTTTTGAAGGCGATCTTGTTTCAATACTTGAAATTGAAAGGGAAGAGCGTCACATCCGACGGAATGATTTTAACGAGCGAGATGGAAATCCTCAAAGAGGAAGAACAAGACAGTTTCCTGAAAAACTACGACAAAAACGTCAAAGTGAATAGAAAAGAACCCAAAGCTTATCACCTAAAGGGAACAAACTACGATGAGTTTTGGCAAGGAATCATTCATGGAATCCTTGATGTTGACGATTTGAAAGTGCTCGCCAAAGAAAAAAATGTCACAATCACGGAATATCTATGCGGGGTGTTGACGTATTGCATCTATGTCACGGAGCTCAAACACGTGAAAACGAAACGCGCGTTCCGTTTCTTTCTTCCGGTCAATTTGCGGCGATTTTTTGATTCGAAGACATTGCGAAATTTCGCCTTGTTTGTTCGGACGACCCAATACTTAAGCGGCAAGGAGCTTTCCTTCGAAGAAATTTTGGAAGAATCAGCAACACAAATCCGTGCCGGGCTTTCGAAAGATAAACTGCTCGCTGCGCTTTCCTCCAACGTTAAATTTGAAAAAAACATTTTCTTGAGAATCACCCCCTTGTTCATCAAGATTTTTGCCCTTAGAATCGGATATAAGTTGCTCGGTGAGGATGTGAACTCTTTCGCAATGTCGAATCTCGGCGTGATTGATCTTCCCGAATCGATGAAAAATGAAATCAACCGTTTTGAGTTTTCAATCGGCGCGAGCCAAATATGCAAAAAAAACGCGGCCATTGCCACATACAACAACCAATTGGTCATTTCGTTTTCCACGCTCGCCATCGAACGCGCCCTTGAACGTGAATTCTTCCGTTTTCTTTCTTCAAGAGGCGTGAAAGTCATCATCGAAACCAACGAATTGGAGGTGTAAAGGGATGAAATATTGCAAAAAATGCATAGTCTCCTTGAATACACAGCGGATGACGTGTCCGCTTTGTGGAAGTTCCTTGTCAAAAAGCGAATTGGACACTTCGACCGAGTATGCTCCATACCCCGGATATCAACCAAGAACGTACAAGAGTGGAATTTTGGTGAAGTTGTTTTTGTTCTTATCAATCGTGGGGGCGTTTGTGTCGATTGTTGTCAACGCGATGACGTTCGACTCATCCAAACCGACGTTTTGGTCGGTCATCGTCATTGGATGCATCCTGTATGCGTGGGTCTTGATTCGAAACACGATCATCGCCAAAATCAACATCGGTCGAAAACTTCTGTTCCAAACCATCGCCCTTCCTTTGTTGTTGATTGTGATTGAGAAAATGACTTTGACAAGCAATTGGGCGCTAGATTATATTGCACCATTTTTGACGGTCATCGCCACCGTCGCCATTTTGATGCTTGTGTTCATCCGTCCAAGCAAATATGGCGAGTACGTCATATACTTGTTGATGATGAACATGCTTGGTGTTGTTCCGATTGCCTTATTCTACATGGGCATCATTATGATTTTGTGGCCAAGCGTGATTGCGGCATCGTTATCTTTCCTTACCTTCCTTGGAATGTGGGTTTTCGCGGGCAGAGAAACCAAGAACGAACTAAAAAAAATCTTCCATATATGAGAAAAATCCGGGAAATGATCCCGGATTTTATTAAACATTGAAACAACTGTCCCCGATGAATTCCCTTAAAAGGGAATTGCATGGGACGAGTTTTTCATCAATATCCACGAAGTATTTTAGAAACTTCAACAAGCGATTCGCAGTCATGAAATACTCGCTGTTTCGATCGATTTCAAGCAATGTCGGCATTGCGTATTTTTTCATGACACACAACTCATACACCAACGAAGAATTGAAAACATAATCGGCATTTTCCTGATGGGGATAAATCCAACGGAATTCTCCCCTTCGGACCGAGGGCCACATCGAAATCGTCTGAATCGCCGGGGAGTTTCGAAACTTTTTATCCCGGACAATTCGTCTAAGAAGACGGATGTCGGTTATGCTGATTGGGTTGTGATTATCGATGTTCATTTGGAGTTGTGGACTGATGAAAATCTTGAACTTTTGATGTTTTGGGATGGTCGATGTCAATGTTTCATTCAGGGCATGAATTCCTTCGATGATGATTGGGCTGGACTCGTCGATTCGCATTTTTTTGTAATGGGTCCTACGACCGATGGTAAAGTCGAAATGGGGAATTTCCACTTCGTCTCCTTGAATCAACGACAACATGTTTTGGTTGAAAAGGGCGTAGTCGAGGGTGTTGATGTTCTCAAGGTCGACTTGTCCGTTTTCATCGGGCAAGATGTCTTCGCGATTAAGATAATAGTCATCGAGGGAAATCATGACAGGTTTCAATCCCTTGGTCATCAATTCGATTTTCAATCGCGTGGAAAACGTTGTTTTTCCACTTGAGGAAGGGCCGGCGATCGCAATCAAACGGATGTTTTCGATGTCTGCTTTGATTTTGTTTCCAAGATCGGACAACATGGCGCTTTGACGCACTTCCGACATTTGGACAAACTCAACCACGGATTTGCTTTTTGCTTGGCGGTTCACATCGGCGATCGTTTTCGCTGATGTCGTGTCTGCCCAACGGGAAGCTTCTTTCAACGTTCTTCCGTAGATGGGGGCGTCTTCGAAACGGGGAATGTTTCCGCCGGCTTCCGCACGAGGGTATTGGATCAAGATTCCCGGGTGATAGGCACGAAGGACAAACGATTTCAAATATCCCGTTGAAGGAACCATGTATCCGTACATATAATTCGTGTACTCTCCGCCCGTGTATAGATGGACGTTTTTTTCGGGGCGGTAACGAATGATGTCGATTTTGTCGTCGTATCCGTTTTCCTTGTAAAAAAGGACGGCTTCTTCGTTTGATACGATTTTCCGAATGAAAGGCAAATCGGCTTCGATCAATCGGTTTATTTCCGTGATTACATTCGCCACGATGTTTTTCATGTCGTATTGGTGCTCGAGATTCAAGATTTGACAGAAGATCGAACGGGATATGCTATAGTTGAATTTTATTTTGAAATCGGGATATATGTTTTTAAACGCCCACGCAACCAAAAAGCGCAAACTCGATTCATACACATAAACCGCATCAGGATTTTTTGAATTTAAAAATTCAATTGTCGCATCGTAGCTGACCTCATAGGTCAATTCACGAAGTCTGTGATTGACCAAGGCTACAAAATACTCTTTGTTCGGATCCTCGATTAAATCCATCAATCTCGTTTTCATGGTCATTTCGCGGGTTTGGTTGTTGATTTTCAAAACAAACATCGTCCTTCATCCTTTCTAGGTGGTGCCAAAGTGTATAAACATTTTACCAAAAAACACAAAAAAAGCAAGAACAATCATCCGATGGTGAGGAAAAAACAATGAAAAACATGAAAACATTTTCATTTGTGACGAATGAAGGCATCAATTGCTTGACTTTGTGACAGGGGTGTGATACAATTTTACAGTAGGATAGGATTTGACGAGTGAGGTTATCAATAATCTCACTTGTTTTTATGGAGGACTCCCATGAATGATTTGGAAAGAAAAATGTTTGAGGAAGCCAAAAGACTATCATCCCCACTTGGTCTTGTGGTCGAAGGCGTCGAATACGTCAAAGAAGGTGGGATGATGATTTTGCGCATCATCGTGGACAAAGAAGGTGGACTTGAAATCGAGGACACCGCCCGGCTCAGCGAAGTAATCAGTGCACGACTTGACGAACTGGATCCGATTCAGGAAGACTACTGCTTGGAGGTATGTTCTCCTGGTCTTGAAAAACCGATCAAAACGAAAGAAGAACTCACCAAGCATATCGGAAAATTCATTAGCGTGAAAACAATGAATCCCAATATAAAAAATCGAGAATGGACGGGAACGCTTGTTGCGTTTGATGGAAGCATCCTCACGTTGAACGTCAAAGTCCGAACCATTTCAAAAACAATTGAGATCGAATACGACCAAATTGCCGAAATAAAGACGGCGATTGAATTTTAGGAGGAAACTACAGATGATCAGTAAAAATTTCTTTGACGCCTTGGAGGCGATCTCGTTCGAACGGGGACTCGATATCGATGAAATCCTCGCAAAAGTCGAACAAGCGGTTGGAGCGGCTTGTAGAAACGCAGAACCTCCATTCACCGGTGATATCATCGTTGAGTTTTCCAACGACAAGAAACGGGTGCGCGTATTCGAGGAAAAGACCGTGGTCGATCAAATCGATCCCGCAGGTCCCAAAGGACAGATTTTGCTTGAAGATGCCAAGCTTCAGAAAGATCGGATTCGCATCGGTACCGTCATTCGAAAGGAAATCAATTTGGAATCCGAACTTGGGAGAAAACCGGCTTCGATTTTCAAACAAGTCTTCACGCAAGGACTCAAAGATCTCGAACGTGAAAAAGCCTATCAGTTTTTTAAGGATCGTGAAAATGAGATCATCACCGTTAAAGTGAACAAAGTGGCGGAAGATTATTTCACATTCAACATGGGAATGAACACCGAATCGTTCATGCCGCTCAAAGAAGCGATTCCCGGTGAGATTCTTAGGGAAGGACAAGACATTAAGGTTTATATCACCCGCGTTGAAAAAACGGGAAAAGGGCCGAAAGTGTACGTCTCGCGATCGACGCGCGATATTGTCAAACGCTTGTTTGAATTGACCATTCCTGAGATCGCAAGCGGTGATGTTGAAATCATCGCAATTGCTCGGGATGCGGGGAGCCGGACGAAAGTTGGCGTCATGTCGAACAATCCGATGGTTGATCCGAAGGGTGCGTGCGTCGGCATGCAAGGTCAGCGCATCAAAATCATCAACGAAGCGCTCAACAACGAGCGGATCGACATCTTCACGTGGAAGCACAATTCAATCGATTTGATTGCAGAAGCGTTGACGCCAGCAAGAGCGATTTGTGTGATTCCAAACGAAAAGGAAAAAACATCAATCGTGATAGTCCCCGATGACCAATTTTCGCTTGCGATCGGCCGCGGAGGACAAAATGCAAAACTTGCTTCCTATGCAACTGGATGGAAAATCGACATCAAGGATGAATCCACAGCGCACAAAGAAGGCATCAATTTCGTCCCAAACATCAACAGTTAAAAAAGAAAGGGGAAACGACATGGTAAAAGTGAAAAAAATTCCGTTAAGAAAATGCGTCGTCACCAACGAGCAGCATCCGAAATCGGAAATGTTCCGCATCGTGAGAGACCCCGACGGAAACGTGATCGTCGACAAAACCGGAAAAGCAAAAGGACGAGGAGCCTACCTCAGCAAAAATAAAACGGCGATTGCTGCGGCAAAAAAGAAGAAATCGCTCGACCACCATTTGGAGGTGGCTGTTCCGGATGCTGTTTACGAACAATTGATGGGAATGATTGACAGTGACAAACAAACAAAGAACACTAAATAGTCTTGGTTTGGCCATGCGGGCCGGAAAAATAACATCCGGAGAAGAAGCGGTCATCAAGTCGATGCAAGCGGGGAAAGTGAAAGTGCTTTTCATCGCGAAGGACGCATCCGACTCGACCAAAGACAAGATGGAGAAAAAAGCATTTTTTTATCACGTGATGACCATCGGTGCATTCACAGCTGAAGAATTGTCAAAAGCCATTGGCAAACTTCATCGCAGGACGGTCGGCGTTTGTGACGATGGATTCGCACAGATGATCGCGGGTTATACAGAAAGAGGTGACCTTCATGAAGGTTAAAGACTTGGCAATCATATTGAAGGCGGACGTTTCCGAGCTGATCCGAGCGCTCAAAAACGTGGAAATCGACGCCGATTTGGAAACGGAAGTGGAAAAGGACATCCAGAAAAAACTGGCGAAACGTTACAACATCCAATTCCCTTTTAAGACTGTAAAGGCGGCACCTCCGAAACCCGTCAAAGAAGAACCGGTTTCAATTCCCGAACCCGTTGTTGTTGTTGAAAAACCGGTTGAAATCATACACCCCGTTGAACCGGTTTCTTCCCATCCAACAAAAAATGCGGAACCAATCGTCGACAAAAAAACCGAACCGATTCAAATCGTCGAAGAAATCGTCGATGATGGCACAAAACCCGTTGATTTGTCCGGTCCGATTGATGAAACCTATGAAGAATACGTTCCGGCGACGCCCGAAAAAGTCAAGCGAAAGAAAATCATTAAGAAAGACAAGGAAAAGAACATCGAACATCGAATTAGCAACATTCCAAGCAGTAAAAAAGAAACACCGTCGTCCGTGCTCATCTATGAACCTGGAATGACCGTGTCCCAAATCGCAGAGATCTTGCGTCAACCGATCAAGGATGTTGTCAAGACCTTGTTCGTTCAAATGAAAATCATGGCCTCGGCCACACAAATTCTCGATCGAGATGTCGTTGAACTGCTCGCTTTGGAATATGGATTCGAAATACAAAATAAAGTCAGCACCGATTTGAGTCGTTTTGAAGACATCGAAATTGTGGATTCGGAACTCGAACTCGTGACACGACCTCCGATTGTCACCATCATGGGACACGTCGATCATGGGAAAACCACTCTCCTTGACACGATTCGCAACTCCAAGGTGGTCGCAGGCGAGGCGGGAGGAATCACCCAGCACATCGGAGCGTACCAAGTTGAGAAAAACAATCGGAAAATCACGTTTGTCGATACCCCGGGACACGCGGTGTTCACTGAAATGAGAGCGCGTGGCGCACAAATCACAGACATTGTCATTTTGGTCGTTGCTGCGGACGATGGGGTCATGCCACAAACGAGAGAAGCCATCGAACATGCGCAAGCAGCGAAAGTTCCCATCATCGTCGCTGTCAACAAAATGGATAAACGCGACATCAACGTCGACCGAATCAAGCAAGAATTGACCGAATTCAATCTCGTTCCCGAGGAATGGGGCGGAAGCACGATGTTTGCCTATGTGTCCGCTTTGACCGGTAAAGGGGTGGATGACCTTCTTGAAATGGTCTTGTTGGCAAGCGAAATGGAAAATTATCGCGCAAATCCGAACCGTCTGGGCGTCGGCACCGTGATTGAGGCCAAACTTGACAAAGGAAAAGGCGCGGTTGCGACCATGCTTGTTCAAAATGGTTCGATTCGTGTTGGAGACATCATCATGGTTGGAAACACCTATGGAAAAATCCGTGCGATGCAAGATGAAAAGGGACGTACCGTAACGGTTGCGGAACCTTCGAAACCGGTTGAAATCACCGGTTTATCCGAAGTGCCTTTCGCAGGCGACCGCTTCATGATTTTAAAAGACGAAAAGCTTGCACGGGAAACCTCCGAAACGAGAGCGTTCCGGAAATTCAGCGAAGACAAAGGAGTCGGAAAACCCGTCTCTTTGGTCGATATTTTCGGACAAATGGGCGATGTTTTGAAGGAACTTAACATCATCATCAAGGGAGATGTCCAAGGATCGATTGAGGCCTTGAGGGGATCGATTGAGAAAATCAACATCAAAGGGACAAAAATCAACATCATCAGCGCACGCGTCGGAGCGATCAACGAAACCGATGTCAGTTTGGCGTTGGCATCAAAAGCGATCATCATCGGATTTAACATCCGTCCGTCCACGGCGGTGGTCGACTTTGCATCTGAAAAAGGCGTTGAAATCCGTTTGTATGACATCATCTATAAACTGATTGAAGACATCGAGGCAGCCACAAAAGGTATGCTTGATCCCGTATTCACCGAAAAAATCATGGGACAAGCGGAAGTCCGCGAACTCTACAAAGTTTCAAAAGTCGGTACGATTGCCGGATGTTATGTCACAACCGGAACCATCGTCCGAAGCAGCAGTGTTCGTCTGATCCGAAACAACATCGTTGTCTACAATGGAAAAATGTCTTCCCTGAAACGATTCAAGGATGATGCGAAAGAAGTTCGCACCGGATTCGAATGCGGAATCACCATTGAGAATTACAACGACTTGAAAATCGGAGACATCATCGAGTGTTTCACGATGGTTGAAGTTGAAACAAAATAACAAGGAGGAAATGCGATGTCTTTTAGAATCGAACGAATCGAAAAAATTGTCGAACGGGAACTCGGAATGATTTTCTTTTCCGAATCCAGGGATGATCGATTAAGAAATGTGAACATCACGAAAGTGAAAATGACCAAAGACGGATCGCTTGCCACCATCCATTTCACAACAAGAAAAGAAGTTTTGGATGACAAAACGGCACTTCAAGCCCTGGAGTCCGCCAAAGGTTTTTTAAAGACGGAACTAAGCAAACGGATGGACATCCGAAAGATTCCCGATCTTCGATTCAAACGGGATGAATCGTTGGACTACGGCAACAAAATCGAGTCCATTTTATCGGAATTGAAGAAATGACGAAAGAGACGCACGCGTGCGTCTCTTTTCGATAGATTTGATTGCGAACGAACGACAAAAATGGTAAAATGATGTCATCGAAAAGATTGCGAGGATATTAGATGTTTGAAACAAAAGGATTGGTCAAAGTATACAAGTCCAAAAAAGGACAAAAAGTAACCGCCCTCGACCATGTCGATCTTCAATTTGAAGAAAAGGGCGTTGTTTTCATCCTTGGGAAAAGCGGAAGCGGGAAATCGACGCTTTTAAATGTATTGGGCGGTCTCGATAGTTACGACGGTGGCGAGATCATCATCAAGGGAAAATCAAGCAAAAATTTCAAGGCGAGGGATTTCGACTCTTATCGAAACACATACGTCGGATTCATCTTCCAAGATTACAACATATTGGAGGAATTCAGCGTCTCGAAAAATTTAGGCATCGCGCTTCAACTTCAACGCAAACCCGCCGATGAGATTGCGATTCAAGCCCTTCTCGAACAAGTCGACTTGGGCGGGCTTGGGAATAGAAACCCAAACGAACTATCCGGTGGGCAAAAGCAACGGGTTGCGATTGCGAGAGCGTTGATTAAAAATCCGGATATCATCATGGCTGATGAGCCAACGGGAAACCTCGACAGCAAAACCGGAACCCAAGTGTTCGAAACCTTACAAAAACTGGGTCGGGAGAAGTTGGTTCTCGTTGTGTCGCACGACCGCGAGTCGGCCGAAAAGTATGCAACCCGAATCATCGAACTTTCCGATGGAAAAGTAATAAGCGACATCAAACGCACGGACAACGGATTTGAAGGAACCATCAAAGGGATAAAAATCCTTGATGGGAAAATGGTGCATATTCCCCATGGGCACGTTTTGACAAACGACGATTTGGAAACGATCAACCGTTTGCTATCTACCTCCAAAGAAGACATGGTGTTGACAGCCGATCCTGAAATCATGAACCGCGTTCACGACAAGGCACAACCCAAGAAAAAGGGAAAGTTCGTTCCAACTTCGGAATGCGACAACAATTACCAGCAATACGGACCCGACGATTTCAAAGTCATCAAATCCAAATTGCCATACATCGACTCATTTAAAATGGGGGCGACCGGACTTCGTGCCAAGAAATTTCGTTTGGTAATGACGATCTTGCTAAGTGTCATCGCCTTCACGTTTTTCACCTTGTCCGATATGTTGTCGAGTTTCGATGTTGCCGGAAACACCGTGCAAACGATGTACGACAACGACTTCAGAGTCGTCTCGATTACGCGCAAAGACATCAAGTACGTTCCGGGATGGGATGGAGAACCCTATGCGATTGAGATTGGGGCTAATTTTTCATCGGCTGATCATGAGTTGTTTGCGAACCGATACCCTACGATTGACATGTTTGATCGCTATGAAAAGGCTGTTTTTCTCCCCCCGTTGTTTCACGAAATCACAAGCGGTGCATCCATGTACTACACCGATTCGACCAAGGGCTTTTTGGAACTTGACTCTTTCGCCGATCTTGGTTTGACGAGTGTTCCGATTTCGGGAAGTTACTTTCCGCTCACGGTAACGGAAATTGCAATCACGGACTATATCGCCGATCATTTTCTTAAAAATGGTTTGAAAGGAACCGGCGCGATTACCTCGAAGGAACAACTGATAGGAAAATCGATTGCGTTTTTTGAACAAACGTATAAAATCACGGCGATCGTGGATACGGGAATCGACATTGAAACGTATAAGACAATTCTTGACACCGACAACCCGTGGGATGTCGGGGATTATCGCCTCGCCCAAAAATTTTCCGGATTGAAAGATTATCTATTGTCCAACATCTTTGTTAAAAAAGGCTTCGCGGAGGCAAACTTTGGAACCATCGATTCGATCAATTTTGAAAAAACGGGAGGATACATCGCGGGAAGTTTGAAATCAAACAGCCGGGGGTATGTCAGTGTCTCCGAGCTCAACAAGTTCGAAAACACGTTGTCCATCTACACAGGGGCACTTCCCGCGGTGACAACACTGGCTGATGATGAAATCTTGTTGTCAGCGGAAGCCGTCGCATCGAGTAATATGGATGATTTTTATTCGCGATTTGAAGAACTCCAAACCTCGTATCGCAACGCTCACGGAGGGGTAGAACCCACAGGGAACACGCTTCTCGCCATCTACAACCAAGCCGTTCGGTATGCCTTCGACCGGTTGTTGTCGCTAAATGACAATGAGCTCGTTTATGTCTTCGAAGGAAATGCGATTGGTTTCACCGATTTCATCGGTACAGACATCAAGGCGGTCGGCATGGTCGAAGCGACTTCCCTAGAAGCCCGCGATGCCTATCGGACCGAGATCATTTTGAGCGTGGATTTCTACGACTCGGTTGTTGACAAGATCAATTCTCCCTCGGCTGCTTACTTCAAGATGTCGGGAAATCGTTTGATTGATTTGTCGATCTTCAATTTCCTCGAAGTGAAAGATCATGATGGGTATCGGTATTACGTGCAAACCCCATTTTCGGATGAACTGCAAACAGTTCGGTTCCTTGTTGAAAATTTAAGCAGCGTTTTCTTTTGGATCAGCATTGTCTTCGCCAGCTTTTCAACGCTGTTGATGGCGAACTTCATATCCATGAGCATCACCTACAAGAAAAAGGAAATCGGAATTCTTCGTGCGATTGGCGCAAGAAGCACCGATGTTTTTGGCATATTTTTCAATGAGAGTTTGATCATCGCGATGATCGATTTCGTCATCACAATCATCTTGACGATCGGAATCACGATATTCGCAAACATTTCGCTTAAGGATTCCCTTGGCACATCCTTGACGATATTTGCATTTGGCTTCCGCCAACTCTTCTTCCTGGCGTTGATATGTGGAGGCGTCGCGTTCATTGCGAGTTTGTTGCCGGTACGCAAGATTGCTCGAATGAAACCAATCGATGCGATTAAGAATGCCTAAATCCCTCACCCGCAACCTACCATTATTCAGAAACGGAAATTGAAACGATGAATGAAATGTTGAAAGACAAATTGCAAACCGTCCCAAAGAATCCGGGGTGCTATCTGATGAAGGGCGCTACTCAGGAGGTTCTTTATGTCGGCAAGGCGAAGAATTTGTCCAACCGCCTCAAGAGTTATTTCACGGGAAGCCACGATGCGAAGACGACCAAACTTGTTTCCTTGATCGAAGATTTTGAAACGATTTTGACAACCACCGAAATGGAAGCATTGATTCTCGAACTCAATTTGATCAAGACGCACAAGCCGCGTTTCAACATTCTTCTAATGGATGATAAAACATACCCGTATCTGACAATCACAAACGAAGTTCATCCGAGATTGCTTTACACTCGCGACATTTCCAACAAAAAAGGGCGCTATTTTGGGCCATATCCCAATTCAAACGCAGCGAAAGAAACCCAAAACATGCTTAACAAGGTTTATCCGCTTAGAAAATGCGTTCAGCTTCCGAAGAAGGAGTGTTTGTATTATTCTTTGGGGCAATGCCTCGCTCCATGCATCAAACCGGTGGGGCAGGAAATTTATGAGGATATCATTCGGGACATCACCAAGTTTTTAAACGGAAACCAAAAAGACCTCCTTCACAACCTAAATGAAAAAATGATGGATGCATCCGAGAAATTGGAATTCGAACGAGCGATCGAATATCGCGAGATGATTTCAAACCTTCAAACAACCTTGGAAAAACAAAAAATGAGTTCAAACGATTTGACCGATCGGGACATATTCGGCTTCGCAGTCAAGGACGACATCTTGAGCATTCAAGTGTTTCATATGAGACTGGGCAAGATGGTGATGCGCAACGGCGAGATATTCGATGTTGCTCAAGATCCGAAGGAGGCATTTTCCGAGTATGTCGCCCAGTTTTATCGATTGAACAACAACCCCGTGCCGAAGGAAATCCTCGTTCCGAACATCGTTGACAAGGACTTAATCGAGGAACTTTTGGGCGTAAAGGTTCTTGTTCCGATGAAGGGGGACAAAAAGAAACTGGTCGATTTGGTGTGCGAGAACGCCTTCAGCAAGATCGATGAACTAAAAAAACAACGGTTGATCGAACTGTCCAAAACGGTAGAACCCGTTGAAAAACTTGGAGAGTTGCTCGACATCGATTACCCGGAAGTGATTGAGATTTTCGACAACTCCAATTTGCAGGGAACCTCCGCCGTCAGTGCGATGGTTGTTTTCGTCCATGGAAAGCCATCAAAAAAGCGTTATCGCAAGTTCAAAATCCGATCCGTTCAAGGACCTGATGACTACAAGTCGATGGAGGAAACGATTTTCAGAAGATATAACCGGATTGCCAAAGAGGAAACCCTTCTTCCCAATCTCATTGTCGTCGATGGTGGAAAAGGACAAGTCGCTTCCGCCCAAACCGCCTTGAGGGAAATCGGAATCCTTTCGATTCCCGTTGTCGGATTGGTCAAAGACGACAAACACCGAACCCGCGGGATCGTCGACGGCGCGACCATGAGAGAAATTTCAATTGAGAAAAATTCGCGTTTGTTCTTGTTTTTGGAGCGGATGCAAGAAGAAGTCCATCGGTTTGCCATCACCTTCCATCGTGACGTGCGTTCCAAAGGAGCACTCTCATCGGCACTAGATGGAATTGAAGGCGTAGGACCAGCGCGGAAGAAGCTCTTGCTTGAGACGTTTTCATCCGTTGACGAGATAAAAAAAGCATCGATTGAACGATTGAGGGAACTTGGATTTCCAGGAAAAACGGCAGTTGCATTGCTTCAATCGTTGAAGCGCGAAAAAGATTTGTACTGAGGTAAGCTATGAGACGTATTTGGGGCCCCATCCGGAAAATTCATTACACCGAACGCGTGATTGAAATTCTCGTTGGAACGAAAATTGAGTTTTTTCTATTGACAAGAAAGCAAACAAAAGATTTTCTTCACTATTTCAAGGAAGGACTTTATGTTGATTTCGTTTGCGAGAAGACGAAAAAAAAGAAGGCCAAATACTTCGCCTTCCAAATTCATCATTTTCTAAGAATCTTCAAGACGAGATTTCGTCGACCCGTTGTGTTTTTTGATGTCAAATCGATTCAAACCGGATTGAAAAAAATCATCGAACGCAAGCAAAACAGAATGTTCCTCGATTTGGAATTCACAATGCCTTCGTATTCCAATGTCGTGAACGGAACTTTTCAAGCCGAAATCATCCAATACGGGGCGGTGATAGAAGATCCGGATGGCAATGTTTTACATACAGAAACCAATCTCGTATGGCCGACCAACATCAAAAGTCTCAATTCACGAATTTTCAAGTTTCTTTCCATCGATATGGATGAATTCGACACGGCAATCAGTTATCTTGATTTTTACGAAAATTTCGAAAAAATGATGAATGCATACAATCCCGTCATCTATGTGTGGGGAAAAAACGATTATCTCGTGCTCGAAAACTCTTTTCCGATGCATCATATGAAACCGTTGACGACACGGGATCAATTTGTCAATTTTCTTCAAATCTTGAAAAACTACTTCGTCTCAAAAAATGACATCGGATTGTTCCGTGCCTATAAACTATTTCTACCGTCCAAAGAAATCGATGAACAAATTCACAATGCGTTGATCGATGCAAGCGTGCTTCGGGACATTTTTGTGGAATTCAGACGGTTGCTCAACCAACCGACCCGCCATCTCCTCCGCATTCAAACGCATATGAATCAAATTAAAAACGGCGCCTGATGGCGCCGCTTTTCATACGACGAGCACGATTGGAACAACAATCGGTCTGCGTTGGGTTTTTTCAAAAATGTAATTGGTCAAGTCGGTTGCCAGTTTTCCTTTGACCGATTGAAGATTGAGGTTTTTATATTTCGAAAGCTCCGTGAAAAACAATTCGTTTGCCTTGTTTTTGATGTCGACGATCAGTTTTTCGGAATCTTTCATGTAGATGAATCCCTTGGAGACCATGGCGACTGGAGCTACTTCCTGACGCAGGCTGTTGATGGTGAAGACAAGAGAAACAACGCCCTCGTCGGATAAAAATTTCCGTTCCTTCAAGGTTGCACTGTCAACATCGGATAAGGTCGAATCGATGAACGCATCCTCCGAAGGAGCGTAATTTCTGATGATTCCCGCGGTTTTTTCTCCGATGACGGCAGCATCGCCCGCATCTAAAATGAAAATGTTCGATGGTTCGATTCCCGTGGCGATGGCGAGTTCGGAATGGAGTTTCAACATGTAGTATTCGCCATGGATCGGAATGAAATATTTCGGCTTCGCCAAGGCAAGCATCAGTTTCAATTCGTCTTGGGAGGCGTGGCCTGTCGTATGTGTATCGGTTAGGTCGCTGTTGATGATGACATCGGCTCCCGCTTTGAACAAACGGTTGATCGTTCGATTGATGCTTTGTTCGTTACCGGGAATCGCTGAGCTGGAAAACACGATTGTGTCGTTTGGTTGGATTTTGATTTGCTTGTGAGTCCCTTCCGCAATCCGAGACAGTGCGGCGAGCGGTTCTCCTTGCGTTCCGGTCGAGAGGATTGTCATTTTATCAGGGGAAATGAGGTGGACTTCCTTGGGTGAGATGAACGTTCCTTTGGGAGCGTTGATGTATTTCATTTTTTCAGCAACTTGGATTGCTTTTTCCATGCTTCTTCCGAAAACGACAATTTTTCTTCCGGCGGCGACACAAGCTTCGACGATTTGTTGTACTCGGTAAACATTCGATGCGAAAGTCGCGATAATGACTCGCCCTTTGATTTGAAGCATCATGTTCTTGATCGTTTGACTTATCTTTTTTTCAGAAGGGGCGAAGCGGGTCACTTCCGCATTGGTTGAATCGGAAAGAAGGCAAAGGACGCCCTCATGACCGAGTTTGGCGATTTTATAGTAGTCTGCGGGTTGACCAATCGGTGTGAAATCAAATTTAAAATCACCGGTGTGAAGAATGTATCCGAGTTTTGTTTTGATCGCAAGACCGAACGAATCGGGAATCGAGTGGTTCGTCCGAAAAAAAGACACTTCGAAATGTTTGAATTTATAGACCGAATCCTGAACGTATTCGACGATGTTGGCAATCAAACCTCGATATTCCGAAAGTTTGTTTTCTATGAACCCAAGGGCGAGACCGCTCGCATAAATTTTTGGGATTTTTACGCGCTTTAACAAAAAAGGAATACCCCCGATGTGGTCTTCGTGTCCGTGCGTAATGAATAAACCAACGATTTTGTGCTCGTTGTCAATCAAATATTGATAATCGGGAATGATGTAGTCGACTCCAAGATGACTGTTGTCGGCGAAGAGAATTCCGGAATCGATGATGAGGAGTTCGTCGAGGATTTCGACGAGGTACATGTTCATTCCGACAACACCAAGACCGCCAAGGGAAAAGATTTTGATGTCGGAAGGGTTGATTTCTCCCGATTTCCAAGCGGGAACTTGACTTGCGTTTTTCATAAGGACCTCTCATTTTCTTGATGAATTATCATATTTTATATTATACACCATACGCCGTGGCTTTGGAAAGTAAAAAACACAACCATTTTCACAAATCATTTGAAAACAAATGAAAACAGGAGTACAATATCACACGGGTGAAATGAATGAAAAAAGACAACTTATTGTTTCTCGATGTCGATGGTACGATTTATGACAACAAAAACGAACGGATTCCTCCGGATTCCGTAGAGGCGATTCGACTTGTTCACGAATCGGGGCGAACGCGAATCATCATTGCAACCGGACGCGCACCGAACATGCTCGAACATTTGAACATCATCAAACCTTACATCAGCGGGTACGTGTTGCTAAACGGACAATACGTCGAATGCGAAGGAAACACGCTTCACTCAACCCCGATATCGAGGGAAACGCTTCAAAAACTAGATGCGTTCGCCAAAAGAAAAAACGTACCTCTTGGGGTCGTCGGACTCAAGAATGCAAATGTGTCTTTCTTGAATGAAAACGTCGAAGTGTCTTTCAACAGTTATCAAATCAAACCCTACCAAGTCGGCGACTTTGATTTTTCGTTCGATGTCTATCAAGGATGGTTGTTCGGTGATGCGAAAATGATCAGTGAGGCGGCCAAACTCGTTTTAGAATGCCAGTTTCTCCATTGGGGACAAAACGGGTGTGACATCATCACCAAGGGCACATCAAAGGCAATCGGGGTGAAAGTTTTGATCGACCGGTTTCGTGTTCGTCACGAAAACACCTATGCAATCGGAGATTCGAACAACGACATCGAAATGATTCAATCGGTGAAATACGGAATCGCGATGGGCAACGGCACAAAAGAAATTCGCGAGGTGAGTTGTTATGTCACTGAGCGGATTGATCAAAGGGGTTTGTATGATGCTTTGAAGCGGTTCAAACTGTTTTAAAAACGCTCCTTCCGATTTTTTCGGATGGAGCGTTTTTTATTCCTCGTTTGAGAAACGGACGGGGGTGCCGTTGGGAATAGGAGAAAGCGGATCGTTCGCATCGATGCGATCATAAAACAAAATACCGTTCAAATGATCCAGTTCGTGTTGGAAAACGACGGCGATGAAATCTTTGAGACGGATGCGGGCAGGACGAAGTTCGAAGGAGATCGGATCGAGCAAATGCGTGTCGATGGTCACCTTTTTGTATCGCGGAACGTATCCTTCAACGACACGGTCGACCGAAAGGCATCCCTCTCCGCCGGGCATGTAGGTCATTTCGTCGCTGTATCCAATCAATTTTGGATTGACCATCAAGTAAAAATGGTCGACTCCTTGTTCATCCTCGGTCAAAATGGCAAGCATTCGTTTTAAAACGTTGATTTGTGGGGCGGCAAGACCGACCCCAGGACGTAGATTGTATTGTTTTGAAAGTTCCTCATCCTGGCTGTTGGACAAATACTCGCCCATTGAAATCAAGATTCGCTTGTCTTCTTCGCTCATAGGAAGATCGACTCTTTCGGCGATTTGTCTCAAGGCGGGATTGTCATCGCGGATGATGTCGTTCATCTTCAACATCGTGATCACCCAAGCATAATTATACCGTAATTATCGTCGATATGCAAAACAAATGATGCGAAGCGCGCATCGATTGTGGTATAATAAACGAAACAAGAAGGAGGGTTTTCATGAAAGACATCGAATTCGAGCTTGATTATGGGCAATTCACCGCTCAAGAAGTGGTTTTTCTCGTCCGCTTTTTCCACGCGGTGATTGAGGCCGATCATAAAAAGAATGTCACTGCGAAGTTGATCGCCGAATACAAAACCTATCGGTCTCTCGTCAACAGCATCAGCATGGAAAAGCAACTCGACAAAATGCTTCAAAAAAAAGCAGGCGTTTCCATCCGAAAAACGATGGAAATGTCTTTGAAAGGGGGAAAGCAACATCAGACTTGACAAATATGTGTCCAAGGCGTTGAACATGACCCGTTCCGAGGCAGGGAAAGTCCTATCGGCGAAACGAATCACGGTCAACGGGATGACAATCGTTTCAAAAGATCATCATGTTGATCCACCCACAGATCGCATCGCGATGGACGGCACAACGATTTTTTATGATGAGTTTCTCTATATCATGATGAACAAACCCGTAGGTGTTTTGAGCGCAACAAAAGATCCGAAACATCCAACCGTGATTGACGCGGTTAAAAGCGAACCTTGGAAAGAATTGTCGATCGCCGGGCGCCTTGACATCGACTCGACCGGTTTGATTGTTTTAACCAACGACGGAAATTTCATCCATGCTTTGACGAAAGCGGGCAAGGACATTGAAAAGGAATACAAGGTGGATTATCGAGGATCGATGAGCGGGGAGAATCGTTTGCGATTTGCATCCGGAATCGCGATTCAAGACGGTCAAGGAAACATCTATCAAACGAGGCCTTGTTCCATCCAAACCGACGAGTCGGTTGAACCCCATCGTGCGGTCGTATGCCTTTCGGAAGGGAAATTTCACCAAGTGAAACGAATGTTCCAACATTTCGGTTGCGAAGTGATTTCGCTTGATCGCGTACGAATCGGACCCTTTGTCTTGGATGAATCTTTGGAAAGAGGTTCCTATCGGCGGTTTTCCATTGAAGAGAGGACATGGGTCGAAAAGGTGAAGCGTGTTAAGTAAAAAAGCTTGACACCGATTCTTTTTTGTGATAAAATACCCACGAAAGAAACAAAGGAGGACAAACATGGCAGTTAGAATAAGAGCGCAACGATTCGGGACAAAGAAACGTCCGTACTATCGGATCGTCGCAACCGCATCCACCAACCCACGGGATGGACGCTTCCTTGAAATCATCGGAACCTACCAACCGATTGATGAAAAGGAACCGATCAAGATCGATGAAGAAAAGGCCTTGAAATGGTTGAGCGTAGGCGCGCTTCCGACCGACACGGTCAAATCATTATTCACCAAAATGGGCATCAATGAAAAATATGCCAACATCAAAAAAGCGAAGTAGGAAACATGGCTTCCATCAACTATGAAAAACTGGTGTACGAATTGGTGAAACCATTGACGGCTTATCCGGAAGACATCGTCGTGAAGACATTCTCCGAAGAAGACAACGTCATTCGTCTGCATGTCATCGTGCACAAAGATGATCTCGGACGCGTGATTGGAAGACAAGGGAGAGTGGCGAATGCGATTCGGACGATCGCCTATGCCGCCGCAGCAAGACAACACAAGAAACTTGAGATCGAAATGGAATCCTTCGAATAGGATTCCATTTTTTTCTTGCCAAGCAAACGATATTGGCGTATAATATGTGAGTAAACGTTCAATTAATCGGAGGTGGAT
>Ga0116204_1000288_pt1 | contig 27785 bp, 27 predicted proteins | sample LakKivwa52mmetaG_FD_94481 | JGI IMG/M metagenome (GOLD analysis project Ga0116204, IMG submission 94481) | Anoxic lake water microbial communities from Lake Kivu, Rwanda to study Microbial Dark Matter (Phase II) - Lake Kivu water 52m metaG | ecosystem: Environmental > Aquatic > Freshwater > Lake... | reverse complement strand
TAGCTTGTCTGAAGTAGTAAAAGTGTGCTTTTCTCAAATCAATAGGTATGATATCAAACCTTTTGAGGGAGTTTGGGCGGAATATCAGCAACTTCTTATACCATGTTTAAAAAACGGGGGGATTTGAAATCAACCAAGAATTCCCTTGACTAAAACCCTGCATTCCCAATATGTGAAAATCAAACTTGAGCTTTGCCTGATAAGGAGGCGAAAATGAGAAGATGTATTATTATGCTTGTGGCCATGTTACTGCTCGGCATCTCACTGAGTGCCCAGCAGACCCCGGAATTGATACTTGAGGATGTGAAATTCAACCTCATACCATCCACGCAGCATGAGGTCTATGCTCTATACTCAACCGAGCGGAAAAGGATCTACTTCTCGGATGATTTTCTGATCTATAAAAAAGATATCAACACCGATGAGATCCGCTCCTTCTTCCTGAACAAGGATCTGATGCTGGAGAGCATGAGCCTGAATGGCAAAGATCAGCCGGTCTATTACAATGAAAACATCCGAACCGAAAATTTTGACCCGCGTCTTCGTTTACAAGCTCTGATCGATGTGAGTCAATATGCTCAGGTCTATAGCATCTTCGTGCCGGATGTCAACACTCTAACGGATACGATCAAAGTAAAGCTGAAATATTACCTTGCCCTGGATGATAAAATGAAGTTCACAGAGGATACCCCTGAATTTACCAAGCTGCGGGGGCAGAATTTCTGGTATCCCCGCAATATTGTTGCCGACGAGTCTGTCTCACTCAAGGTCTCAACCCCCCTCCATTTCCGAATTGAGATCAAAGATGTCGAGATCGGCTACAAGGTTGAGAACAAACGCCGGATCAATCAAATCCGTTTTACCGACAAAAATGAGGCACCTGTCGATCTGACTTTTGTCAAAGAATAGACAAGCTAAATTAGCTCAGAGGTAGAGCAACTGATTCGTAATCAGTAGGTCGGGGGTTCGACTCCCCCATTTAGCTCCAGATATCAGGCGGTTTTTGGGTTGATAGAACACAAAACCGCCTTTTTTCTTGGATTAGTTTCTTCCCTTCGGCGTATCTGTAAATCAATGACCTCTGGAGTTTGCATGAGCGGGATCAATCCTCTCGTTACCTTGCAATATAAACATTCCACGGGCAATACATTAGAGCAATATAGCCGAAAGTCTGGCTTTGTGTTGGCTTAATTTTTGCCTCTGCTTATGATATTCTGGCAGGATCTTTGTTCTGAGTGATAAGTGTGGAATCCTGCCCACCAAAACAAGCACTAATTTGATTCCTATGTTGTACTAAGAATCTTGTGAGATAAAATGATAAAAGATAAAAAGGCAATAGCCCTGTTTTCGGGAGGGCTGGATAGTATCCTGAGTGTGAAATATATGGTGTCACTGGGGTATGGGGTTTTTCCGGTCTTTTTCCAGACGCCATATCTATTGCCGGACAAAGCATTAAACTCTGCTCAGCAGAATGGACTTCAGCTCATTGTAAAAGATATATCGGATCAGCATTTTGAATTGCTAAAAAAACCAAGATACGGTTTTGGCAGGAATTATAATCCCTGCATCGACTGCCACGCTCTAATGTTCAAAATAGCTGGAGGGATGCTTCAGGAATTGGGGGCTGACTTCCTTATCTCCGGAGAAGTGCTTGGTCAAAGGCCAAAATCACAGGTACGGGATGCAATCAACGCTGTCAGCAAAGCCAGTGAGTTTGCTGATTTGCTCATCCGTCCCCTATCTCAGAAACTACTGAACCCCACATTACCCATCAGAGAGGGCTGGGTTTTGGAAGAAGAAATGCTTGATTTTCACGGCCGGGGACGAAGCAGGCAACAGCATCTTGCAAAAGAACTTGGCATTGTGAATTATCCTCAGCCCGGGGGTGGCTGCCTGCTCACTGATGTGAACTTTTCCCTCCGCCTCAGCGACTTTTTCCATCACAGTCCGGAAGACCGTTATCAGCTTGAACTTCTTAATTTTGGACGTCATTTCCGCTTGAATGATACTACCAGGTTAATAGTCGGACGGGATGAAAATGACAACAAGCAGATCGAAGCCCGTTACAAGCATGGCATTATTTTCCTCACCAGGGACTTTATGGGACCTCTTGGTTTGCTGATCTCAGATGACTATCCACCAGAGCTTATCCGGCAGGCAGCTTCCATCTTTTTGTATTACAACAAGAAAGCGCCCTCCAAAGCGATTGTAAAATATGGCCAGAGATTTTGCCTTGACTTTTCAATAGAATGCGAAAAAGCGGTTTTTGATACTGTCAGTTCTTCAATAATCTGCCTTGAAAGAGATTTCAGATTTCGTGAGAACGACGTAAATAAGGAGAAACCTTGATCAGGATCGAGACCTATAACTTGTTACCGGCCTTTGCCACAAACACATATCTCGTCTTTGATGATGCCTCAACACAGGCAATGATCATCGACCCTGCTGCTCCATCCGGGCAGCTATTGAACAGAATCAAAGACCTCAAAGTGACTTATATTGTCAATACTCACGGACACGGAGATCATATCGGAGGGAATGTCTGGTTCCGGGACAAAACCCAGGCCAAAGTCGCTATACACAAAGCAGATGCAGACATGCTGACTGATGCCAGAAAGAACCTCAGTGCCTATATGGAGATGCCATTGGAGCACAGGAAGGCAGATCTGTTGCTGGAAGATGGAGACTATATTGAACTGGGCTCATTCAAGTTTCGGGTCATTCACACTCCCGGACACACCAAAGGTGGTATCTGCTTGTTGTGTGATAAGTTCCTGATCAGCGGAGACACTCTTTTTGAACAGAGTATTGGCCGCACCGACCTTCCCGGGGGTGATTTTGAACAGCTAAATGCCTCGATCCGGGATAAGCTTTTTATCCTGGACGATGATGTCGTGGTCTTTCCGGGACACGGGCCCCAAACCACCATCGGCATCGAAAAGAAGATCAATCCCTTCATAAAATGGGAGCTCAGATGAAAGACAGAAGCGTTCTGATCCTCGATTTCGGCTCTCAATATACCCAACTCATAGCAAGACAAATCCGCGCTCTGAATGTCTATTGTGAGATCCATCCCTGCAATGTATCTGCGGATAAAATCCTGGACTTCGAGCCTGGTGCAATTGTTCTATCCGGAAGTCCCTATAGCGTTTACAACGCTGGAAGTCCCAGACCTTCAGAAGTCATCTGGGATTTTGGAAAACCGATACTTGGCATCTGCTATGGCATGCAGCTTATCAGTGACCACTTTGGTGGAATCGTTCGCTCATCCGATAAAAAAGAATATGGCTATGCCGAACTTATCATCCAACCGGAACATCCTCTTTTTAAAGGACTTAAAGACAAAGAACAGGTCTGGATGAGTCATGGCGATGCAGTAGAAAAAAGCCCTCATGGATTTATTCCCATTGCCCATACCCAGAACTCTCCTTTTGCTGCAATTGCTCATAACTCCAAACCTATATATGCTTTACAGTTCCATCCGGAGGTGGTGAACACTCCCTCTGGGAAAAAGATTTTTGAAAACTTTCTCTTTGCCATTGCAGGCCTTACAGCGGACTGGACTCCGGGCTGCTTCATAACCGAAAGCATTCAGCAAATCCGCGATAATGTTGGTGACAAACGTGTTATCCTGGGACTTAGCGGAGGAGTGGATTCCTCTGTTGCAGCAGCACTTATCTATCGTGCCATAGGACGTCAGCTCATACCCATTTTTGTGGATACCGGCTGTTTACGTTTCTCAGAAGCGAGCCGGGTAAAAGAGATGTTCAGCCGGGTTCCGGGTTTTGAGATCGACTTTGTCGATGCTGCAGACCTCTTCCTACAGCGCCTTGCCGGAGTAACAAACCCTGAACAAAAAAGGAAAATCATCGGAACTGCCTTCATTGATGTCTTCGATAAAGAGGCCAAGCGCTTTGATAATGTGGGCTTCCTGGCACAGGGAACGCTCTATCCGGATGTGATTGAAAGTGTTTCCTTCAAGGGGCCATCTGCCACAATAAAGTCTCACCACAACGTTGGTGGACTACCCGAGAAGATGAATCTTTCTCTCCTGGAGCCTCTCAGAGAGCTCTTCAAAGATGAGGTTAGAGCCGTTGGCAGAGAACTTGGTTTACCAGAGGAACTAATCAGCCGTCATCCTTTTCCTGGGCCTGGCTTGGCAGTCCGCATACTTGGTGATGTCACCAAAGAAAAGGTCGCCCTGCTACAGGCCATAGACGAAATCTTTATCTCCGAGCTACATACCTGGGATCTTTATCACACTACCTGGCAGGCGTTTGCTGTCCTGCTTCCGATCCAGTCGGTTGGGGTCATGGGTGATGAAAGGACTTATGATCAGGTCTGTGCCCTCAGAGCTGTGAATAGTCAGGATGGGATGACAGCAGACTGGACCTGCCTGCCCTATGACTTTCTGAAACGGGTCTCAAACCGCATCATCAATGAGGTCAAAGGTGTAAACCGGGTGGTCTATGACATCAGTTCCAAGCCACCGGCCACGATCGAATGGGAATGAGTTTACAAGAAAATCTGCTAAAGGATAGATCATAAATGTTTGAGAAACTATTGAAACAGCCAGTAATGAACCGGGTGCTCTATGCCCTTGTTCCTTCAACTCTCCTAAGCATCTACCTCTTTGGATGGAGAGTGCTGGCAGTGGTTTTGGTGGCCAATCTGGCTGCCTGGATCTCGGAATATCTCTTTGTTTACAAGAAGAAGAATGGCAAGGTCTCGATGGCGGTTTTTGTGACAGGAACCCTGATGGCACTAACCTTGCCACCAACCATTCCGCTTTGGATCTCTGCGGTTGGGGCAATTGTTGCCGTTGTATTTGGGAAAATGGTCTTTGGTGGATTTGGGATGAATGTGTTCAATCCAGCGATCCTGGGCAGGACTTTTGTCTATATCTCCTTCCCGCAGGAAATGACGATCCGCTGGCTCAAGCCATATCTGATCAGTGATTTTCCGGGTGGGCTGATCCGCTGGACTTGTGAGGCAGGTCTGAAGACCTCTGCCACGGTTCTTGGACACTATCGCCAGACCGAAGAACTGCTGCATGGCTTCCCGGAGTCATTCATGGGTTTCATTCCTGGCTCCATAGGAGAAACCTCTGCGGTTCTGATAATCCTCGCAGGAATATACCTCATCTATACCAAGACAGCAAAGTGGGAGCCGATGCTCTCCACCTTGATTTCCCTGCTGGTATTTTCCTATATTTTCTATCACTCCGAAAACCCGCTTTACTTCCTGGTGACGGGTGGTGCGCTGTTTGGTATTGTCTATATGACCACTGATCCAGTTTCTCAGGCCAAAGGGAAGTATGGCATCTGGATCTATGGACTTCTGATCGGGTTCCTGACTGTCTTCATCCGGCGTTATTCTCTTTTTGCAGAAGGTTTTATGTTTGCGCTGCTACTCACCAATGCCTTCATGCCGATTATTGAGTATTACCTCGATCAACTCTCCAAACCAAAAAAGAAGGCAGCATGAACGAGAAAAGCCAAATCTACCCAATCCTCTTCATGCTGGCAATCACAATCATATTTGTTGGCATCCTGGCCACAATGTTCCGGCTATATGAACCAAAAATCAAGAGGAACGAAGAGCAATCCTACCAAAGCCAGCTCTTACTGCTTTTTGCCAATACCTTGGAAACAAAAGGAATTATTTCAAAGGATAACCTGTTGAAGCAGGAAAATCTGCAGGAGAACTTCAGTAAATTTGTGCACAAGCTTCCTTTGGACCTACCCGAACGCAATGCCTATGAGGTAAAGACCGATAGTGAAGTTTTGGGCTATTGCTATGACATCCTTGGCAACGGTCTTTGGGGTTCAATGCGGGCACTGCTTGCCCTCGAGCCAGATAAAAAGACAATTCTGGGCTTGGTTGTGTATAGTCAGATGGAGACCCCAGGCTTGGGTGCCAGGATCGAGGAAGAGGGCTTTCGCAGTCAATTCTCTGGCCGGGCTCTTTACGAAAATGGGAAGCTGGTGGATCTCGTCCTTATCCCCGAAGATCAGAAACCGGAGCGGGACAACGAGATCCGTCAGATCACAGGTGCCACTATCACCAGTTCCAGTGTGCTAAAGATGATCAAAGATGAGATTGTAAAATTCGATATGGATACTCTCACAACTCATAAGGACAAGGAGGAGAAAGGACTATGACCAAGAAAGAGATCTTCCTCGTCAGCGCTTTCAAGGAAAACTCCGTGATCCGGCAAATCCTGGGAATTTGTTCCTCCCTGGCCGTGACAAACCTGATGATGAACAGCCTGATTATGGGCTTGGGCGTGATATTCAGTGTTTCACTGGCCAATCTAACCATCTCTTATATCCGCAATTGGACACCCCGCAGCGTCCGCATGATGGTGCAAACCCTGATCATTGCTGCCTATGTTATCATTGTTGATATCTTCCTGAAGGCAAATATGCCTGATATCAGCAAGCAGCTTGGTCCCTACGTCGGTTTGATTATCACAAACTGCATATTAATGGGACGGGCAGAGGCCTTCGCCGCCAAAAATAAGCCAATTGACTCTTTCATCGATGGTCTTGGCGCAGGAGTGGGCTATACCATTGTCCTTCTTCTAATTGCCTCAATCCGTGAGCTCTTTGGTTTTGGTACGCTGTTTGGGATAAGCATCATGGGTTCCTGGTGGACCAAGTGGTCGATCATGGTCATGGCACCCAGTGCTTTCTTCATACTGGCCATTTTGGTCTGGATCATCAACAACCGTTATTACTCTTCAAAGGCCTAAGCAATGGAAATAAGTTCATTTGTATTATTCTGGGCAGCGATCTTCACAAGCAATATCCTGCTGACCAATTTCCTGGGAATGTGCTCCTATCTTTCTGTTTCGAAGGAAGTTGAGTCCTCCTTCGGATTGGGAATGGCAGTATTTTTTGTGCTGACGGTTACCAGTGCTCTGAACTGGATCGTCTATCACAAAGTGCTGGTTCCCCTGGGACTTGTCTATTTGCAGTTTGTTTTCTTCATAATCGTGATTGCTGCATTTGTCCAGCTTCTGGAGCTTGTAGTCGAGCGCTATGCTCCGGCTCTTTACTACACCCTGGGGATCTTTCTACCGCTCATCACGGTGAATTGTGCAATCTTTGGGGTAAGCTTGTTTCTGATCATCCGCAAGTATTCTTTTATTCAATCAATTGCCTTTGGTGCCGGAAGCGGGGTTGGCTGGCTGGTGGCAATCCTCATGCTGGCAGGTATCCGCAACAGGATGAAGGAAAAATTCGTCCCCGCCGGTTTACAGGGAGCAGGAATCGCTTTGATCATCACAGGCATCATGGCTCTGGCCTTCATTGGTTTTTCCGGTATTGTGAATGTGCAATAGGTGGTTGATGTGTTAGCAAGAATTCTTACCGATATTGCCGTCGCCGGAGGGATCAGCACTTTTCTGGCCATCCTGCTTGTAATCGCCCAGCGTTATCTTAATGACTATGGCATCTGCAAGATCAATATCAATTCCAAACGGGATGTTCCTGTAACAGGTGGAATTAGCTTACTCGGAGCGCTAACAGACAAACAGATCTTCCTGCCCTCTGCCTGTGGTGGAAGAGGCAGTTGCGGAACATGCAAATGCAAGATTCTGGATGGTGCAGGCCCCCTGTTACCTACCGAAAAGCCTTTCCTTTCACCCAAGGAACTGGCAGATAATATCCGGCTTTCCTGTCAGGTCAAAGTCAAGTCCGACATCAAAATAGAGATCCCTGAAGCCATCTTCAACATCCGGCGCTACAAAACCAGGATCAGCGAAATAGTTGACTATACCTATGATATCAAAGGCGTTACCTTCGAACTTCTCGATCCGGACACCATCGATTTTAAGGCTGGACAATATGTTCAACTCGAGACCCAGCCCTATGGCAAGGTCAAACAAAAAACCGTCCGCGCCTACTCAATATCTTCCAAGCCCCAGGATAACAAACACTTGCAGCTAATCATCCGTCTTGTTCCAGAAGGCATTTGCACCACCTGGGTGCATACTCAGCTAAAAGTGGGAGATGAGGTATTTCTCACTGGCCCCTATGGAGATTTCTTTATCAGGAATACCGACGCTGATATCATCTATGTGGCAGGTGGCAGTGGAAAAGCCCCCATCAAATCCATGTTGGAGGATTTGCAGGTGAAGGGATGCAATCGCAAAATGAGCTATTTCTTTGGAGCAAGATCACTTAAAGACCTTTATCTGACAGATGAAATGAATGCCTTCGAGCAGGTCTTCCCCGATTTCAAATATATTCCTGTTTTGTCACAACCCCTTCCAGAGGATAACTGGAAGGGTAAAACCGGTTTTGTGATGCCATACTTCAAAGAGCTTATCCGGGATCCCAAAAACACTGAGGCCTATCTCTGCGGTAGTCCCGGCATGATCAATGCAGTCCAGAAGGCATTGGTCGAACTGGCTGTCCCCAAGGAAAAGATCTATTTTGACAGCTTCGGTTAATCAAAAGCACATCTCGTTATGAAACAAATCCTTAGCCCCCTCAATCCAAACCTGGAGAAAAAATGAAAAGAAGCCCCCAAGAGGAAAAAACAATAGCCAAAATGCAACCGGGTGTCATCACCCTCAGCGGTTTCCTTGGAAGCGACCCCAGGGAACTCAACGAGATCATTGCCGATGATGAAAGAACCCTTTCCCAGCTTGAAATCGCCGCTGAAGAATTAGCTAACCGGATGCAATACTTTACAGACAAATCATTTGATGCCTACGAAACACCGATCACCATTGATGAGTTCTGGCAAGCCGAAACCGAGGTTGTGAGAGGAAAACTCCCCTGTCCCTTTGGTCATGCCGGCATCCAGCGCAAAACTATCACAATCCTTACCGACCTCAGAACCGGACAGCAAATCCGCTGGACAGCTCTCAATATCCACATGATCAAAGCCCATGGCTTCTTTGAAGGCAAAGGCTCTCCCTTCCGGCTGGAACCAGCTCTGCTAAAACAAGTTCTGTTTCTCTGATGGATTAAATGGAACACGGATTGGACGGATAAAGCGGATTTTTCGGATCAAAAATGAGGAATATGAAAGATCAAGATAAATAGTATATGACCCGTAGGGACGGCATAAAATAGGCAGGGTTTGGAGCAAAGCAGAAACCCTGTAACGACGCCAAAACCCCATCTTCCAAGCCCCATCATAGGCGACATCTACCCCACCACCCAACCAATTGATAGATAAACCATTGTCTCCTCTCTTCCGCTATTGATTTTCATTCAAAATCTAATTCCTGCTTATAATAATGGCGTTGTCCCTGCGTGATCATGGCGTTGTCATTGCGTGGATTTCCACGCAATGACAACGCCATGATAACGTCAAGTCTAAGCTATGTTAGTTACCAAGTAAAAGAGGGTAAAAGGTGAGAAAAACTGTGGATGTTTTGACCATACAACGCGGGTTATTTTACTTTTATATCTGGTTAACGAAAAATTAACTTGACCGAACTGACCACTTTGGTTTTTTGGTCGAATTGTTGTGTAGAGAATGATAATGTCTTATTTCTCAATGATTAAGAAAGAGAGGAAGGAATGTCCGATCCCCGTGATAAACATCAGGTGATCAAAAAAGCAGCGGCTGAGCTGTTCCTGCATTATGGTTACAGCAAGACCTCGATGGAGGATATTGCCCGTGCTGCCTATATTGGCAAGGGAACTATCTATTATTATTACCCCGCCAAGGAAGAGCTTTTCATAGATGTGCTTTCAGAGTATAGTGAGCAATTTTTCCATGATTTGCAGAAGCAGATCGATGCAGAGCCATCCTTCGAGGGGAAATTGAAGGTCTATCTCCGCACTCCCCTGATCATGCTGAAGGAGCATCTTGGCATATTAACGGATGCCATGAGCAATCTTTCGCATCAGTATCTTGGCAAGATCGATGTCTTCCGCCAGGATAACAAGAGCAGGATCTATCTGATCCTAAGCGAGATTCTCGATTTTGGCATCGTTGAAGGGCTGATTGAAAGCAACTTTCCCTCCGATCGCTTTATCGAGATTATCAATGATTGGTTTTTGCTGGGTGATAACAACCTGACCATTGTGGACAAGGAAAAACTGATTCAGAAGGTGGAGCGGGACAGCGAATGGATCATCCAGATCATTTTATATGGAATAGTAAAAAGAGGTTAGCATGAAAGGACTTGCCATCATGGTAATCATACTACTCGTCTTCGGCGTGGCAAATGCCATTGACCTGGCCAGCAGTATTGAACAGGCAAAACAAAACAACAAGACATTGCAGATGGCCGCTGAGGAGATCAGTAAAGCCGACTATCAGTATAAGGAAGTGCGGGGTTATCTGCTGCCCCAGCTTAATTTACAGGGTGCATATAACCTGAAGACTACCCGGCTGCCGGATTCCTCCATCCCGGAAAGTTTTGATTTCTCGGCAGGATTGGATACTCTGGCAACAGATAATGACCATTATCTGGCAGGAGCACTGAATGGACTGATGGGTTCGTTCATTCCCTCCAAGACCCAAAAAGAGGGATCACTAGCAATGCAGCTCAAGTTTGAACAGGTTTTGTTTCTGGGCGGGAAACTGATCAACGGGATCAAAGCCGTCGATCGCTATCGCTCCATCCAGAAACTCCAATACCAGGTCAATGAGCAGGAACTGATTGTTCAGACTTCAGAGCTCTTTTATGGTTGCCTGCTGGCAGAAAAGCTGGTTCGCCTCCAGGAAGAAGCCCTGGCTATTGCCGAAGCACATCTGAAAAGGGTTGAGCTTTTTAACCGGGAGGGCTTGGTTTCGGAATTTGATCTTTTGCGTGCCCGGCTGGAGGTTGCAAAGCAAAAACCCCAGGTCTTGCAGGCGCAAAACCAATATGAGCTTGCACTGGCTGCCTTTCAGAAGAACATCGGTGCATCGGATCCTCTGGCCATTCCGGAAGGTGAGTTTACATTACCTCAGACCGTGGAAATAGCTCTTGAGGAGGCAATCGTCACAGGGCTGGAAAGCCGGTTGGAACTTCGGCTGGCCGATATTGGTTCTGAGATCATGCAGATCCGCTATAACGCCGAGAAAGGGAACTATCTGCCAAATGTCATGCTCCTGGGAGACTATTCCCTCTTCAGTGCTGCAGATGAATATGCCATCCAGAGTAAGGATTTTGGTACTCAATACAGCATCGGGATCGGATTTCAGATTCCGCTGTTCACTGGCCTGTCCAATACATCCAAACGAGCTTATGCCAAACATGCCTGGCAGCAAACCAAGCTCCAGGAACGGGATTATCACGACCTGATCTCTTTGCAAATCAGACAGGATCATCAACGCCAGAAACATGCCCTGGAGAATTATTCCGTCTCCCAACAGAACATTCAATTGGCTGAACGGGCATTGGAACTTGCTCAACTCCGTTATGAAAATCAGGTTGGCATCCAGCTTGAGGTCTTTGATGCTCAGGTTATGCTTAATGCCGTTAAGTTACAATACTTTCAATCGGTCTATGAGGTCATTTCAGCCGATCTCAATTTCCGTAAATCAATAGGTTACAATTTATAAGGAGAGATCCATGCAAAGATATATCATTATAACAATTTGCCTGCTGCTGGCACTTGCTGCCTGCGGAAAAAAGCAACAGACCTCCAAGAATATGGAAGAAATCCTGAGCGAAAAAGGAATCCCGGTGCGGATAGCAGAAGTCCAGAGCCGTGATTTTGTTCAGGAACTCAAATTCAATGCACCTTTGAATGGAATTGAGGAAAGCATGGCCAAGTCAATGCTGAGTGAGACAATCCTTTCCGTCAATGCCAGGGTTGGTGATGTTGTCAGCAAGGGACAGGTTATCATAACTTTCCCCCAGACGACACCGGCTGCACAATATGAGCAGGCCACATCTGCTTTTGAGGCAACCCGCCAGTCCTATGAAAGGATGCAGCGTCTTTTCAAGGATGGAGCTGTTTCCCGTCAGGATCTGGATAATGTTGAGACGGCATTCAAGGTCTCCAAAGCCAATCTGGATGCCTCCCGGAAGATGATCCAGATCACAGCTCCGATCAGTGGAACCATCACCAATATGCTGGTCTCTGCTGCGGATCATGTCAATCCCGGGCAGGATTTGTTCACAGTATCCAATACCTCACGTTTCAAGGCAACTGTCTGGGTAACCGACACCGATATCAGTAAGATCAAAAAGAATGCCCCGGCAGTGGCTGTTTGGAACGATCAGTCCATCAAGGGCAAGGTCTCTCAGATCGGACTTGCCCTGGACACTCAAAACAAGGCTTTCAAGGTCGAGATCGAATTCCCAAACTCCAACCGTGCTATCAAGCCGGGGGTTACTGCCGAGATCAAGATTCAGGTATTCAATCAAGCCAGGACGATAGTTGTTGAGCGGAACCAGATCTTCAGTGAGGGCGACCAGAAGTTTGTCTGGGTCGAGAATGGTGGCCAGGCTCATAAAAGAGAAGTAACCCTTGGCAAGGACAACGGGATCGAGTTTGAGGTGCTATCCGGACTTGAGCCCGGAGAGAAGCTTATCTACGAAGGCCAGAATATGCTTTCCGACAAAGCCAAATTGCGCATCATCGAAGGCGCAAAATAAGAATGTGTTTAACCATATTTCAATGAGGTCATAGATGTTTTTATCAAAACTTTCTATCGAAAAACCGGTTATGGTAACGATGGGGCTTCTCGTTTTTATCGTCTTTGGTATCCTGGGTTTTATCGATATGCCGCTTAATATGATGCCGGATGTGAAGATACCCTTCATCAGCATCCAGACCATCTATCCGGGAGCCGGACCTGCTGAGATTGAGAACCAACTCACCAAAAAAATCGAGGATGCCGTCGCAACGGTTGGTCAGATCGATTATATCGAGTCCTATTCCATGGAGAATGTCAGCATTGTCGTGATCAAGTTCAAACTCGGCAAAAACGTGGATATCGCCAATCAGGAAGTAAAAGACAAAGTCGATGCTATCCTGCGCGAATTCCCAAAAGATGCAGAAAAACCCACCGTGCAGAAATTTGAGATCGGTGCCTTCCCCTTCATGGATGTTGTCCTGACCGGAACTCTGGATGGCAAGGAAATGCGTGAACTGGCAGAACGCAAGATCAAAGACCGTTTTTCTCAGATCGAGGGCGTTGCCCAGGTCGAGATGATCGGAGGAAACCAGCGCCAGATCAATGTCCGCTTCCAGGATCGCACCGTCTTTGAGAACAAACTATCTCTGATGCAACTGAGCCAGATCCTGGCAATGCAGAATATGGATATGCCGGCAGGTCACTTTATCCGCGGTTCACAAGAATACTCTGTCCGCCTCAAAGGCGAATATGCCGATATCGACCAGATCCGGGAAACCAATATCCCAACTGCCTTTGGTGTCAAAAAACTTAACCAAATCGCGGAGGTCACAGACGGGATTGAAGAAGTGCGTGAACGGGCTACCTATTTTGACGTCAGGAAAATGAAACAGGAAGATAATATCATCCGACTGTCATTGATTAAAACAGCAGATGGAAACGTCGTCAACATCGCCAAACAGATCCGCAAACAACTTCCGGAGATCGAAAAAGAACTGCCACAAGGCGTTAAACTCGATATCATCCGGGATGACTCTGATTTTACCAAAGCCTCGGTTGATGATACCATGAGTAATATCTGGCTGGGCATCCTGCTGACCGGAATTATCCTCCTGGTCTTTCTGCATGATCTGCGGTCCACTCTGATAGTGGCTTTGTCCATGCCGGTTTCAATCATATCAACTTTCGTGTTTCTCAAGATGAGTGGGTTCACGATCAACGTCATGGTGCTGATGGGACTTTCTACTTCAGTCGGGGTACTCGTGACCAATTCCGTGGTTGTGATAGAGAACATCTTCCGGCACAAGGAAATGGGAAACAAACGCAAGGAAGCAGCTGAAAAAGGAACTGCTGAGATCGCTGTGGCTGTTATCGCATCCACTTTAACAAATATCGTGGTGTTTTTGCCAATTGCTTCCATGACCTCGATGGTAGGTCAGTTCTTCAAAGAGTTTGGACTCACAGTTACTTATGCCACCATCTTTTCTTTGATAACGTCTTTTACTATCACACCGTTACTGGCCTCTAAGATACTTCCTGAAAAGACCATGGACACCAGGTTTGGCAGATGGTTCGATGGTTTATTCCTGAAGTTCAGTAATGGCTACACCAGCTTTTTGAGCAAAATACTAAAAACCAAGAAACGTTCACTTGGCATCATTGGACTCTCTGTTGTTGCCTTTTTGGCCAGCTTCGGTATTGCAGGACAGTTGGGAACAGAACTGATGCCAACCATGGATCAGGGAAATATCACAGTTATGGCAGAGCTACCCCAGGGCTATAACCTTGACCAGACTGCCAAGGTCTTGGACCAGATAAATCAACAGGTCTCCAAACACAAAGAAGTAAAATACATCATAACCAGTTTGGGAACTCAGGGTTTCATAGACAAGGGAACCAATCTCGCGTCTGCCGGAGTTCAATTAGTGGATCGGAAAGACCGGAAAAAGTCAACTCCCGATATGGTTAGCTTGCTTACAGAAGAGCTTTCTGCCATTCCCAATGCCAGGATCAAGATCAGTGTGCAGGAAGGAATGGGAGGAGGAGATGCACCCATCCAGTTTTTCCTGCAGGGGCAGGAAACAGCCAGCCTCGAGGAACTCAAGACAGACATATTGAAGAACATCTCAACCATTCCCGGAATCCTTAATCTGGATACCAGCACCAGGGGAGGAAAACCGGAACTGACCATCTATCCCAATCGGGTCAAAATGGCCGAAATCGGAGCAACAGTCTTCGATCTGGCAATGGCCTTGCGTCTTGCTGTAGAGGGTTCAGTAGCAACACAGTTTCGTGAACTGGGGAATGAATATGACATCAAGATCGCCCTCGAAGATGAGTCGGTCGATAGCCCTGAAAAGATCAGGAACCTCAGCGTTGTGATCTATGGTAATAACTATCTCCTTTCCCAGCTTGCCGATATTGATTTCGCCTCGGGAGTGAACAAGATCACCCACCGGGATCGTTACAAATCCATCCAGTTCACTTCAAGTGTGGCTCAGGGCTACAATCTTGGGAACGTGATGAATGAGATCAAGTCCAGTCTGGAAAAGGTTAATTTACCAGCCGGATACAGAATTAGCTGGGGTGGCGATGCTTCCATGCTGGAAGAGACCCTGATTGATATGCTGCGAACCTTCTTCCTGGCTATTCTACTTACATACATGCTACTGGCAGCCATCCTCGAGAGTTTTGCCCAACCGATGCTGATCATGGCAACGGTTCCGCTTGCTCTCATCGGTGTCTTTTTAGCGCTTTATATTGCCGGCGTCACTATCAACATCTTCTCCATGATGGCAATCATCATGCTGGTCGGTATTGTTGTCAACAATGCCATCCTGATCCTCGACTACGTAAACCAAAAACGACGGGAAGGCATGAATTCTCACGACTCCCTGTTGGAAGCAGGCCGTCTCAAGATCAAGCCCATCATCATGTCCACTCTTTCCATTGTGATTGGAATGATGCCAATGGCTTTGGGGATTGGTTCGGCTGGTAAGGAATTTCGCCAATCGATGGGTATCGTCTCGATCGGAGGTCTTATTGTCTCAACATTCCTGACCCTGGTCGTGATCCCTGCCTTCTATTATGTTACAACCCGGAACATCGCTGTTGACAAGACAGCCGATTCCCAATAATTTGTCACAAAGCTAAAAAACAAGGAGATCATAATGATAGAAAAAGAAAAGATCGAAAGCATCCTGGACAAGATCCGTCCATCCATCCAGGCCGATGGTGGAGACGTCGAACTCATCAATATCCGGGAAGACAACGTCGTCGAAGTCCGGCTCAAAGGTGCCTGTCATGGTTGCCCGATGGCCACCCTCACCCTCAAAGCAGGGATCGAACGCATCGTCAAAGAAGAGATCCCGGAAGTCAAAGAAGTCATCTCGGTCTGAATGAAAACCCTAAATCTTGCTTTGGAAGCGGATCGGATTGCAGAATTCATCCGCTTCTATGTTCACAGCAATGGCTTTGAAAAAGTGATCCTTGGCCTCTCCGGAGGGATCGATTCCTCGCTTTCGGCAGCTCTTGCAGTCCGGGCTTTGGGAAGGGAAAACGTCCTTGGCCTGATTATGCCTCATGCCAAAAGCTCTGCTCACAGCAAGGAAGATGCCCTGCTTCTGGCCAATGAACTTGGGATAGTGACCATGGAAATCGGCATTACATCCATCACCGATCCCTATTTCGAACTAATCGAGCCCCAGGCTAATGCCCTCAGGCAGGCTAACTGGAAAGCCCGTTGCCGAATGATAATTCTCTATGACCAGTCCGCCAAACATCAGGCACTGGTGCTGGGCACTTCCAACCGCACCGAACTCCTCGTGGGATACTTCACCCAGCATGGCGATGGTGCCTGTGCTATCGAACCGATCGGACATCTTTATAAAACAGAGGTTTGGGCTCTTGCCAGGTACTTACATATTCCCCAAAGGATTATTGATAAGACCCCCACAGCCGATCTTTGGGAAGGTCAAAGTGATGAAGCCGAAATGGGCATCAGCTATCATGATCTCGATGAAGCATTATACCAGATCACTGAAACTCATCCCGAGACCATGAACCTCGAGGCCGGGAAAATTGCCAAAGTCCGGAAGATGATTCTTTCCTCCGAATTCAAACGAACCATGCCGCCGGTATTGGAACGGGTCTATGCTTAGTGGCTTCGGTAAAAACCGCTGCCAGAAGTGCAAAACCGAACGCAAAGTCCGCTTCTGCCTCCGCTTCAACAAAGACCTTGGCTGGCAATGTTGCAACAACACCCGCATCGATAAAAAGTGCCCTGGGGAATGTGCCTACCATCCTCATTTTGAGGCTGTCTCCGCTTCCAAAGATGCAGACCCAACAAAGCCTAAATCACCTTTCCCTGCTCTAAAAACCGATTCCAGGTCAGAGTTCGAGCACTTCGTTTCCCTCTATCTGGATTTGTGGATCCATCATAAGTTACCGGAACTCAATGACCTTAGTCCGCTTGAGTATGCCAAACAGGATAAGGAAGCAATGCTATCCTGGCTTCGCAGCTTTCAGTATCCCGAAAACTTCCCTTTGGGCAAACTGCTGGCCAAGCTTGATATCGATCTGGAGATCAAAACCACCCTCAAACCCGATCCCGAAGCAATTGTCCAGAGCTATCTGGAGCAAGTGATCAAGTGGGAATGGGATGGCCTCTATGCTATAACCCCCAATGACCTCAAGCTGGAAGGAACCGCAGCTAATTATGCCTCTTTGATCTCAGATATTCCACAATTGCGTAAAACAAAGGAGTTTGACGTCCTCAGCAGTGGCATCTCGCAGGACAGATCCGTTGCCTTTGTCTTTGTTGAACTGAACCATAGCGTTTCCTGGACTCTGATCCTGATCGAGCTGAACGGTCAATGGCATCTGCGACAGCACCTTGCATCCGATCCCCAGGCCTATTATGCCCAGAACAAGCTCTATAATGACCTTGCTCAATTACTCAGCCAACAAAACTCCGTCATAACCGACTCCGATCGGGAATCCAGTTCCTCCGTCATTCCCAACCCCGATCGGGAATCCAGTTCCTCCGTCATTCCCGACCCCGATCGGGAATCCATAAACGAAAACATCACCAAACTTCTAAAAGACGCCTTCAAGACCTATCCTGATTGTGCCGATCTCTATTACTATCAAGGCTTGTATCTACAAGGAATAAAGCAATTTGACCAGGCCAAAACCGCCTTCTTCAATGCCATCACTCTGGATAACCGCTGGACGGCTCCCCAATACCATCTTGCCCTGCTACATCTTCAGTCCCATGATTATGACAAAGCTCTCTATTGGTTTGAGCAACAGCACAATCTGGAACCCTCAGATCCCCGTACCCTGAACAACGTTGCTGCCTGCTATATCAATCTGGGACAGAAAGATAAGGCCAGAGATATCTGGACTGCCATGCTTACCCAATATCCGGAATTCACCATTGCCAAAGACAATCTCGATCGCCTCAGCCGTGACCTATAATCCCAAATACATGGCTTTGGCCATTTCTATGGCAGAAAAAAGCCGGGGTATCTGCCATCCAAATCCCTTCGTTGGTGCTGTTATCGTTAAAAAGGACAGGATCTTAGCCACCGGTAACACCCAGGTCTATGGGGGAGATCATGCCGAGACCGTTGCCCTTAAAGCAGCAGGAAAATCAGCCAAAGGGGCAGATCTCTATGTAAGCCTCGAGCCTTGTTCCCACTACGGAAAAACGCCCCCCTGCACCAAAGCGATAATAGCGGCCGGCATCAAAAGCGTCTTCCTTGGAATCACAGATCCCAACCCCCTGGTCAATGGCAAAGGTATAGCCGAATTGAGAGCAGCAGGCCTCGAAGTTAGCACCGGCCACATGGCGGATAAGATCCAGACCCAGCTTGAGAGTTTCATCTGTCACATCATAAGGCAGCGTCCTTTTGTGATCTGGAAGACCGCTCTTTCCCTCGATGGTAAATATGCAGCTCAGGATGGGTCATCCCGATGGATAACAAATCCCCGATCCCGGACTTTTGTTCATAAACTGCGTGAGGGTTGTGATGCTGTGCTGACCGGCATCAATACAGTGCTTTGTGACGATCCTCTGCTCACTGTCCGGCTGAAACATCCCCGCCACCAACCAATCCGGATCATCCTCGATCCTTTGCTGGAAATACCTCTTTCCAGCAAAATCGTCCAGACAGCCAAAGACATCCAGACCATCGTATTCCATTCCGACCCCAATAGCCAGGACAGCATAGCCTGGGATATTGCTCAAAAAGAAAAGCAATTCCTGCTAAGCTCCCATGGCCTGGAACTCATACCAATTCAAAGTGATAATAATGAATTGTTGCTTGATGCAGTCCTGCTTAATCTGCATCAAAAAGGAATAAGCTCCCTCTTGCTGGAGTGTGGTTCGATCCTCTCCTCAAGCTTTTTCCGTCAAGGCCTGGTCGATAAATGCCATATATTCTATGGAAACATCCTTCTGGGTGGAGACAGGGCAATGCTCTCCCAACTACCCATTCCAGATATTAAGGCTGCTATCAAACTGGAAAATATCACACTTAAACGTTTCACAGAAAACATCCTCATCACCGGCTATCCGGTTTTCCCGTCCTGAACAAACTTACATTGGATGCAACAATCAATCCCTGATAACATCAATTTTGGGCTAACTGATTTACGACCTTCAATTTTTACACATAAATAGTAAGTTTCCAGTGTTATTATCCTGGCTCCAGTGCAATTCTGATCTTCCTTTCTTTTTGGTCTTGATCCAATAAAGTTACAACTGCATAATTCTCAATCAGTTCTGAAGCTCCATATTTCAAAGAGGTTCTTTCCAGGGAAATGGATATATTGCTGGGTGAAAGTGTCCATATAGTATCAAAATAGTAATCAACTGCAACTCCAATGGGCATAAAAAAAGTCATTGCAACATTACCCAAAGTCAAGAATTGGAATCTCTTTTTGATTTGGAGTTCAACCGGTTTGAAACCAGGGGTGGAAATCTTTACAGAATATGAAGATTTTCTGGGGAGATTAACATAAGTAGGCGTGTTACCCTTGAAAACAATCTGCCCTTTTTCTGATGTAATAACTATCTCGGCTTGTTCGGGTTCGGAGATGATCTCAATAGTTTTTTGGGGATTAGTGTACAATGTTGCACAACTGGAAATAAAAAGGAGCCCAAGAATTGACATCACACCAATGAATAATTTATAAAACAATTTCATGATTAGCTCCTTTTATTTGAGAATTGGAATGCGGTATTCTAAGCTCGTGTAAAAAGCTGAATACTTCTTTGATGAACTATAGGGTTGATTAATCTGATGGGAGTAATTTACTTTTATTACAAATCTGCAAATATTTATGCCAGGAGAAATTGTTAAAACATGGAAGGGAGGGTTTTTATCTGTTGTTTGAGTTACATTATCCTCATTATGCCAAGGGTAGATAACTCCTTCATGGGGATCACGTGTTATGTTCACGTATGGTTGATAAGAAACACCAATAACGGGATTTCTATATTTATCTATATTAAATTCCTTTTCAATATTAAATGACAAAGTCGAAAATGAAAACTCTTGAACAACATCATTAAAGTACAGAATTCCAAGAGTTACTTGTTTTGATTTATAAAGTAATTGACATCCCATGCGCTGCATAGGCCCCATTGGATTTCCACCCTGGACGAAGGAATTTGGATAATTGTGTGCCCATGATGCTGATTGTTCCACAACATTTACTAATCTTACTACACTAGCTGATGTTCCGTAAGCCACTATCGGTGCTACCGCAATCTTCCAGTCCTGTTTCTGTATCTTCCAGTTATAGTCATGTATATCCAACTGCTCAGAATCGCTTTTAGAATTTTGGTACTGGGATCTAACCCGATACTGAACTGAACTATCGGGTTTTTGCATCTTAGGATCAGTCCAAGAAATCTCTTTGCTATTTGTCTGGAACACATTTTCCTGCCATTTTCCCTTATTCACTCGTTTATCTACTATCATGATAGTTTTACATGGGTTTATATCTTTGATCCGGATGTATGGATGTTTTTGAGGAGTTAGCCAACGGGATAAGATCTGGGGTTTAAGGAGCATGATCTTGCTTTGTTCCACAGTGCTGGTGATGTTACCATCAGAGAGTTTTGTATAGTTCACCCGCACCAGGTCATCTTTGAAGACATAGATAGTATCGACGACGGTTTTCCCATCAAAAACGCCTTTGAGCACATTTTCACCAACATTTGGCCAAAATCGCATCTCTTTTCCAGGTTCGATCGATTGCATCATCCCCTCATTCTGAACGATATGTCCTTTCATTTGGCTCTCGATCAGCATTGAGGCCGTGGGATTTAGCGGTTTTTCGGTCTCGTATGTTCTGGGAGCAGTGGTTGGAGTTGTATGAGTAATTGCTGGCTTTGATTGTTCACTTGCATCTTTCCGGAAATAGAATGGCTCGGTCAATGCACTTGAATCCCAGGGCATCTGGTTATTGTTTGTTCTTTTAAGGACGGCAGCCCTCACCTCCATCAGGGCATCGATGATGCTGATATTGGGTTTCCGGATCGCCTTGATCAGTTCTTCGGTATAGATGCCATTTCTGCCCCCATCACCATCATAGGCAACTCCATCCGGTTCTGTGGAATAAGCGATCAAGCAGCCCGGGATTTTTCGGCTGATATTTGCCAGACCTCTTTTGGCTGAACGCAGGGAACTGGAATAGGGATTGTTTCGGCAAGCATCCATGATGATGATATTGGTCTCGTTGCGGGCATTTTGCATTTCGGATAGAACCCTGTCCAGATTAACTCCCTCCAGTTCGATATCATTGTCGTTCCGGATATCTGCCTGGGTGGGAATCAAGTAATTCTTACCATCAAACTGGATACCATGACCCGCATAATAGAACAAACCAACTCCCCCCTGTTGCAAGTTTGTTCCAAAATCCCGGATCAATCTCACAAGCTCTTGATAAGTTCTGACGTTATAGGCAGGAGTAACACTAAATCCCAAATCCCGTAGTGTGCTTTCCATAGCCCTGGCATCATTGACCGGATTCGCCAAAGGAGAGCTATTATAGGCAGAATTTCCAATCACCAAGGCAATCCGCCTTTGTGATTCCTGGCCAAAACAAACCTGCAATATGCAGATCAAGCATAAGAGTAAAACATACTTTTTCATACCTTGCTCCAACTCAGTTATCAATAAATGCAAATGATTTTCGTTTGATAATTTTGTCAAGCCGGAAATGAATAAAAGAAACACTGTTGAAGATATAGTGCTTTAACTCGTTATGTTGTTAGCATATTACCTCATTGACCCAATAGTATCATCTCTATTGAGGACTTATTGTTTGCCCTCTAAGCACTACGGTACCATTACGGTACCACTACGGTAGCATTACGGTAAATTACCGTAATGCTACCGTAGTGGTACCGTAATGGTACCGTAGTGCTAGTAGGGATCAAGAAATCTGGTTAGGTTTGAATCAAAATGGAGTTATGCTTTGCTTGTTACAATGCTCTATAAATGGAGAGATTTGGTATTCAGGACATCAGGGATCTGATCTGTCGGAACGTGATTCTATGTAATCCGTTTAGGAAGCTAAGAACTTGATTTTCGAGGCTATGTGGGTCTAAATCATTGTTGATGACCAAATTAGAGAATGGTATTTTCTCTTCATCCGGGATCTGGAATTGTATGCGTTTTTCGATGTCAGCAGGGCTTGATCCATCTCTCCGGACCAGGCGTTGGATGCGGGTTTCCGGATCGGCTGTAACGAGGATGATGTAATCGAAACACTTTTCTATCCCGGCCTCAAAGAGGAGTGGTATCTCGAAGAAGAGATATGGTTCAGAGGAAGCAAGGATGATCTGTTCAAACTCTTTGAGGACAAGCGGATGAAGCAGCGATTCCAGATAGCGGAGATTGTCGGAATTGGAAAAAACCATGCTGGCAAGTTGCTTCCGGTTTATCTTATTGTCTTTGATCAAATCCCTTCCGAACTGCATTGTAAGTTTCTGTTGCACAGACGGTTCATCCAAAAATCGGTTGGCAGCAACATCTGCTGAGTAAAGTGGGTATTTTTCCCCAACGATCCTTGAAACGGTGCTCTTACCACTTCCGATGTTTCCGGTGATGGCAATCAGGAGGGGGCGTTTATTTGATCGCATCGGAAATGAGGGAAAGCAACTCTTCGAAGGCAATGTCGGACTGGATATTACCATCGTGCGCGATTGAGATTTTTCCGCTTTGCTCAGAAACCACAAGGGCAATTGCATCAGTTAGCTCAGTGATGCCGATTGCAGCCAAATGTCTGGTGCCATAACGTTTAACATAGTTTGGATTCTTGGATAGGGGAAGCACTACTTTGGCAGCAAGAATTCTGTTGTGGCGGACGATTATTGCTCCGTCATGTAATACGGACTTCGGATTGAAGATCGAAAGTATCAGTCTCAGAGATAGTTCTGCATCGAGGATATCTGCCCCATGGATAAACTCATTGAGCTTGCGCTTGTTTTCCAAAACTATCAAAGCTCCCGTTTTCCGGAAGCTCATTGAGGAAACAGCATCGATCAGGGTGCTGTTGATCCTGGCGCGTTCACTGCGTTTGGTCTTGGAGCCAAAGTTCTTTCCCATGGTAAGTTGAGCAAGGATGGATCGCAGTTCCGGTTGAAATAGAATGATCAAAGCAAGGATCCAGTAGCTTCTCAGGGATCCCAAAAGCGAACCCAGCATCTTCAAACCCAGAAAATTGGAGATCAAGAATACCGCAAACATGATGATTACACCATAGAAAACCTGATAGGCTCCAGACCTTTGAATGATCAGTAGTGTGCGGTAGATCACAAATGCAATGATCAGAATGTCGATTATATCCATCACATTGGGAATTAGAAAACTCATCATTTACCTGCTTTGGGCAATCTTTTTCAGAACCCAGAAGAACTGAGAATGCTCTTTAACGTCGTGCACCCGCAAGACATCTATATTGCAAATGATTGCAAACAAGGCTGCTGCAAGGGAACCAGCCAGCCGTTCATTTGGAGGAGTGGGGAAAATCTGATTTATGAAGCTTTTACGTGAGGCACCGAGTGCGATGCGGACACCCAAGGCTCGGAAATGATCGAGATTGGCGAGGATTTTTAGATTGTGGGAAAGCAACTTACCAAATCCAATCCCGGGATCAACTATGATCCTTTCCTCTGAGATGCCATGCTTTACACAGCATGCGATCCGCTCTTCCAGAAAGCACGTGATATCAGCCAATACGTCTTTGTAATGAGGGTCGAGCTGCATGGTTTCCGGATTTCCCTGACTGTGCATCAAAAGAACTTGAACGGAGGGATTGGACTTCAGCACATCCAACATATCCGGATCAAATTGCATTGCAGAAATGTCATTTATCATGGTCGCCCCGAGTTTGATACCAAGATCAGCAACGGAACTTTTGCGGGTGTCGATGGATATTGCCGGAAGGGTTATCTGCCTGTCGGAAGCAATGGTATGCAGTGCTGTCAAAACTGCTTCGATTCTTGATTTCTCCAATTCTTCCGGGATGGTTTTTGCTCCGGGACGAGTAGATTCTGCTCCAATATCTATGATCGATGCACCACTATCCAGCATCTCAATTGCATGCTGGGCAGCTTTTTCGGGATCCATCCACAGAGCACCATCAGAAAATGAATCCTCAGTTATATTGAGAATTCCCATCAGAGCAGGATATGATGATCCTGTTTCTCTGTCACTTTGCTTGTCCAAATGGGCATAAGTAGCTGAGCTGGAAGCGACAGCGCAGAGAGCAGAGAGCAAAGATGGGCTGGATAAATCTGTACTTGAAGGAGGGATTTTCATGATTTATCAGCCATTTCAACTGGGATTGAAAATGAAAGTGATTTCATAGATCTGGTTGGGATCGAACCTTGTCTTGACCTTCCATTTGCTGAGTGCTTCTTTGGTTGCAGCAAGATAGGATAGGTTAGTAACTTCCTTGGCAGTGATGGATTCCGGATCGACCCTGCCATCTGAAGCCAGACGGAAGGTTAAGGTGATGCGGGCAAACTCCATGTCCTTGATCTTGGGGGCAACCCGGTAATTCTCATCAAAGAAAATGCCGGAACTGTGAGTAACATCATAGGTTCCACCTCCCGAACCAGAGGGAGCAGGTCGGCCTTTTGGAATGCTGAGCCTGGGACCAAGCAAACTTGGGGTGATGGGTGCTTCACTACCCTTTTTGGCCTGCTCCTGCTTGATCTTTGGGGGCTCGATATAATCTGTGGCTGGGGCTGGTTTGGGGCTGTCGTAAATGGCAGGGCTTTCGGGAGTGTTTTCTTCGGTAATGGTTTGAGTGCTGGTAACTTCCTCCTTCTTAGCTTCAGGAACGGGATCTGTAGTTTGGGATGGAGTTTTGACGGGTTCTTCAGTTTGTGGTTGTTCCCATTCAAAAGTATGCCACACTGGTAGTTGCGCAGGACGGATATAGATCAGCAGCAGGATGATGAGGATAACGAGATGGAGCAGCCCGGATATGGTGTAGGGCGAATGCCAGTTTATTGGTAAACGCTTGAGATTATTTAAGCCTATCAAGTGTGTCAGTTGCAACAAATATCTTTTCAAAACCGCTGCTCCGGATGGTATCCATCAGGGTGATTATGGTTTGAAGGGAGGTTTCCTTATCAGCAGAAAGACGAACTACCTGCTCAGTGGACTGGAATTCGTTCTTCAATTCCATTGCCAGATCGCTGAGGGATATCTTTCTGCCCAACAAGATGATATGCTCAGAATCCTGATAGACGATGTGGATCACCTGGTGTGTCTGGCGCACTGCTGATGCAGAACCGGGAAGCTTGATCGGAAGTCCGGTCTGAGATGCAAAATTGGAAGCTATCAGCAGAAAGATGATGAGCAGAAAGATCACATCTGTCATCGAAATCAACATGGTTGAACTCATTCTCTTTTTGGAGGTCTGGATTTTCATGTCACGAGGCCTTGATGGTTTTTATCCGGATCAGGTAGTCGATGGTGGCATCCTGCAGGTCTTTGGCTGTGTTTTCCAGGTTTTGGACCAGGTCGTTATAAAGAATTACGGCTACGATGCCAACTATCAGACCTCCTATCGTTGTGATCAGAGCTTCCCAGATACCTCCGGCCAGAGTGTTGATGTCCACTCCGCTCTGGCTTTGGGACTGGATGTTCATAAATACCCGCACCATGCCAATGACCGTGCCCAGGAACCCGATTAGAGGAGCAACAGCAGCAAAGGTGGAGAGCCATCCCATTCCTTTTTCAAGTTTGTGCATTTCCAGGTTGGCGGTGGATTCCAAGCTTTCTTTAAGCAGTGCTTCGTCCATGACTTTGTTTCTGGATATCTTATAAAGAATGGTGCCAAGGGGACACTCATCGTGATAGATCTTGATCACAGATTCTATGTTCTCGATCTTATCATGTTGGGAGAGCGCACGGTGCATCTTCTCATCCATGAGCCGGATGCGTTTTAAAAGGCGGTATTTCTCATAGGCGATGGAGATCACGATGAAGGATATGATGAGAAGTATCCACATCAGGATACCGCCCTTGAGGAATAAACTGAAAAGTGACATAGGCGTCCTATTTTGTAATTGAGAATTCAGAATTGAGAATTGAGAATTGAGAAGAGGTTCTTCTCATTCTCCATCATAATTCCGGGTTCCCATGGGGTTTTTTGGTATTCAATATTGGTTCGAAAGGACATCAATGCCAATCGACACTGATGTCCTTTCAAAGGATATTAGTTTATGATCAACTGTGTTTTGTCTGGAAGCTCTGCATGAAATCGGCAAGGGCTTTGGCAGCAGGAAGCGGAAGTGAATTATAGGTAGAGGCACGGCAGCCCCCGACATCCCGGTGTCCTTTGAGTCCAACCATTCCATTCTTCTTGGCCTCGGAGATAAAGAGGTTTTCCAGTTCTTCATTTGGCATGCGGAAGGTGATGTTCATCAGGGAGCGATCTTCCTTATCCACTGTGCCTTTGTAGAAACCATCCGATGCATCGATGGCATCATAGATATAGTTGGCTTTGATCTGGTTGTTGATCTCAATCTGTTTCAAACCACCAAATTCTTCGATCCATTTCACGACCAGCCCGATCATGTAAATCGTGAAGGTGGGTGGAGTGTTATACATCGAACCATTCTTGGCATGGATCTGATAGTCCAGCATGGTTGGCAAACCGGTGATCGCTTTTTCCAGATAGTCCTTTTTGATTAGAACGACAACGCATCCGGCAGGACCAATATTCTTCTGGGCACCAGCATAGATCATGGAGTATTTCTGCACTTCGATCGGCTTGCTCATAAAGTTTGAAGACATATCAGCGATGAGGGGAATATCTTTGGGGACGTCCGGATCGCTCTTCCACTCTGTTCCAAAGATCGTGTTATTGGTCGTGATATGCAGATAGGATGGATTTTCCGAAAGTTGCCATGCTTTGGGGATATAGCCAAAGTTCCGGTCTTCGGAGGTGGCAGCGACATGGGCCTTTTTGCCTATCTTCTTGGCTTCACTGATAGCTTTTTTGGACCATTGGCCGGTATTGATATAGTTAGCTTCCTTTCCATCGAAGGCAAAGTTCATCGGCACCATCAGGAATTGCATGCTGGCTCCGCCTTGCAGGAAGAGGACGTCATAATCATCACCCAAATCATAGACACGTTTGATCGAGGCTTGAGTCTCGTCAATAATTGCCTGATATTCTTTGCTGCGGTGGCTCATTTCCATCACGGAAAGACCCATGTTTTTGTAGTTGAACAGGTCTGCCTGCGCTTCCCGTAACACCTCTTCGGGTAAAACGGCAGGGCCGGCATTGAAATTATGGATACGCTCCATGTTTATCCTCCTGGATATATTTTCATTTAAAAACAAGGATTTTAAGTCCTGTGTTTTCGGGCAAGTAATTTTTTCCGTTGCAAAAAAGTATTGACTAAAAAGTACTCACCAGATCGCTGAATACAAGGATCAAACAAATGATACATAATATATTACATGGAAAACAGATTGTTCTGGCATCGGCTTCACCCCGACGGAAACAGATATTTGAAATGCTGGGATTAACGGCTTTGGTGATCAAGCCCGATATTGATGAACCCATCACTAATGAACGGCCTTTCAAGCAGGCCATGAACCATGCCAAAAACAAGGCCATGGCTGTTGCCGGAAACTTGGATGATAAGGCACTGATAATTGCCTCGGATACAGTTGTTTACTGTAAGAGCC
>Ga0116204_1000283_pt1 | contig 27952 bp, 28 predicted proteins | sample LakKivwa52mmetaG_FD_94481 | JGI IMG/M metagenome (GOLD analysis project Ga0116204, IMG submission 94481) | Anoxic lake water microbial communities from Lake Kivu, Rwanda to study Microbial Dark Matter (Phase II) - Lake Kivu water 52m metaG | ecosystem: Environmental > Aquatic > Freshwater > Lake... | reverse complement strand
CATCAAACAGCCGCAAGTCAAAACGAGCGGACACGCGATCGAATGTCGCATCAACGCCGAGGACACCGACAATAACTTCATGCCGGCACCAGGCAAAATCGAAATTTTGATTCTCCCGGGCGGTCCAGGAATACGCGTCGATACCCATATTTACGCCGGATACACCGTCCCGCCATATTATGATTCGCTATTGGCAAAAGTCATCGCCCACGCCCCGACGAGAATCGAAGCCATCGAGAAGATGCGCGTCGCGTTAAAGCAATTCGTGATCGAAGGAATCAAAACGAACATCGAATTCCAAGCCTACATCATGGAAAACGACGCTTTCCTTGACGGCCGTTTCGATACCGGTTTCATCACGCGTCTACTAGAAAGCGCCAAATAATGGGTACCGTCGTCGACAAACTGAAAGCCCAATGCGCGGTCAAGAAAACGACCCAGGACAGTTTTGTCAAGCAAAGCGACATTCCGCAGGGTTTGTTTGTCGCCTGCGAGAAGTGCCATGCGGCCATATATCAAAAAGTGCTCGACGAAAATCTCCGCGTCTGTCCCCATTGCCAGTATCATTTCCGACTTAATGCCCCGGAACGTATCCGCGTCACCCTTGACGAAGGATCGTTCAGCGAGTTGTTTTCAAGACTTACTTCGACGAATCCTTTAAGCATGCCCGACTATGAAGACAAACTGGCTAAAACGATGTCGTTGACCAACTTGAAGGAAGCGTTCATGTGCGGCACGGGAGCTATAAACGGCATCCAAGTCGCCTTTGGCGTTCTCGACCCATTCTTCTTGATGGGTTCGATGGGCTCGGTCGTCGGTGAGAAAATGACAAGATTGACCGAATACGCCACCAAGGCTAGATTGCCGCTAATCGTCTTTTCCGGATCGGGCGGCGCCCGCATGCAGGAAGGCATATACTCGCTCATGCAGATGGCCAAAACGTCGATGGCGATCAAACGTCATTCCGATGCCGGCCTTTTATTCATTTCCGTATTGACCGACCCGACCACGGGCGGCGTCGCCGCCAGTTACGCCTCGCTTGGCGACATCCTGATCGCCGAACAAGGCGCCCTGATCGGCTTTGCCTGCCCCCGCGTCATCAAGCAGACGATCCAGCAAGATCTGCCAGAAGGGTTCCAAACATCCGAATTCCAACTTAAGCATGGTCAAGTCGATCTGGTCGCCAAACGATATCAGATCAAGCCGATGCTGACGCGGCTGTTGAAACTGCACCAACCAGGTACCAATAAATGAATCCCAATATCGAAGACGTCATTTGGACGAAGATAAAACTCGCCCGTCATCCCAAACGGCCGACATCGCAATCGATTATTCCGCTGGTCATCGACGATTTCATCGAACTGTTTGGCGACCGCGAATTTTCCGATGACCATGCATTCATCACCGGAATCGGTAGGTTTGAAGGTTTGCCGGTGACCGTAATCGCCCAGGAAAAGGGCATCACGACGCCCGAACGGATCGAGCGCAATTTCGGCATGCCGCATCCGGAAGGCTACCGCAAGGCAATGCGAGCCATGAAACAGGCCGAAAAGTTCCATCGTCCGATCATCGTCTTCATCGATACTCCCGGAGCCTATCCCGGCATCGGAGCCGAAGAACGGGGTCAGGCACAAGCCATTGCCAAAAACCTGTTTGAAATGACTTCGATCAAGACGCCAATCATCGCGTTTGTAATCAGCGAAGGCGGCTCGGGCGGCGCTCTTGCCATCGGCGTGGCTGACAAGGTATATATGCTGGAAAACAGCATCTATTCAATCTTGTCGCCTGAAGGATTCGCCTCGATATTGTTCAAAGACAGCACGTTAGCGAAAAAAGCCGCTTCGCTGATGAAACTGACCTCGGAAGATCTCTATTCATTCAAAATAATCGACGGCATCGTCAAGGAAGCCGAGGCCGGTTTCCACGAAAACGTCGAATTGACCGTCAAGCACATGCGCCAAATCATCAAGAAAGAATTGAAACAATTAACCAAATTGGACCCTGACGCCTTATTGGAGCACCGCTACCAGCGGTTCCGCCGCATGGGCGTCGTCGTCGAACAGTAGGAACCAATGAAAGAAACAAACATCCGCATCGTCGCCACGGGACGATATATTCCTCAATCGCTTATCACCAACCAAGACCTTGAGAAGCTGGTCGACACGTCCGATGAATGGATCATCGACCATACCGGCATCAAAACACGGCATCAGGCCATCGGGGAAGACACGAGCGACCTCGCCGTCAAAGCGGCCCAAAACGCTATTGACAAGGCAAAAATCGATAAAGACAAGATCGACATGATCGTCGTGGCTACTTTTACTCCCGACATGAAAGTTCCTTCGACCGCGTCTTTGGTCCAAGCGAAACTCGGACTTAATCACCGCGACATTACCTGTTTCGACGTCAATGCCGCGTGTACCGGTTTCGTTTATGCCCTCCAAGCCGCGGCTGCTTACGTCCAAAGTGGCATGGCTCATTACGCCCTAGTCATCGGAGCTGAAGTAATCACGAAAATCGTCGATTACACCGATAGGAATACTTGTATCCTGTTTGGGGACGGCGCGGGAGCGATGATCATTGCAAGCGGTACCGATTCAGAACGGGCGATGTTTTACACCGCAAGCGAAGGTGATACCGAAGATGCCTTGATTGTCAAAGACAAATTGGCGATGAATGGACGCAAGGTATATCGCTTTGCCATCGAAGCCATCAAGAAGGCGATGGCAAAAGTCATGGCCTATTACCATCTGACAATGGCTGATTTAACCAAGATCATCCCGCACCAAGCCAACTACCGCATCATCGCTTCGGTCGCCGAGGCGCTGGATGTTCCGCTCGAAATGTTCTATCTTACTCTTGAGAAGTACGGCAACACGTCGGCCGCCAGCATCCCGATCGGTCTTGATGAATATTTCGAAACGCATCAGCCCGAACGGGGTCAAAGAATTCTACTTGTCGGATTCGGGGGCGGACTCACATGGGGGAGCGCTTTGATAATACTATGAGCATGAACAATCAGAAATATCTAGCCATCGTCTTTCCAGGCCAGGGCGCTCAATATGCCGGCATGGGGCTTGACGTCGTCGAGAAACATCCGCTTCTGCGCCACATCATCGAAATCGCCGATAAAAACACGACGATGCCGCTTGAAGAGATAATAAAGACGGGAGACGAACGTCTAAACCAGACCATCTTCACGCAACCTTCGCTATTATTGGCGTCGATCTTGTTATACGAAGACGTCAAGTCGATGTTTAAATTACAACCTGCCGCTCTATGCGGCTTCTCGCTTGGGGAATACACCGCGCTATACGCCGGTGGGGTCATCGGGCTTGCAGAGGTCTTCCGTTTAGTAAAAATCAGAGCTGAAGATATGCATAAGGCCTCTATTCATAACCCTGGGGCCATGGCCGCCATCCTTGGCCTTGACGGGCAGCAAGTCGCCGATGTCTGCACCAAAACATCAGCTCCGCAATCAATCGTCGTGCCGGCCAATTACAATAGTCCGGGCCAGACCGTTATCAGCGGTCATAGCGACGCGGTTGAGAAAGCCATAATTTCCTGCCGTGAGGCCGGAGCCAAGCGGGCTATCGCCCTTAACGTCAGCGGCGCCTTCCATTCGCCGTTGATGCATGAAGCCAGATTGGCGTTCGAGAAGGCATTAGAAAATGTTAAACTTGATATGCCTTATGTTCCGATTTATATGAATACGACCGCAAAACCGATGCAATTCGTTGAATTGAGACAAAGAATGGCCGAGCAGATCGAATCGCCAGTTCAGTTCTTACAGACGGTCGAAGAACTAAAAAAAGCCGGCATCAAGTACATTCTTGAAATCGGACCGGGTGCTGTTTTAGCGGGTTTAGTAAGAAAGACCGTACCCGAAATCGAAGTGTTCAGTTATCAAAAAACATCTGATTACGAAAACCTGAAAGGATGGTTAGTAACACATGAACTCCAATGAAAAAGTCGTCTTGGTGACCGGAGGCGCCACCGGCATCGGACTGGCGATTTCCAAAGCCTTCGCCAAGGCTGGATATCGACTCGCCGTCCATTATCATTCAAGCGAAACTGCCGCTCAAGCCTTAGTAAATGATATCGTCACCGCCGGAGGCCAGGCACATGCTTTCAAGGCTGACATCGCCCAATACGCCGAATGCGAACGCCTCATCAAGGAAACGATTGAAGTGTTTGGACGAATCGACATCCTCGTCAATAACGCCGGCATCGCCGAAGACGGCGTCATCATCCGCTTGAGCGAAGACCAGTTCGACCGCGTCATCGCCACCGATTTGAAAGCCGTATGGTCGCTATCAAAGAACGTTGTTCGTCCGATGATGAAGCAAGGATGGGGACGTATCGTCAACATCACGTCGGTGTCTGGGATTCTCGGCAATTACGGCCAAACTAATTACAGCGCCGCTAAAGCCGGCGTCATCGGCATGACCAAGTCATTAGCGCGCGAATTTGCCACCAAGAACATCACCGTCAACGCCGTCGCTCCTGGATTCATCGACACGGCGATGACTAGAAAACTAAACGAACAAATAGTCGAAATGGCCAAAAAATCGATTCCAAGCGGCCGTTTCGGACAGCCGGAAGAAATCGCCTCGATGGTGCTATTTCTTTCGGGTGAAGAAGCAAGCTATATCACAGGACAGACGATCGCCGTCGACGGCGGCCTGTCGATGCATTGAGGTAATGATATGAAAAGAAGAGTCGTCGTCACCGGCATGGGGGCTGTTTCGCCCGTCGGACAAGATGTCGCCACGATGTGGCAAGCTATGCTTGAAGGAAAAAACGGGATCGCGGCAATAACTTTATTCGATACCACAAATTCACGCGCTAAAATCGCCGGCGAAGTTAAGAACTTTGATCCGAGCCGTTATGTCGATGAAAGAAATGCCGCCCGCCTTGACCGCACGATCCTGCTTGGCCTCGTAGCCGCCGGTCAGGCTTATGACGATGCCGGATTGGCTAGTTTCAATATGAATCGCTATCGCATCGGCTGCTTTGTTTCAAGCGGCATGGGCGGATCATATACACTCTATAACGAGAATCGCACCGCAATCGAAAAAGGGTACGACCGCATGTCGCCTTTCTTCGTACCAAACACCATCATCAACCTAGTGGGCGGCCATATCACGATTAAATATCAGATCAAAGGTCCGAACCTTCCGGTCGTTACTGCCTGTTCGACGGGAACTAACGCGATCGGCGAAGCTTTCCGATATATCAAAGACGGATATCTAGATGTGGCCATTACCGGCGGAGCCGAAGCCGCTGTCAATCCGCTTGGCATCAGCGGGTTCGCCGTCATGCGGGCACTGAATTTCTCTAACGATCCGAATCATGCCTCGATTCCATTTGATAAGGCACGCACCGGATTCGTGGTCGGCGAAGGGGCCGGCGTCCTCGTGCTCGAAGAGTATGAACATGCCAAGGCCAGAAACGCCAAAATATATGCCGAGGTGATCGGATATGCCTCTACAAGCGATGCCTATCATATGACCGCCCCCGACGAAACGGGCGAAAGTATCGCTGAATGCATCACGCAAGCGATTAAAGAAGCCGACATCAAACCGGAAGAAGTCGATTATATCAACGCCCATGGTACATCAACGGTCCTTAACGACCGCATCGAGACCAAGGCCATCAAGCAAGCATTTGGTCTTCATGCTTATAAAATGAGTTTGTCTTCGACAAAATCGATGACCGGGCACATGCTCGGGGCAACCGGCGCGATCGAATCCATCGTGGCCATCATGGCCATACGCGACGGGATGATTCCACCGACCATCAACACCAAAGAAACGGACGCCGACTGCGACCTCGATTACACGCTTGGTCATGCAGTCAAGCGACCTGTTTCCGTATCGCTTAACATCAATATGGGCTTTGGCGGCCAAAACGCCGCCGTCTTGTTCAGAAAGGTCTAGCCATGTTATTAACGAAAGAAGAAATCGAAGCCATAATTCCTCATCGACAGCCGTTTCTGCTTATTGACAGCATCATCGAACTGACGCCGACCAAACACGCTGTTGGAATTAAATACGTCACTAATGAAGAATACTGGATACCCGGTCACTTTCCGGGCATGCCCGTGATGCCAGGCGTTCTCATTATCGAAGCGCTGGCCCAAGTGTGCGCCGTGTGCGTGTTGACCGCCGATGAATTCAAAGGCAGGGTCGCCTACTTCGCCGGCATCGAAAACGCCAAGTTCCGCCGCAAGGTGATTCCGGGCGATATCCTGCGCCTTGAAGTGGAGATAAGCAAAATACGTCATCAATACGGCATCGGCAAATTCAAAGCCTTCGTGGGAGATGAAATCGCCTGCGAAGCCCAATGCTCGTTTGTTTTCGGGTCCTAATTTATGTTCAAAATCATTCGGTTTGACACGATCACATCGACGAATGATTATCTGAAGTCGCACTATAACGACATCGACGAGTATACAATCGTCAAAGCCGATTACCAGACGGCAGGCCGTGGTCAGTTCCATCGAACATGGGAAAGTCAACCAAATCAAAATGTTCTTTTTTCTTTATTGATTAAAAAGGAATTAAGCGATAACAAGGTCCGCCAATACGAACGAGCGGTGTTGGACTCGTTATTGGCGATGCTTGCCAAATACGAAATTGTCGCGCGAATCAAACTTCCCAACGATTTATATGTAAATGATAAAAAGATCGCCGGCATCCTCATCGAAACGAAACGGACAGAAGGAATTTACGACTATCTAATCGTCGGGATTGGATTGAATGTGAATCAACAAGCATTTTCCGACCATTTGCCAGCCACTTCGATGTCGCTCGAGATGAAAAAAGACATCCTTGTCGAGGATGCCTTTACCAGTCTAACCAAAGAACTTGAATCGCGTTTCCGCGCTTGGTATGAATAATCTTAACTATTGAACCTTTGGTCGATAGACAATCTTTTCGTCGATTACCGTCATCGATGGTTTCATCGTCAGTAATTTTGACTCCGGCACCTGCATTAAATCATCTGGAAAGACAGTCAAGTCGGCAAGGTATCCCACATCGAGATAACCTTTTTCATTTTCGTGTTTGCTTATGAGGACGTGACTCGTCGTATATAAGCTGATGGCCGTGAAGCGATCGAGCCTCTCTCCCGAGATATATACTTTCCCATCTTTATGGCTCTGCCTATTGATAAGCGAATGGATGCCTAGTAACGGATTGGGATCTTCGACTGGGGAGTCGGAACTTCCCAATAGAGATAGACCATGTTCCAAATATGTCTTCCAAGCATACACAAGCGGCGGCGTTTTTGAAAACCAAGTATCCATATAAGGCATATCGCTACTGACGAATAACGGCTGAATATCCAAAACAACGGGCATTTTGCGTAGTTTTCGTAGTGTTTCTTCTCTAGACAGCGAAGCGTGGATGATCCGATCGCGTTGATTCGGTTTAGGCGGCAATTCGGTGAGAATATCGGTTAGTTCATCTAAGCCATTGTCACCGATAACGTGGACCGCCGCGGTTAACCCATATGACCTAATCTTCTTAATGAGTTGTTTAAAGTCGTCTATCGGTTGCATCCGCTGACCATAACTTTGCGTGTCTTTATATGGTTGGCTGACTAGTGCCGTCTTGGAAGATAGCGTTCCATCATAGAAGAGCTTTACCGCACCTAACTCCAAGTACTTGGTCTCGCTATGATTCATATTATAGAAATCTTCGAATATTCGGTTATGAACCAGTAGGTGCGTCCGGAACGGTTGTTCATCGAGAACTTCTTTTATGGCGCTAAATGTCTTTTCATGGCCGCCGAAATAGAATAGATCGTCGCTATGTCCGCCGGTAATGCCGACGGCATATAACTCATCAAGAGCTTTTCTAAAATATTCCTTCAAGGTTTCTTTATCGTATGTTAGCAGCTTGCTTACAAGTTTCTTCGACGCTTGTTCGATGAGAATTCCGGTGTCAGACAATACATCGGCGATTTCCAGTGCCCGCGAATTCGCGGTGACCGAATGGTAGTCGTTATGCATCAATACGGCCGGTTGATTTGAAAATATGGTGTCAAGATCATGCTTGGTTATTTGGCAATCGCGGTAGCCGTCGGCGACGAACAGCCCACATGCAGTAGCCGTTCGCAATCGGACGAGTATTTCCTGCTTAGTAGAAAGTCCGGTCAAGTCCAGCCGTGTCAACTTTTGTCCATATCCTAATAAATGCATATGGGCGTCGACCATGCCGGGGTAAGCGTGATGCTCACGAAGGTCAATGCGTTCAATGCTAGGATATTTTGCTTCGTCGACATTGACCGCGATGATCTTTCCGTTTTCGGTAAGAATGTTGAAGTATTCGTGATGTTGGTCACGCATCGAATGGAAATGCCCGTTGGTCCAAAGTTTCATACGCGAATTATACCATGAAGCCAATTATCATAAGGCGGAAGCACTCGCTACTGGGGCAACAAGCCATCTTTGGTAAGTAACAGGATGTCGTCAAACACGTTTTCGATGAATGTCCGATCGTGGGTGACGGAAACGATTGCTCCCTCAAAAGAATTCAATAAATCATATACACCAGGTGCGCTCAGCGGAGACAAGTTCCGCGTTGGTTCGTCCAGCAATATGACATTGCACTTATCGACGATGAGTTTCAGAAACATCAGTTTCGTTTTTGCGCCGCCGCTAAGGTGATGAATCGGCCGTTCCATCTCCTCGTAGACGAAACGCATGAACCCGAGGATGCGCCGATTCTCGTTGGCCTCCTCAACATCGCCCGTGTTGGCCAAAAACTCGATCGGTGTTTTGTCCATCGGCAGCAAATCGAGGAAATTCTGCGGAATATAGCCGACACGGATGTCGTCGCGTATCTTTAATGATTGATATAGATTCATCAGCAATGTTGATTTGCCGATGCCGTTATCGCCGATGATTGCCAGCTTGCGAGGTCCGAATACTTCTAAATCGATATGACATATCAATTCCATTCCATCCCTTAATATCGGTCCGTGGAAATCGATGACTTTCTTATTGGAAGGAATCGCTGTTTCATAATCGAAAAACAGCTTCAGATAGATATCTTCTTCTGGAATGGGGACGAAAGCCGCTTTTTCCTTTTCATACCTTCGCTCCATCGATTTGAGCGCATGCATTTTCTTCTTGAGAAGGCGACCTTCGGTCGGATTGCGCACGGCTTGGTCCTGGCGGTAGGCGACCTTTTGGAATATCTGCCTGAAATGTTCCATTTTCTTTTTGTGGTCGCTTCGTTGCTTAAGAGCGATTATGCGGTTAGATTCAAGCGCCTGGAGCCGCTGCCGTTTGTATTCTTCATATGGCAATCGCTCGGAAACGGTGACTGATTTTTGGCGTTTTTCGTGTAGGGATAGTTGGATGATGCCGGTGGCAACGTTTCCTAACAACTTTTCGTCGTGCGACACGAACAGCACGGGCGCTTCCAAATCAAATAAGAACGACTCCAAAAATAACAGGCTCTGTAAATCAAGGTCATTTGACGGCTCATCGAGCAGATAAACATCGGGATTGATGAAAAGTAACTTTGCGATGCAAAGTTTGACCACTTCGCCTCCGGAGAATTCGCTTATCTTCTTGCGCTCATCCCACGAATGCATCGGGAAAGCAACTTTGGCCAAATATGAAGGCAACGATTCCAGTCGATTGTAATCGTGATAGTCGATGGTAAGGGAAGGCTGGTCAAGCAGGAAGAAATCAAGCACATTGGTGTCCGCCCATACTTCTTTCGGGTTCTGGTCGAGATAACCTATCCGTCCTTGGATTTCAATGGTGCCTAAATAGGCAAATCCGTCAGGAAGCCTGCCCATTAACGTTTTGAGCAAGAGGCTTTTGCCGTTACCTTCCTCGCCGATGACGGCGATCCGCTCGTTTTCGTTAACGATGAAAGACAAGTCGTCGATCAAGCGACGGCCTGACTGGATGTGTTCGATTGTCAAGTGAGTGATTTTTATCATTACGCTAGTCGTATCTTCTAATTGGTATTTTACCCCAATGGCAATCCCGTTTCTCTTTTTTGCGGACTTACGACATCATGATCGCGGATATAAATAAAAAAGCGGCCTTCTTTTTGGGAGGCCGCTTGTAGATAAGTCGCTATATTTACTTATCGTCGTCATCGTCATCATCATCGTCGTCATCTTCGTCATCGTTGATATGGATGCCAATGTCGTCGAACTTTACCGTTTCTCCGTCAATGACGATCGATTTGTCCTTAAGCCATAGCTTCTCCAATGGGCGGAACACCATATAGAAGATTGGGATAGTAAGGAACAGAACCCACCATGGGTGCCAGCCGCCATATTGGAAGCCGACTAATAAGTAAGCGACTACCACGATAACTGGATAGGCTAGTCTCGTGATGCGGCGATATGCAATAGCCGATATGATCGATTCCACGATCGGGATGCTTAAGAAGATGAGCCATGTCGGATGCCATAATCCCATCAGTGATCCTAAAAGGATATAGGCGATTACCGATAATAAAGCCGTGAGTCCGGTGACGATTTGGCGCGTGTTCCTGATTTTCTTTTCGATGCGCGAATCTTTACAGTGGATGCCGTCTTTATCGATGTTGATGTTAGTTTTTCCATCGAACACATGGACGCCATCGGTCGATATGTGGACTTCTTCCTTGTCGTCGACGACATGAATGCCGTCTTTACCGATGTGAACGTAGCTCTTTTTTTTCGGCGTGTCTGTTTCTTCACCTTCACCGTGTTTGGCTTCTTCGGTTTTCTCGCGTTCGGGCGCTGGGCGTTCCTTGTCGATGATGTCTTCCACAGGTGCGTCGTTTTTTAAAAGATCGTCTAGTGAGATGTTGTAGATTTTGGCTAAGCAGATGAGGTTATCGGTATCCGGTGAGGCTTCAGCCCGTTCCCATTTACTTACCGCTTGCCGCGATAGACCTAATTTGCTGGCCAGTTCTTCTTGTGACAAGTTGTATTTCTTTCTGAGTTCAACCAAGCGGTTGGCGATTTCAATATTCATAGTCTTCCTTTCCGAGGTGGCTGTTATTTTCTTCCGTATTATATTCGGGAATCGGCCACCAGCACTGTTTGTCTTGTGAATGGATGTTCCGCAATTCGATGTCGGTATTCATTTTCAGTCGCTCCTTTTTCGACACCCATATCTTATGAGAAAACATGCGGTTGCGACCACCAAGTCTGCTTTTCAAAATAGGCCAAAATCCGCAACCAGGGGTTGCATTTGAGCTATTTTTCTAAACAAAATATTTATTTTTCGCTAATATTCAGCGATTTAGCCCATGAAGCGGCTTCGGATGTTCTGGCTTCTTTATCTTTGGAGACATTCATGAAATCTTTGAAGCCGAGCCAGGTGTTGCGTTTCTCGATCAACGCTTTTGACCGCGCTTCGACGTTTTTGAGGCCGCCTTCATGCGTACAGAAGAAATAGACCTTCTTATCGTGGAGAAGACCGCTTTCCACAAGCGATCTAATCGCTGGGGCAAACGTCCACGACCAAACGGGGGTACCAAGGAATATCACGTCATAGTCTAATAGATCATAGGCAAGCGGCTCAAGCTTTGGTTTCTCTTTCATGAATACTTGCTTGCCACCCCATAAATATTTTCTGAATCCTTGATATGTCATCTCTTTTACCAATGTCAGACGTTGGATGTCGGCGCCAATAGCCGCGGATATGGCTTCGGCAATCAATTTGGTGTTTCCTTCATAAGAATAATAGATAACGATGCTTTTCATATTTGCCTCCATGATGCCTAGATGTTTTTATCGTTGTCCCGCGATGATGGTTTATTGACAACATCATTATCGCACCTAAACGCCGCTGTGCCATTATTACATTCTTTTTTTATGCTAAATATTTACTTTAACTGGTTGTCTATCTTTTGGCTGTTATGGTAGAATGCATGTATGCACCGACATGTAAGCCTAGTGTGTTATATGTCTAAAATCCAACGACACTGCTTAGATGATTTTGTGCGGGTTTGTCTCATTTAAAGGAGGAAATTACATGAGAAAATCTTTGAAACTGTTTACGTCTGCTGTTCTAGCCGTCGCCGGAATCTCGATGCTGCTTACGTCTTGCGGCGCGTCAGGCAATTATGAATTGGCATTGATCACCGACATCGGCGACATCGATGACAAGTCATTCAACCAAGGCGCGTGGGAAGGACTTGTCGAATACGCTGTTGCGAACGACAAGACTTATCAGTATTATCGCCCAGCCGAAGCCAGCACCGCGGCCTACATCGAAAGCATCGATTTGGCCATTGAACAAGGCGCGGACCTCGTCGTGACTCCGGGATTCTTGTTCGAAGTTCCGATTTTCAATTCCCAAGACACCCACCCGAACACCAAGTTCGTCCTACTCGACGGATCGCCGAATGACGGCAACTGGGGTAACCCGACCGGCCCAGTCTACCGCATCGAAGATAACGTCCTATCCATTTTCTACGCCGAAGAACAAGCCGGCTTCTTGGCTGGTTACGGCGCCGTCATGGATGGCTATCGCAACTTAGGTTTCATGGGCGGAATGGCCGTCCCGGCCGTCGTCCGTTTCGGTATCGGCTTTGCCCAAGGTGTCCAAGCCGCAGCCGAAGAATTAGAACTGACTACTCCAATCACTCTCCGTTACCACTATACTGGCGACTTCGCGGCCAACCCCAAAAACAGAACGACAGCGAATAACATGTACGCCCAAGGCGCGCAGGTCATCTTCGCCGCCGGCGGAGCCGTTGGACAAGCCGTCATGGCGTCAGCCGAAACCTACCTGAAGAAGGTAATCGGTGTTGACGTTGACCAAAGTGGCGACTCGCCAACAGTAATCACGTCAGCCATGAAGGGTTTGAGCGCTAGCGTCTTCCAAGCTCTCGAAGCCTACTATGCCGATGAGTTCCCAGGCGGAGAAACCTGGAACCTCGATGCATCAAGAGACGGAATCGGACTTCCGACTGCCGAAGAATCATGGGGTTTCAACACCTGGACAGTCGCCGAATACCAAGTCGTCTTTGATGCCTTGGTCGATGGTACGATCGATGTCGACGCAAGCTTGTCATTAAGCCCAACCGCGTCCGACACCAGTCTCGACACATTACTCGATTTAGTCGATGTCACCTTTATCGCTTAATTAAGCCATTATTCGACTGCCGCACGGGGAGGAGTAACTTCCTCCTCGTGCTTTTAAATAATGAGGTATGCGCTTGAACCCCGTCATCGAAATGTCAAACATCACCAAACGATTCCCGGGCATCATTGCCAATGATGATATTTCGATTTCGCTGGAGCAAGGCGAGATACATGCCTTATTAGGAGAAAACGGCGCCGGCAAATCGACCCTAGTCAGTATCCTATTCGGAATGTACCGACCCGAAAACGGCACGATCAAGAAAAACGGCACCGTCGTTCATATCCGTAACCCCAACGACGCCCACGAACTCGGCATCGGGATGGTGCACCAGCATTTCAAGTTGGTCGACGTCTTCACCGTGCTTGACAACATCCTATTAGGATTCGAACCGATTAAGCACGGCTTCATCGACCGCAAAATGGCTGCCGAGCGTATTCAGAAGTTATCCGATCAATACCATCTTGCCATCGACTTGAAAGCCAAAATCGAAGATATCAGCGTCGGCATGCAGCAGCGCGTCGAGATCTTGAAGATGTTATACCGCAATAACGAGATTCTCATCTTTGACGAGCCGACCGCGGTTTTGACCCCGCAGGAAATCATCGAATTGATGAAAATCATGAAGGGTCTTGTCAAAGAAGGCAAATCGATTCTCTTCATCACTCATAAGCTGAAAGAAATCATGGCCGTCGCCGACCGGGTCACCGTGCTCCGCAAAGGCAAACACATCGGCACCGTCAATGTTAAGGATACCAATAAGGAAGAACTGTCGACGATGATGGTCGGGCGGACCGTCGAATTCGCCGTCCACAAAGAGCCGACCGAGGGCGATGAAGTCGCCTTACAAGTTAAAGGATTGAATTTCATCGACTCGAAAACGCATAAACACCTGTTGAAAGACGTTTCGTTTGAAGTACGCAAAGGCGAGATTCTCGGCATCGCTGGCATCGAAGGCAACGGGCAGACCGAACTCGCCTATGCCATCACGGGACTGATTCGGCAATCAAGCGGACACATCATCATCAACGGTGAATCGGTCGAGCGTCGTTCAATCCGCCACCGCAACGATCACGGACTCTCCCATATTCCCGAAGACCGCCATAAATACGGCCTGATTTTGGATTATCCGCTCAGCTATAATCTTCTTCTTAAGAAATACCATAAGAAACCATTCACCAAATGGGGCATGATTGATTATAAAGCGATTGGAAAACACTCGGATCGTCTTATCGATGCTTTTGACGTCCGCACTTCCCAGGGTGCCAGCACCTTAGCCCGCAGCATGTCGGGCGGCAATCAGCAAAAAGCCATCATCGCTCGTGAAATCGACACCGACAGCGACGTACTTGTCGCCGTGCAGCTGACGCGCGGGCTGGACGTCGGGGCCATCGAATACATATATAAACGCATCGTCGAGCAACGCGACAAAGGAAAAGCCGTCTTATTGATTTCGCTAGAACTCGACGAAGTGCTTGATTTAAGCGACCGCATCCACGTCATTTACGAAGGCGAAATCGTCACTGAACTCGATCCCAAGAAAACAAATCCGGCCGAAGTCGGCATGTATATGTCGGGGGCCAAAAAGGACCATAAACCGCAAACGGAAGCAGGTTCGCCGCAATGAAGGAAATGAATTGGTTCGAGCGAACGATTCGCAAGATATTGTCCAACCGCGGCTTTTTGAGCCTGTTGGCGACCTTCATCGCAATCATCATCGGCTTGATCATCGGTCTAGTCATCATGCTGATTGCCAAACCTCAGAACGCTTTTGCCGGTATTGAATATTTATTCGGCCGATGGTTATCGACTGCCACGCCGACCCGCATCGGCACCTGGCTCCATTATTCCACTTCCCTGATCGTGCTCGGTTTGTCGGTGGCCTTCGCTTTTAAGACCGGCTTATTCAACATTGGGGCGACGGGGCAATACACCGTGGGTCTTTTCGCGGCCTTGTACGTCGGGATGGCCTGGACCGGCTTAGGCCAATTCCAATGGCTTGTCGGCATTTTGATAGCGGGACTGGCCGGCGCTTTTTGGGGTTTCTTCCCGGGCTTTTTCAAATCTCGATTCAAGGTTCATGAAGTCATCTCTTCGATCATGTTCAATTACATCGGCATGTACTTGGTCAATTTCCTTATCACGAACGTTCGTAACGGATCTGGTGAATTGATGTTGTTCGACTCCTCATTTGGACGCACATTCGTCGTACCGTCAAGTTCATATGTTCCAACGACGTTCTTCGGCATCGATTTGCGCGCGATTTTCCCGGGATCGGATATCGACATCGGCTTCATAATCGCGATTTTATTGGCCCTTCTGGTGTTCTTCATCCTTTATAAAACCAAATTCGGCTTTGAGCTTAGGGCTTGCGGCTATAACCGCCATGCCGCCCAGTATAGCGGCGTAAACGAGAACCGCAGCATCACGCTATCGATGATCATCTCCGGAGCTTTGGCTGGTATCGGAGGCGGATTGTTCATCCTTGCCAGCCGCGCCGGCAACGTCGGCAACATTTATAAAACCGTCGACGTGCTGTTGCCCGAAGGCTTCAATGGTATTTCTGTCGCCTTGCTGGCACTTTCCCATCCGATCGGCATCATCCTTGCCGGTTTGTTCATATCGTTTATTCAGCGCGGCGGCTTCTTCATGCAGACGTTGATTAAAAACGAAATCGCCGACGTCATCGTCGCCTTTATCATTTACGCTTCGGCCATATCGCTGATTTTCCAAACGCGGATTTCCAACTGGCTCTTAAAACAGCGGACTGAAAAGAAAAAGGAACCGAAAACATGAACTGGCTCGATATCGTCATCTTGATGCTTAACGCGATGTTCCTTTTCACGACACCCCTTTTGATCACGGCTATCGGGGGCATGTTTTCAGAGAAAAGCGGCGTCGTCAACATCGCCCTTGAAGGCATCATGATTTTCGGATCGTTCTGCAGCATTCTATTTATCTCCACCATGCAGAACGCATTCCCAAACATCAACCCGACGCTTTTACTCGTTTTAGCCATTTTCGTGGCGGTAATTGCCGGGGTGATTCTATCGACACTATTGGCTTTTTCCGCCGTCAACCTAAAAGCCAATCAGGTCATCGGCGGCACGGCCATCAACCTGATGGCGGCCCCGATCGTCATCTTCACCGCCAGAATGATCAATCCCAACGGCGTAAGGACGATTCAATTCAGCAACAACTTCAATATCTCGAAGGTACCGCTACTTGGCGATATCCCGATTATCGGGGAAATATTCTTTCAGAATACGACGTTATTGACCTATGTCAGCATCTTCATCGTCATCTTGGCGGTCATCATCATCTATAAGACGCGGTTCGGTCTCCGACTGTCATCGGTAGGCGAACACCCGGGCGCCGCCGATTCGGTCGGTATCAATGTCTACAAGATGCGCTGGAGCGGCGTGCTTATTTCCGGAGCTTTGGCAGGACTGGGCGGTCTCGCTTTCACGATTGCTTCTTCGGTCTCGTTTGAAGGCCGGGTCGACGGCTATGGTTTCTTGGCTCTCGCGGTGATGATTTTCGGCCAATGGAAGCCGCTAAGGATTTTGCTCGCTTCGCTCTTCTTCGGCTTCATGTCGGCGTTGGCCTATAAATATCAGCTGATTCCCGGACTTGAGGCGTTTTCGCTTTCATATCTGATTAAATCGCTTCCATACGTGGCCACCATCGTCGCTTTGATCATGACCAGCAAGAAGACACGCGTCCCGAAAGCCTCGGGCACGCCTTATGACCAAGGTTCGCGGTAGCGGCATTACTGCAATTGATACTATCCAAAAAGACTAAACACGGCCAAATAGTACTATTTCTAAGGCCGTGTTTTTTTATTGCTATCGACAAGCTTTTGATTATTTGATCTGGCAGCGGTTCCTACCACTTCGTTTGGCATCGTACATATGGCCGTCGGCTCTGGCGATGAGCGAGGCCGAATCATCGTCGCGATTGACCATGGTTCCGCCGATGGAGACGGTGACGCCGATTGTCGTGCCGTCGTCGATTTTAAAACTCGAGGTCATGACGACGCTTCGTAACCGCTCGGCAATTTTTTCCAAGTCCTCTTTGTTGTCGACGTCGATGACCAATACGAATTCTTCGCCGCCCCAGCGACTGACGATGTCCGTCTTGGCCACGTTTGACAATAGCGAATTAGCCACTTTTTTCAATATCTCGTCGCCGACGATATGTCCGTATGTGTCATTGACGGCTTTGAAGTGATCGATGTCAATCATCAAAACCCCAAATGGCATCGAAAACTTTTTAGCTTCTTCGATGCGTTTATTCAAATGAAAATCAAGGAAGATCCGATTTGCCGCCTGCGTAAGCGGATTGGTGCGGAGCTTGTCTTTCAGTTCCGCGTTCTCTTTATACATTTGTTTCCGAAACCGCTCGTCGGTGAAAATCTCAATCGCGGCCACGATATTCTGCGCGGCATCGTGAATCGGCATCGTCTTGATCATGACGGGGATGCGATGCCCCTCTTTATGTTTTTAAGAAAACGTGCGCTTCGTTGATTATGCCGTTATCGAGCGTCTTTTGCAGCGGACAGCCGTCATGGCACAAGTGTTTTCCGGATTCATCGACGTGCTGAAGAATGTTTTGATAGCAAAGACTATTCGTTACTTCCTTGGCGGAATAGCCGGTTATTTGTTCGCTTCCATCGTTCCAATAGATGATTTTTCTATTTTTATCGACGATGTACACCCCCTCAAAAAGATGTGGCAATACATTTATGTCGTAAGTTATGCCCATATTGTTTGCTCCTTTGCATGATTATCGATTTCGACTGAGGTTCGATTTATAGTAACGGCTCCGCTCGTGGCGTTATGCAACGAAAAGTCGATAATAGAGTTTTAACCGACCGCGACTATAAAAATGCAAAAATGTACCGAAAAGAGCGACGATTAATAAAAACGAATCTGTTTTTGATCACTATAGAATAATATACGCCTCTTATAGAAACCATTGCCTTCGTTAAGTCTTTGACTGTATGCCGGCGTGACGATATAATTCAAAGTATATTATCCAAACAAAGGGAGCAAACATCATGCGTGTTGGCATCATCGGCCCCATTGGGGCCGGCAAGTCGCTGTTGTCCAAAAAACTTTCGGCGTACTATAACTGTCCGCTGATTGCCGAACCGGTCGAGAAAAACGAATATCTGCCCTATTTCTATAATGACAAGGAAACGTTTGCGATGCTGTCGCAAAACGCCTTCTATAGCGCCCTCTTCCTATTGATGTGGAAGGCTAAGGACGAACAGATGGTCATTTGCGATTCCACCCTTTATAGCAACCTCGTCTTCACCGAACTGCTGCGCTTAGAAGGCATCATGACGGCGATGGAAGTCGCCCTTACATATGCGATTGCCGACGAACATTTGAAGCGGATTCCCGATCTTGATTTACAAATCGTCTTGGTGCGCGATACGCCCGAACTGTTCGACAACGTCCGTAAGCGCGGCCGTGAGATTGAAAAAGGTCAGGAAGATTATCTTAAGTTCCACTACGCCAACTACTATGACGTGTTAAAAAGACTATTCAAAAACTATAAAGTTCCCGAACATAAGATTATGTGGCTTCGTTTAGGCGACATGCAGGATCCGAAGGAATTCGCCCGCATCATCAACACAATCGAAGACGCCTACGCCAATTCCAAACAATAAAAAAGCGCTTGAAGCGCTTGTTAAAAGTCGGTCAATCCGACTTTTTTATTTTAAAACGATTTCCGGTTTATTCATAAATTCCTGAACTTTGAGGAATCCGTCGGCCAATGGTTTTCCGGCAATGAGAGCGTGGTGGACGACAATGTTAAGATGCATCGTGACTTTACCGTTTTCAAAATGGAATTTGTCCCATGAGATACGGGGAATATAGGCGAACAGATTGTCGTTCATCGGATGCGTGATTGCCAAAAACTCAACCCAAGGGCAGCTGCTGATGTAGAACTGGTCATAGCGGGTGTCCAGCTGCGGCTTTGCCAGTTGCACTCCGCTTTTGACGCGGTCTACTTCCGGTTTGGCCTCGGCAAGGAAGGTTTTAAAGTCGCCTCTAATGACAACTTCGTCGCAGTTATCGTAATGGCCGAGGTCGGTCATCACGGTGAACGCCGGTTCGATGCGGTCGAATAGGAGAATGTCACTGCCATCGTAGCGGTAGCGGAACTCAGTTACTTCGTTAAGCGCTTTTGTGACTAGATACACTAATGAGAGAAATACCGGATAGCCATTTTTCTTCACATGATCATAAAAAGCGGTGATGTCAATCGATGAGGTCATCCCATAGGTTGGTTCTCGATATTCCTTAAACCACAGGAAATGCTTTTTCCCTACAAACGTATCGATGGCGATCTTCTTATAATCGTTCATGTGCTAAGAGAATCATCCTTTTTGCAATTCTTTATAACGGGCATCGATCTTGGCGATGATGGCGGCGAATTCGGCGGGGTCTTCCATGTCTTCGATCGGGAGCCACAAGACGCTATGGCCGTTCACTTTGTAACGTTTGTAGATACGTTCTAAAGTCGGATAATAGTTGGCGTTATGCTTGGCTAAGTACTCGTCTTGGCCTTTTTCGATGTCGCGCCCGCGCTTATGGATGTTGGCGACCAATTGGTCGGTCCTTCGGCTGATGACGATGTGGATGTCAAGCGGAGGTAGATGCCTTAACCCTTCCTCGGCGATGCGGTAGACGAGTTCAAGCTGATGTTCGTCCATATATCCTTCGCCGTGCAACTGCTCGGAAAACACGAGGTTGGAGAACATCGTCGAGTCGATGACGATGTTTTCGTTATGCCTTTCTTTATATAAAAGGATGAACAGTTCGCTATAAAACGCGTTTTGGGCGATGAACGACATCCGTTCTTTGTTGAGATAGAATACCGGCAGATAAGGTGATTTGGCGACCGGCTCTTCGACTAACGTCGCCTTATAGTAGGCGGACACTTTTGTCGCTAATAGCGACTTTCCGGCCCCGGTGGGGCCAATGATACCGATTCTCATTTTGTGTGAACCTCCTAGGTGGCAAAATGAACCGCGGTCCGGATTGAATGTTTTAGCGGAGCCCTAGCGGGAACTCTCTTCAATCATCTGGAGGACGCGGGAGACCAATAGGTCAAGGGCGACCAGATTATACCCGCCTTCAGGCACAATCAGGTCGGCATATACTTTCGATGACTCGACATGCAAGTCGTGCATCGGACGTACCGTTTTCAAATACTGCTCGGCGACGCTTTCTAAGGTCCGTCCGCGTTCGTTTAAGTCGCGGTGGATTCTTCTAAGCAGTCGGACGTCGGCCGGGGTGTCGACGAATATCTTGAAGTTGATGAATGCGCGTATCACCGGAATGGCAAGCACCATGATTCCTTCAAGGATGATGACCGGACACGGTTTGATGTGGTCAGTCGTCGGTTTGCGGCGGTGCTGGGTGAAGTCGTAATCGGGGCACTCGATGGCCTGCCCTTCGCGCAGCATCCTTAGATGCTTGACGATCAGCTCGATGTCGAAGGCTTCGGGGCAGTCATAGTTCTGTTTCTTCCGTTCCTCAAACGTAAGTTCGGGACGGTCGCGGTAATAATGGTCCAGGCGGATGACGATCGTCGCTTCGGGATTTGATTGACGCGACAAGTTATCGGCCAAGGTCGATTTGCCGCTCGCGGTCCCGCCGGCGATGCCGATGATGACAGGTTTCCTCATTGATGCGCTCCTCGTTTATTTTACCAAACATAACGAGGCATGTTTACAATTGTCAGCATAATACCGCTTTCAAACGACTACGACATGGTCAAAACGGCTATAAGCGTTATAATTATTAAACATTGTTCTTGGAGGTATCTCATGAGAATCGGCATCAACGGCCCCAATGGGGCCGGCAAATCGTTATTGACACGCGAACTGGCCGCTTATTTAGGCTATGATCTCGAATGGGACGAGGACACCGAACATTACGATGAAATCATCCTCTTCAATGATGACGGCACTATCGATTATAACGTCGACTATTGGGAAAGCGATGTCGTCTACGGACCATACGACAAACCATACATCATCGACTACACCAACGGCGTGGTTATCCACACGTATGACTATGAAGTGTCCATCGCCGCCTCTTACGTCGAGATGATTACCAATACTCTCATCGTCGTCAATGACGGAACCCATGTCGGGGCTTTCTCATTAACGGCGGTTCCCTCCATCGTGATTCCGTTTGATTACTATACCCTGACGCCGCTGGCGGACGATTACGCCGTGGCTGAAAACGATGATGGAATCGGGGTCATCAATCTTAATAACGAGGTCGTGGTTCCGTTCGTCAATTCGAACTTCAACATTCTCCCCAACCTGATTTACGGGGTATAAGGGTCTGATTTCTAAATAATAATCAGTTTTTGAACTAAATCGCGTTTAAATCAATGTCGGCGTTTTTCAAATTGAAAACGAGCAAAAATGCGCGCCATGGTTAAGTTGAGCATTACTTTTGATTATAGGCGTGCCTAGGTCTATGATGGCGGTGTCAACCGAAAGGACACCGAATATGAAAAAAGGACTATTGCTTACGGTAATCGTTGGCGCGACAGCCTTATTGGCTTCCTGCACCTCAATCACCTCATCGTTATCAAACACGACAAGCACCCCAACCAGCACGACCAGCGTTCCAATTAGCACGACTTCGATCACAAGCACAACCAGCACCACTTCTACTATCAGCAACACCAGCACGACGACATCGACGGTCGCCAGTTCTTCCCAGTTACGCGTATTCACTCTGACCGAACTCGCCCAATACAATGGTAACAATGGCAGCACTGCCTACATGGCCGTCAATGGCATCGTTTATGATGTCACGCACGCCCCTGAATGGAATAACGGCTGGCATAAGGGGATGCATCTTGCCGGAACCGACGCCACCGCGGCGTTTGCCGACAGCCCGCACTCGGCCTCGATATTGTCTTCTTTGCCAGTCGTCGGAACATTGGCCGCTTGATAAACGGACACGGCTAAACTACCTCGGTTATTGTTAGAACTACCCTTTTTAATTCAGCGAGTTATAATGTGATTGAGGGCAGGAACCAAGTTGAGCTGTTCATTCGATTCGTCGCCCTCCTAGTCGTTCGTCAAGTTCGAGCAGGTTCGCCAGAGATTCGGAGACATGTCAATAAGGTCTAGTCGCCGGTTCCCGCCCTCCCTCCTTGAAGAATGTGGTCTTCTAAAGTTGAAACGCGCACCCATTCCCGTGCGCGTTTTTTTATTGTTTTTTCTTCACTATCTTGTGCCATTGAATATTGTTTTGTGTCAAAATGGATGAGTCGCCAGGAGTGTCGACAAGCTATGAATTGGACTATCGGTATCGAAATCGTCGCCCCGTTGTTTATATTCATGTTCGTCGGCTACTTGCTTAAAAAAACAAAACTCGTCAACCCTGATTTCATCGACGGTCTTAATAAGTTTTCATACAAATTCACGATACCGATCGTGGTTTTTTATAATGTTTATCGAGCCGATTTCACGCATTTCAACCTCGATCTGCTGTGGTTTTCGCTGGCGATTTCCACCGTCATCCTTAGCGTTTTAACGGCAATCATCCACTTTGCATTGCGGGACCCGATCAAAAAGGGCGCCGTCATCCAAGGCTTCGTGCGCATGAATCAGGTGCTGTTCGCGATTCCGTTATTGCAGCAGATGTACGGCGATGCGTCCGCGGGCGTATCGGCGGTGCTCAGTACCTTGATGATTCCCATCACCAACATGTTGGCCGTGTCGATGCTGACTTATTATCAGAACGGCGGCAAGATTTCCTGGAAAGGCATCGTCGTCGGCATCATCAAAAATCCGTTTATCATCGCCACGTTGGTCGGTTTATTGATGGCTTTCGTTAATATCTGGTTTCCCGTCGTCGCGACATATACGCCCAAAATCGCTGTCGACACCGTGGCCGCGATCGCCGCTTTCGGCACGCCTTTGGCGTTGATTGCCTTGGGCGCTGGAATGTCATTTTCGAAACAGGAATTGCTTTACGACATCCGCTTCACGATGCTGATCAGTTTTCTTAGATTGATCGTCGTACCGGTCGTCATCGTGTCTTTGGGAATATTGTATGGTTTCCGCGGCGTCGAGCTCGGCGGTCTATTGATCGTCATGGGCTCGCCCTCGGCGGTGACCGGTTACCAGATGGCGATGCAGATGGGCTCCGATTACCGATTGACGCGGCAGGCGATCATCGTCACGACGCTGCTGTCGTTTGTCACATTGTCGGTTTTTATTACTATTTTATATAATCTCGGCATGCTATAAGCCGACTATTTGATCGCTTAAGACCGGCTGGTTAAAGTATTTAACGCGCGTTTTCTTTTTCATGAAAAATACATAGCGTCCCAGAAAGAACAGCGCGGTGAACGTCCACGTGATCGGATTCGATAAGAACACGGCGTAATACCCGATTAGCGGCGCAAGACCATAGGCCACCAAGGATCGCATCACTAACTCAACAACGCCGCCAAACAAGGCGAACGTCGCGTCACCCAAGCCCTGTAACGAATTTCGATAGACGAGAATCATGCCGAGAAATATGTAAAACGGCGGCATAGTCCAAAAGTAAATGCGGGAATAATGAATCAAATTAGTCGATGGATTATCTACGAACAAATTGATCATCAGCGGACCAAGCGGAATCAATAACACTGCACACATTACCGCGATTCCAAACGACAGCCGATTGGCGATCTTCAATCCTTTTTCAATACCAATCTTATTGCGGGCACCATAATTCTGGCCCATGTAGGCAGCCATCGCCGCTCCGACGCCCCAAAATGGAACGATGATGATGCCTTCAATACGCGCGCATGTCGCAAACGCGGTGATGATCGAATTGTCCGATGGACCCGCGAATGAATTGATGACTGATTGGATGGCGACGATGCCGAGGCTGATGATGGAAAACTGTAAGCCCATCGGCAAGCCGTTGCTGATTTGCCTTAAAGCCTCTTTCTTCTCCAGCATCAAGTCTTTTAAAGTAACACGCAATATGGGATATTTCTTAAACGCATAGATATATGAACCGATTCCTGAAATAGCTTGGGAGATGACGGTTGCCAGCGCGGCGCTTCCGACGCCGAGCCGGAGCACGCCGACGAATAGTAAGTCCAGACCGACGTTGATGACGCTGGCAATCGATAAGAAAATCAGCGGGGTAATCGAATTGCCGATGGCCCGGAGAATCGAGCTGATCATGTTATAGCCGACAATCGTGAAAATTCCGATATAAATCCAGGTTATGTATTGATATGACCATTCATAGATGTCCGCGGGAACGCCCAGTAAATTGAGCAATGAACGCGTTGAAGTCAAAGCGATAACGGTCAAGATGGCACACAAAATTATGGCTAGCGTGATGGAGTTGCCGACCGATTTCTTCATGCCTTGATAGTCTTTGGCTCCAAACTTCTGGGCAATCACGATAGCAAATCCGCCCGTGGTACCCGTGCCTAAGGCCACGATGAGAAAATTGATCGAGGCGGTAGTCCCGATCGCGGCGATGCCATCTTCGCCGATGAACTGCCCGACGATGACCGAGTCGACCAAATTATATAGTTGCTGGATAATAAGTCCGATGATGATCGGCAGCGAAAAGCGCAGTATGTTTTTGAAAATGTTGCCTTTGGTCAAATCGTGAGTCATACACTAATACTTCCCTGCGACACGTAAATCCGCGAGTGTTATTTTAGCACTAACGCAAATGAAAAGATGCCGGGATAAATCAAAATCGCGTGAAGGCAATATTGTCGCAGTTCAATGAGCAAAAATCATGGCAAATATTGGTTAAATAAGAATTACTGAGTATTAAAACGCTTCGGAAATCGTCTTGCCCTGCAAGTGCAAAACAAGATAATCCGGTCCGCCGGCCTTGGAGTCGGTACCGCTCATGTTGAAGCCGCCGAAAGGCTGGTAGCCGACGATGGCGCCCGTGCATTTGCGGTTGAAATATAGATTTCCGACATGGAAGTCTTTTCTGGCCATTTCGAGATGTTCACGGTTATTGGAAATGACCGCGCCGGTCAGTCCGTATTCGGTGTCGTTGGCGATTTCAAGAGCATGCTGGAAACTCTTGGCCTTGGCGATGGCCAACACCGGTCCGAATATCTCTTCTTGCATGATGCGGGCCTTGGGGGAGACATCAGCGATGACCGTCGGTTCGATGAAATATCCCTTCGATCCGTCGCGATGTCCGCCGGCGACGATCGTGCCTTCCTTCTGGCCAATCCCGATGTATTCAAAAATTTTGTCGAAGGCTTTTTCGTCGTTGACCGGTCCCATGTATGTGGTCGGGTCGGACGGATCGCCTACTTTAAGCGTCTTCGTCAGTTTGGCGATTTTGTCCACTAACTTGTCATAGATCTTTTCATGGATGATGGCCCGTGAGCAAGCCGAGCACTTCTGGCCCGAGAAACCAAAGGCCGATTTGACGATGGCGTCGGCCGCTAAGTCGATATTGCAGTCGTTGTCGACGACAATGGCGTCTTTGCCGCCCATTTCGGCGATGACGCGCTTGAGCCACAACTGTCCCGGATGGACGATGGCCGCTTTTTCATAGATGGAGATGCCGACTTCCTTGGAGCCGGTAAACGAGATGAAACGGATCTTTGGATGCGTAACCATGTACTCGCCGATTTCCGAGCCTTTTCCGGGCACGAAATTGACGACGCCGTTAGGCATGCCGGCTTCTTCTAGCACTTCAAAGAATTTATAGGCAATCACCTGGGTGGTCATCGCCGGTTTCAGCAATACCGTGTTTCCGGACACCATGGCGGCACTGGTCATGCCGACGAGAATTGCCATCGGGAAGTTCCACGGGGCGATGACGGCGCCCACGCCAAGCGGGATATAGCGATATTCGTTACGTTCAATGTTCGGCCGCGACAATATCTTATGGTCGATATCGGTAAGTTCGAGAATCTGTCTTCCGTAATATTCAAGGAAGTCGATCGCTTCGGCCGTGTCGGCGTCGGCTTCGGCATATGGTTTGCCAGCTTCCTTGGTCATCAAGGCCGAGAATTCGAATTTGCGTTTTCTTAAGATGGCGGCCGCTTTGAACAGGATGTCGGCGCGCATCTTCGGATCGGAGTCTTTCCATGTCTTGAACCGTTCGAGGGCGACTTCCAGGGCGACTTTGATTTCGTCCATGCCGGCCTGGCCAATAGTTCCGATCACCTGCTTGACGTCGGCGGGGTTGATGGAAGTATAAGCGCGCGTCGTCTTGATCCGCTTGCCGTTGATGACGATGTCGTAGTGTTTTCCCAAATAACCTTCGACCGTCTTCAGCCCTTGCTGATAGGCAAGGACGTTTTCGGGTTTGGAAAAGTCGGTTAACGGTTCCGTCTTGTATGGGTAAATGGCCATAATGCTTTACTCCTTTATCACACGACTGATTTTTCGATATCAATCGGTTTTTGCTGTTGGAATCGGTTCAGGCTCAGCGTCGTCATATCGAATGTCGTCGGTTCGCCCAATATCACTTCGGAAAGCAATAAGCCGGTCATCGGGGCGAGCATGAAGCCGTGCCCGGAGAATCCGCATGCCATGTAGAAGCCTTTCAGTTTGTCGGTGCCGCCGATGATCGGTTGCCGATCGGGCGACATGTTATAGGAACCGCCCCACTGCCGTACTACCCTTAGATTACCCAATAACGGCATCATGTGGGTGGCTGTTTTGGCCATTTCGTCCAAAAACTGCCATGTCGAATGGTTTTGGTGGCCTTTTTCGACGTAAGGATCGCCGCGGCCCATCAAGAATGATCCGTGGGGCACTTGCTGGCAATAGATGTTTTTGGAGAACGACATCACCATCGGTCCTTGCGTTTTCTCAATCGGTTCGGTCGCCAATATCTCGTGATTTTCGGAATAGACGGGGATATCGATGCCGGCCATGAGGCCGATCTCTTTGCTGTAGCCGCCCGCGGCATCGATAACGATGCTCGTCTCGTAAGTCGCCTTGGTCGTTTTAACACCGATTACTTGATGATTAGCAGTCATGATGTCGGTCACTTCTTCAAAGAAGCTGAATGTCACTCCTAATCGTTTGGCCGCTTTCATATAGGCATCGGTCATTTTAAACGGATTCAGATGTCCGTCGATGGGACAGTAGGTGGCCGATACGAAGGCGTCCTTATTAAGATGTGGGACGATCTTCAGCGCTTCATCTTTGTTCAAATATCGTGACGGGATTCCAAGACTGTTTTGGAGTTTGACGTTGGCTTGGAATTGCAAATCCTCGTTGGCGGTGGTCGCCAAAATCAGGTAACCTTCCTGCTTGAATTCGATGTCGCCCTCATAAGCCAGTATCTCTTTAGCGTGTTCAAAGAACTCAATGCTCTTTTTCGCCATCAGGCAATTGAGCATGGTTGCCCACTGGGCACGTACACCGGCGCCGCATCTTCCCGTCGCCCCCGAGGTGAAGAAGCTTTTATCGAGGACGTGGATGTCCTTGACGCCTTTTTTGGCTAAGTTGTAAGCGATGCTGACGCCGCTGATGCCGGCGCCGATGATAATGACGTTCTTCTTCATTTTTCAACACCGTCGACGATGTCTTTAAGCTTCACGCCAAGCAGCATCGGGCGCGGCCGCTGCGTCTTGACCTCTTCAATCGGCTTTTTAAGCTTTTTGGCGAGATATGTCTGCAGCAGATGCCCGCATGTGTTGGCTTGGCACGGCCCCATGCCCACTCGTAAAACGCGTTTGAGGTCTTCAAATGTCGTAAAACCTTGTGCAATCGCGTCTTCGATTTGCTGTAAAGTGACGTCTTCGCACCGGCAGATGATGATTTTGCTT
>Ga0116204_1000280_pt1 | contig 28194 bp, 46 predicted proteins | sample LakKivwa52mmetaG_FD_94481 | JGI IMG/M metagenome (GOLD analysis project Ga0116204, IMG submission 94481) | Anoxic lake water microbial communities from Lake Kivu, Rwanda to study Microbial Dark Matter (Phase II) - Lake Kivu water 52m metaG | ecosystem: Environmental > Aquatic > Freshwater > Lake... | reverse complement strand
CGGCTTCGGGAACGACTTGCGCTCGGCGACCCAAGGCAGGGGCATACCATACCAGGAGTACGCGGGCTACGAGCCTCTGCCGCGCGACTTATTGGTGAAGATTGTCAAGCAAATCCGCGAGCGGAAGGGCGACAAGCCCGACCCGCCGACCCCGAACGATTTCCTGGACGCTTAAGTGCGCCCAGGAAGTTTTGTTTTTCTTCCATTCCCTAGTGCGCGCCACACATATCCATTTATAAACATTTACAATCACAATTGGTAATAGGTGGTAATATGGTCGAAAACATCAAGATAGTTTCGGCAAGTAGACCGGTTCCAAAAACCCCTGAGGAAACGCTTGAGGCAAGGAAGAGCGTGTTCCATAGGCATTTCAATATTTATTCAGTTTTGCCTCCAGGCCCTCTTGCAAGGGAGGGATATTCGAATCCCAACAAAAATATCAGGGAGTGTTACGATCTTAGCATGGATATTCCAAAAGCCAAGCTCATCCCAAGCCTGGTTTCCGACCAGCAATACGCATCTTCAGGCAATAACAAGGCAAATGGCGTTGAGATTGGGCATAATACCTATCTTTCACAGGAAGACTACGCAAAAATATCATCTGATGCCGGCCGTATTTCCAACGGCATTAGAAACATTGTCGCCGATCTTGAGGCGCAGTACGAACAGTCAAAAGGTCGGAAAGGAAAAATAACATCCATCCAGCCAGTGCTCAATTTTTTTGAGAAGGGAGACAACAGGATCTACGCGCTCAGCACTCATTTTTTTAGCCACAATGAGTTCCTGTTTGAAGGTTACTCGATAATGAGCGAGGATTCCAAGTTCCAGAATCCAAATTATTGGATGGTGGTGGTGAGTACTTCCAGGGAAACCGACAACGACGCTTTTGCGCTTGCGAACTACTATCAGCGTCTAGGAGTCAATTGCGCAATAGTCTCGTTTGAGCAGAACCCTCAGAACCGCAAGAAAAATCCCGGCCTCCACATGAAGGAGAAGATTGCCGCGCTTTCCACTGAGAACGCGGAGCTTAGAAGCTCGCTTGAGGGCTCCCGCCAGCAGATAGAGCAAGCGCTTGCAGACCTTGAGAGCGCCAAAAACGCGATAAGCACATCGAACACCGCTCTTGGCGAGCAAACCAACCTAAGGGCAACCCTTGAAGAGTCGATAAGGAATCTAGGGAATCAGGCGCAGCAGCTTAGCGTGGATCTTGAAAACGCCAACCAGTCGATTGCCAAGCTCAAAAACGAAAACGCGCAGCAGGCGCAGGAGCTTTCCGCCCGCGCAAATGAGCTTGCAGTTGCGAATCGCACAATAAAATCATTGGCGTCAACAATGCAGGAGGCAATCAGCAACCTTTCTGGCGCCGGGCTCTTCGGGGCAAAGAAGGCTGCCAACGAGGCTGCATCGCTTCTCGAGGCAAGCCTCGCATTGCTTCTCCAGGAAAACCCCATATTATAAGAAGCAATAATATCCTTTTCTTTTTTCAATTTATTTTCCCAAAGCTTCCGCTAATGGAAATTCCTCCCACTCGCCAGCGTCAGTTCCAAATCCTCGTTCTTGAAATATAGACTGCGTTGTAGGTTTTCGCGCTCTCGGACGGGCTTGTCTTCTTGCCAAGAAGGTAGTCGTCCCCGCCAGATACCGCATATATCCGTTTGGCAACCTCTATTTTCAGAGAAGAAAGAAGGTTTTTCCCCTCGATTGTCATCTCGCCCGAATCAAGTGCGGACATTATCCCCATCTTCCTCTTTGCCATCTGCTCGGCGGCGCGGTTGCTCACCTTCACGACAATTCCCGGATCGGGGAGCGTGCGCGTCTCAAAGTAGTATAGCTCGCCATTCCTTGTTTCGACACCGAAAACGTCCTGCCCGAAGTAAACGTTTATCCTCTCGCTCCCAAGAAGCACCTTCGCGCTTTTCGGTATCCTCGGGTCGACATTCGTCTGGTAGTCTGCAAGAAGCTCCTCCCTTGTCTTGTTCAAACGATAGGGGTAGCAAAGCGAAAGCAGGAGCAGGCACGTGAGAAGCGCGAATAGGAACCTCATAGCCCTTCTTTTCACTTTCCACAATATAAATAATGCTGCCCGGAGCGTTTTCACGCCCAACAACCACACGCGGCACCCCGACGAACCTTTTTAAACTCTTGCCCCATATATAGAGCCCACTTCTTACTTTCGGGTAAGATGACACTCACCGACACCCCTCTTCGCGAGGGAAAGACGCGCGGTGAATCGTTGCTAAGGGAAAGGGAAAGCAACACTTAATCAGGGATATTCATGGGCAAGCGTTCAGGACACAAGAAAGGCTCAGTCGCATTCCGGCCGAGAAAGCGCGCGGAGTCTCAGATGCCGACTGTTGGCTACTGGCCGACATCATCGGAGAAGAAGCTTCTTGGCTTTGCGGGCTACAAGGCAGGCATGACTCACATCACCTATATCGACGACACCGAGGCGCCGACAAAGGGCACTGAAGTGTTCGCATCGGCAACCGTGCTCGAGTGCCCGCCCTTAGTCGTCTACGGCGTGCGCGGCTACAAATCCGGCAACGTGAAAGGCGACATGGTTGTGGGGGACGAGAAAATCCTCGGCGCAATAGGGATAGGCAAAAAGAAAGACACGAAATTCTCTCCTTCTGATGTTGATGCGCGTTCTTCTTCGAAGAACGCATCCGCCTTCGGCCCTGCCGAAGTCGATGAAATTTTTGTTCTTGCTTACACGCTTCCTGGAAAGACGGGCTTTGGCAAGAAAACACCCGAGCGGATGGAAATACCAGTCGGCGGGAAGGACGCGGCTGAAAAGCTCGAGTACGCAACATCTCTTCTTGGGAAGGAAGTGAAGGCTTCGGATGTTTTCAAGCCCGGCGAGTTCGTCGACGCAATCTCGATAACGACCGGCAAGGGCTGGCAGGGAACCGTGAAGAAATTCGGCACCGCTGTCCAGAGAAGGAAGAGCACGGGCAAGCGCCGCCACATCGGCTCGCTTGGCGCCTGGCACCCGGGCTACGTGCAATACACCGTCCCGCGCCCTGGGCAGATGGGCTACCACAAGCGCACCGAAATAAACAAGAGGGTAATGAAGATGGGCGCGCCCCAAGAAGTGAACCCGGACGGCGGCTTCACGCACTACGGACTCCTCAAGAACGACTACCTCCTGATAAAAGGCTCGCTTGGCGGCCCGCAAAAAAGGCTCATACGCCTGCGCCGCGCGGCAAGGAAAGGCGGAGCGGCAAAAACTCCGGAGATAAAGTTCGTCTCCACAAGGTCTAAGCAGTGATTCTCATGAAAGCGCAAATTTACTCAATCGAAGGGAAAGCGGTGAAGGAAGTCGAGCTTCCGCGCCAGTTCGAAGCTGAGGTGAAAGAAGACCTCATTTCGCGCGCGGCAATCTCAGACCAGACGCGCCGCTACCAGCCAAAGGGCAACGACCCGAGGGCCGGATTGGAAACGTCGGCACGCTACCGCGGAAGGAAGGAGGACTTCGGCTCAGGCAAGAACAAGGGAACCGCAATCCGCCCGCGCGAGGTTCTCCCAAAAGGTAGGCTTGGGAAAGTAAAGAGGATTCCCTCGGCAGTGAAGGGGCACCGCGCCCACCCGCCGCACGTCAACAAGGTAATAATCGAGAAGATGAACAAGCGCGAATACGCGGTTGCCCTCCGCTCGGCAATCGCGGCAACCGCGCACACAAGCACGGTCGTGCTTCGCGGCCACAAGGTTCCACTCTCGCTCAAGCTCCCAATAGTGCTCGACAACTCATTCGAGTCGATTGCAAAAACAACGCAGGCGCAAAAGTGCCTCTCCGCGATAATCGGCTCGGACCTGGAGCGCGCTCACGAGAGGAAGCTTCGCACGGGCGTGCGCTCAAGGAAGGGCGGCAAGCACTATCCGAAGAGCGCAATAATCGCGGTCTCAAAGGACTGCCCGGCGCTTCTTTCATCGCGCAATATTCCCGGAATAGACATCGTGAAGGCATCCGACCTCACAGTCGAGCTCCTAGCGCCTGGCGCAAAAGCCGGCCGCTTGGCAGCATACACCGAGGCCGCGCTTGCGGAAATCGCGAAACTCTGATGTGATATTCATGGCATGCATACAATACCCGATAACAAACGAGAAGGCGATTGGCTTAATCGAGCTCCAGAACACCCTCACATTCATAGTCGACAACGCTGCCACAAAACCTGCGATAAAGAAGGAAGTCGAGGAGCTTTTCGCTGTCAAGGTGGCGTCTGTGAACACGCTCATTTCGCCCTCGGGCAAGAAACGCGCCTATGTGAGGCTCAAGGAAGGCTTCAAGGCCGACGACGTTGCGGCGAAACTCAAGATGGTCTAAAGGTGCAGTAAATGGGCAAACTGTTAAAGCAGCAAAGGCGCGGAAAGGGCTCGGTCGCCTACCGTGCTCCATCACACCGCTACAAGGCGGAGCTATGCTACCGAAGGCTCGACGAAATAGAACGCGCAGGCTCCATGCGGGGGCAAGTGGTCTCGTTCGTGGATGACCCCTCGCGCGGCGCGCTTCTGATGAACGTCCTTTTCGAGGACGGAAGCGCAATGTGCATGCTCGCGCCAGAGGGAATGGCGGTCGGCAGGGAAATCCGCACGGGCGCATCATCACAGATCGGGCTTGGCTCATGCCTCCCGATTTCAAAAATACCCGAAGGCTCCATGATATACAATATAGAGATGGCTCCGGGGGACGGAGGCAAGCTTGTGCGCGCCCCGGGCTCGTACGCGACAATAGTCTCGCGCGAGAAGGATAAGGCGTTCGTGAAGCTTCCAAGCAAGCACACGCTTGTGCTCCTCGGGGGATGCCGCGCCCAAATCGGCGTGGTGTGCGGCGGTGGCAGGCTCGAAAAGCCGCTTCTGAAAGCCGGCGCGAACTTTTACAAGAAGCACGCGCAGAACCGCAAGTGGCCGGTCAACCGCGGCGTCCACATGAGCGCCTACACCCACCCGTTCGGCGGCAAGCAGCACCACAAGGGGCGCGGCAGCATGACAAGCCGCAACGCGCCGCCCGGCAGGAAGGTCGGGCACATCGCCGCGCGAAGCGTGGGCAGGAAGAAGGCGCACGTGGAGGAGCAGAAGCTCGCAGAAAAGGAACAGTGAAAAAGGGATGCTTATGCCAAAGATTGAAACTTACCGCGGAATGGGGAAGGACGAGCTTTCCAGGCTTTCTACAGAGGAATCCCTCCCACTTCTCACCTCACGCGCACGCCGCGTAGTCAAGCGCGCGCTTTCAGGCAAGTCCGCGGTCGTGAAAAAATTCATGAAGAAGGTCGACTCGGTGAGAAAGTCGGGCTCTGGAAAAACCATCCGCACGCACATCCGCGAGGCGGTCATCCTCCCTGAATGGCTCGGCCAGACATTCGCAGTCTACGATGGCAAATCCTGGAAGACGGTCGTAGTGACTGTCGACAAGATAGGCTTCCGTCTCGGAGATTTCGCCCACACCACGGGAAGGGTGCTCCACTCGGGGCCCGGTGTCGGAGCAACAAGGGGCAGCAAGTTCATCCCGCTCAAGTAAGTGATGCACATGCCTTATGCATACCAGCCAAAGAAGGAGAACGCGCCGCGCATTGCGCGCGCAAGGATCAGCGGAGTCAACGCATCCTACAAGGACCTGTGCGAGGTGTGCCGCAACGTGCGCGGAAAAGACACAGACTACGCGCTCGGGTTCCTAGAGCGGGCGGCAGAGGGCGAGCAGGCGATTTACTTCGCACGCCACTGTAAGCGCAAGGGACACCGCCGCGAGCTTGGCGGAAAGAAGGGCGGCTTCCCGGTGAAGTCGGTGAAATTCGTGCTCACCGTGCTCCAAGGCGCGGCAGCAAATGCGAGCAAGCTCGGGCTTGGAGCAACAAAGGTTGCGCACATCATAGCGAACAAGCAGGACACCTACCCGCGCATGTCCCCCAAGGGCAGGCGCATAAGGCATGACTATGAAACCGCATTCATAGAAATCGTTCTCGAGGAGTCGCAGGAAAAATCCGGCTCCAAGAAAGAGGAGAAGAAGGCAAAACCCGCACCAATGCCAAAGCAGGCAACTCCCGCTCCAAAAGCGCAACCCGCAACAGCGCAAACAGCAAAGCCCGCTCCAACCGAGGCCAAGAGGCCCGAGGAAAAGCGCGCCGAGCAAAAAATGCCTGACACGAAACAAAAATCATCCTCGCAAATCGAGAAGCAGATTCCGCAGAAGCAGCATTCAACAATATAGAGAAGTGAAAACATGGCTGACAAGACCAAGGTTGAGGAAAAGTTCATCGAGGACGCAATCACGCGATACCGCGTGTCCAAGTTCCTCGAGACCGAGCTTGACCGCGCAGGGTTCTCCCGCGTGGACATCCAGCGCACGCCCATGGTCACCCGCATCGCAGTTGAGGTGACAAACCCCGGGCGCGTCATTGGCAAGCGCGGCAAGAGCATACAGGACCTCACCGACGCCATCCACAGGCAGTTCAAGATAGAGAACCCGCAAATCTCGGTGGTCGAGTCGACCAATGAGAACCTCTCGCCCAAGCTCGTGGCGAAGAAAATCTGCCGCCACATCGAGATGGGCAAGAAGATACGCGCAATCCTCCACGCCGCGCTTCGCGACACAATCCGCGCGGGCGCGCTTGGCGCGGAAATCGTGGCATCAGGCAAGATTGCGGCAAAAGGGGGCAGGAGCAAGTGCTTCCGCGTGATGTCCGGCTACATACCGAAAGCCGGCGAGCCCGCGCGCCTCGTCGCGGACTCCCGAGTCACAGCCTACCCCAAATCCGGCGCAATCGGCGTTCATGTTCGAATAGTGCTTCCAGGGACGGTGTTCCCAGACAAGGTGGCAGGCGCGAAAATCGAGATTCCGAAAGTCATACTCGCGGCAGAGGACATAACTTCCTCGACGCCCATGGAGGTTGCGCCGAAAACGCAGCCCGAGCCAATGCGCAAGCGCCGCGCCCCCCAGAGGAGAAGGTAAGAGAAAATGGCAATCATCAAGAAAAGCAAAATCCGGGAGCTTTCCGATGCCGAGATGCAGACCAAGCTCTTCGAGTTCCAAAAGGAGCTCAACGCAGAGCGCGGCATGCTCTCATCCGGCGGAAGGACTTCAAACCCGGGCAAGCTTCGCGAGCTTCGCAAATCAATTGCGCGCCTGATGACAATCATGCACGAGAAAAAACTCGGCATAGTGCGGAAAGTGAAAGAGGCGGGCAAGAAGAAAGAGGAGAAGCCTGCCGAGAAGAAGCAATGATAGTCATAAATCATGACACATATGCGGGCCCGTGCTTGCGTGGAAACGCTGCGGTGCGAGGTTCGCGGGAATGTAGGTGCGGGCCCGTGCAAAAAGTGCGGGAACCGCGGAAGGTGAATTGAGTTGGCAGATATCTGTCAGAAATGCGGGCTGATAAAGGAGATTTGCTCCTGTGACATCCTCGAAAAGGAGGAAACGCAGCGCATCCGCGTGTACGCGACCAAGAAGAAGTTCAAGAAGCTGGTGACGATTGTCGAGGGAATCGACAAGTCCAAGCTTGTTGACACCGGGCGCGAACTCAAGCAGAAGCTTGCGTGCGGGGGCACGGCAAAGGACGGCATAATTGTGCTGCAAGGGGACCACAAGCGGAACATGAAGAAGATGCTCGTGGCAATCGGCTACCCAGAAGAGAGCATAACCGTCCTTGAAGGGCTGCAATAATTTCCAAGTTGGCATGAGAGCATGATGAAAAATTTCAGCAGAAATTTTTCGGATGTTGGAAGCCCGCAGGGGTTACAACCATGATAACAAAGGAGAACCTTCGGCTGCACGAGCTCATCGGGCTTTCCGCCCGCGTCTCCCAAAGCCTCTCCCGCCCCTATGAAGGGGCGTCCGGGGTGGTGGTGGACGAGACGAAGAACACGCTCGTGCTTTCCGGAAAGGGGGGCGAGCGGCGCATACCCAAAAAGGGCTGCATCTTCGAGTTCATCCTTCCCTCCGGCGAGAAGGCAAAGCTCGAGGGCGACGGAATCGCGTTCCGCCCCTTTGACCGGCCGAAAAAGCTGAAGTGAACGGGAAAATGCGGGAAAAATGAAAAACGGACGGCGCGGGAAAGCCCGGCGTTTTGGAAAATGAAACGAATGAAGCAAAAACGGGATGTTTATGGAAAATCCAAGCAGGAAGGGGCAAATCGTTGCGCGCGGGCACACGAGGAGCGGCATCGTGGTGAGCGACCGCTCGAAAAGGACGGTCATAGTCGAATGGGACTCGCTTGAGCCGTTCGGCAAGTACCGCCGCTTCGCGCGAAGCAAGTCGCGCGTGCACGTGCACAACCCGGACTCGCTTTCCGCAAAGCTTGGCGACATTGTCGAGATTGCCGAATGCCGCAAGATTTCGAAGACAAAGGCATGGACGGTCACGAAGATAATCAAGAAGGCCGAGGGCAAGGTCGTGCTCCACGAGCGCGGAGGCCGCGCCCTTGAAGAGGAGGCCGAGCGCCTCAAGAAGGCCGAAGTAAAGCGCGAGTGATAATATGAAAGGGCTTGGAAGCAGTATCACAAAAGGGCTTCAGACCGGCTCGAGGATGGTCTGCAACGACAACTCGGGCGCGAAGATAGTCCAGATAATAGGCGTGAAGGGCGCAAAGGCAAAGCGCGCCATGTGCCCGAAAGTCGGCGTCTCCGACATCGTGACGGTCGCGGTCAAGAAGGGCACGGTTGGCATGAAGAAGAAGGTGCTGAAAGCCGTCATAGTGCGCCAGAAGCACGCATTCCGCCGCCCGAACGGCGTGCGGATTTCCTTCGAGGACAACGCCTGCGTCATAATAGACGACCAGGGCCTGCCCGTCGGCACTGAAATAAAGGGGGTGATTGCCCGAGAAGTGGCAACCCGCTTCCCGAAAGTCGCGGCAATCGCGGCATCAGTAATGTAGCGTGGTGTTTATGGAACAGTCAATACAGCCCCGAAAGCAGCGCAAATTCCGCTACAACGCGCCAATGCACGCGCGAAGGAAGATGGCATCCTGCCACCTCTCCGACGAGCTCAAGACCAAGCTTGGCACCAAGAGGCGCAGCATCACCGTTCGCAAGGGCGACAGGGTGAAAGTGATGCGCGGCGAGCGGCGCGGGCACGCTGGCAAAGTGATGGAAGCCGACCTCTCCACGCTCAAAATATATGTTGAGGGCGTGACTCGGCGCAACGCAAAAGGAGTCGAGAAGCTCATAGCAATCGACCCCTCGAATCTCATGATAATGGAAGGAGAGTTCACGAAGGACAGGCTCGAGGCAGTAAAGCGCTCGGGCAGCAAGAAGCAATAGTCATCGATGTGATAAAATGGCAAAGAAAGGCGGTTCAAACCACATGGTCCGGAAGCGCGCGCACAAGCGCATCGGCGTAGTGGAGCGAAAGTCAGTGCAATGGCTCCTCGCGCCCTCGCCCGGGCCCCACAAGAAACTCGAAAGCGTCTCGGCAGGCGTTCTCCTGCGCGACGTGCTCTCACGCGCATCGACGCTTCGCGAGGCAAAGCGCATACTCATAGCAGGCGCATTCATTGTCGACGGCAAGAAGGTAAAAGATTGCAAGCGCCCGATTGGCCTCATGGACATCATCACCGAGCCGCTCTCTAAAAAGAGCTACAGGATTACTCTTTCAGGCCCGAACATGGTGCCAAAGGAAGTGTCAGGCGCCGCAGCCACGAAGAAGTACCTTCGCGTGGTGAAGAAGCACATGGTGCCCGGAAAGAAAATCAACCTCACATTCCACGACGGAAGGAATTTCATTGGCGACAACCAGGTCAGCACAGGGGACACCTGCGTGTTCTCGGTGCCGGACTTCAAGATGGTTGCGCACATCAAGCTCGCGCCGGGCGTGCGCTGCCTTGTCGTGGAGGGCAAGCACCGCGGAGAAATCGCGAAGCTTGAGAAAATAATCGAGAGGCCGGGCTCGCACGAGTCCGAAGCACTTCTCTCAGGGCTTGCGGGGGAGTTCGTCACAGTGGCGAAATACCTCTTCGCAGTTGACGATGAGTTCGCATAAGAATGGTTTGCAAATGGCATTTACAGGTGAAGAAAAATGGAAAACAAGATGCGCGAGGCCGTCATTGACAAGGTCACGCTCAACATAGGCGTCGGCAAGGCGGGCCAGGAGCTCGAAAATGCCAAGACGCTTCTTGAGCGGCTTTCAGGCTCCAAGGCAGTGCCCACGCAGGCAAAGGTGCGAAACCCGGTGTTCCGCATAAAGAAGGGCGACATCATCGGCACCAAGACCACGCTTCGCGGTCCATCTGCGATCGAGTTCGTCAAGAAGGCGCTCAAGGTAAAAGCATTCACGCTCTCGCCGCGCTCGTTTGACAAGGAGGGCAATTTCTCCTTCGGCGTGCCGGAATACATCGAGTTCCCCGGGGCAAAGTACGACCCCCAGATAGGCATGATGGGATTCGACGTCTGCGTAACGCTTCGCAGGCGCGGCTTCCGCGTGGGCAAGAGGCGCCGCAACAAGTGCAAGGTCGGAGCGAACCACCGCCTCACGCGCGAGGACGGAATAGAGTTCGCGAAGAGCATGCTTTCGGCAAAGGTTGAATGATATTTGAAAGAGGTTTTGCATGGCAGAGAAGGACAAGAAAAAGAGGAAGACCCCGCCCGAGCACAAGTACCAGGGAAAGGGAATGCGCAAGTGCCGCTTCTGCGGCTCGGCGCGCGCCCTCATCCGCTCATACGGGCTCCGCATTTGCAGGCGGTGCTTCCGCGAAGTCGGCGAGGAAGTCGGCTTCCGCAAATATTAGCCTGAGGGATTTTATGGCGAACGACCCATTGGCAGACGCTCTCAATACGATAAAGACGCACGAGATGTTCTGCAAGAGCGCGTGCGAAGTCAAGCCGAGCAAGCTTGTGCGCGAAACGCTCAAGATACTCCAGAAGCGAGGCTACATCGGAGACTTCGAATTTGTCGACGACGGCAAGAGCGGCTTCTTCCGCATAAAGCTCCTCGGAAAGGTGAACCAGTGCTCCGCAGTGAAGCCCCGCTTCGCGGTGAAGAGCACCGAATGGGGAGAGTGGGAGCAGAAATACCTGCCGGGAACAGGCTTTGGCATGTTCGTGGTCTCAACGCCGCAAGGCCTGATGACAAATGGGGACGCGCGCGGCAAAGGCTTGGGCGGCAGGCTCATCGCTTACGTTTACTAAGGGGATTTCAATGAAGATACCGCAAGGCGCAAAAGTGTCTGTGGACGGCACCAAGGTCACGATTAGCGGCGCAAAGGGCACGCTTGTGCGCGACTTTGCCCACCCGGATGTCCAGCTTGAAGTGAAGGGCGACGAGTTTTCCGCACAAGGCCCCAAGGCAATGGTCAACACCATTGAAGCGCACGTAAAGAACATGTGCATCGGCGTGGTGTCGGGCTACTCGGCAAAGCTCAAAATCCTCTTCTCCCACTTCCCGATAGCGGTTGAAGTGAAGGGCAAGGACATGCTGATAAAGAACTTCCTTGGCGAAAAGCAGCCAAGGCGCGCAAAAATAGTCGGGCAGACCAAGGTGGAATCGAAAGGCCCGGAGGCAACCGTGTCAGGCCCCTCGAAAGAGGAAGTCGGGCAGACGATTGCCAACATAAAAAGCGCGACAAGGATAAGGAAGCGCGACTCGCGTGTCTTCCAGGATGGCTTTTACGTTGTAGAATCCTGATGTGGTATTTATGGCATCCAAAAAGAGAACCCACCCGCAATTCCTCCGCCCGAACTACGGGCGAAGCTCGCGAAGCAGGATAAAGAAGGCATGGCGCCGCCCCCGCGGAATTGACAACAAGAAGCGCCTCAAAATCGCTTACATGGGCGCCTCGCCATCAATAGGCTACCGCCAGCCCGCAGACATACGCTACAACCACCCCCGGGGGCTTCCCGAGAGACTCGTGCAGTCTCCCTCGGAAATAGCCGGGCTAAAAGACGTCATCATCCGCATAGCATCAGGAGTTGGCAGGAAGAAGCGCGAGGAAATAATCAGGCTCTCCGAGGCGGCAAAGCTTCGCGTTGCAAACAAGGCGAAGAAATACCCCCCCAAGGCTGAAAAGAAGCCCAAGGAGGAAAAGAAAGAGCCGCAAAAAATAGAGAAGGCAAAGATACCCGCATAAGTGATATTTATGGCAACCAACACCGTCCGCCGAATCGCTTCCGACATACTTCGGGCAGGCGAATCAAAAATCCGCTTCAAGCCCGACGCAATGCAGAAGATAGGCGAGGCGCTCACCCGCGAGGATGTCCGCTCGCTCATAGCAGACGGGTCGATATACGCGATTGCAAAGCGCGGCGTCTCGCGCCTTCGCGGAAGGACGAAGCAGGCGCAGAAGCGCAAAGGCAGGAGGAGAGGCGCAGGAAGCAAGAAGGGAACATTCGCAACACGCGGCGGCAAGAAGCGCGCCTGGATAGACAAGGTTCGCGCGCAGAGGAACTACCTCTCATCGCTCGTGGAGGCGGGCAACATAGCGCCAGAGGCTTCCCGCAAGATATACATGATGATAAAGGGCAACGCCTTCAAGGGCGTGAAAGTGCTTGAGACCTACCTCAAGGACAACAAGCTCGTGAAGTAATTTCGGGTGTTTATTGTGGCACAGGCAACAGGACCGGTATACAAGGTGGCGTTCCGCCGCAGGAGGAAGAACCTCACGAACTACGCCAAGCGCCTTGCGCTTGTCAAGGGAGGGGTTCCCCGCCTCGTGGTGCGAAAGTCGTCGAAGAGCATACTCGTGCAGGCGCTCACATTTGACGCGAAAGGCGACAAGGTGCTTGCGCAGGCGCACTCTCGCGACATGAAGAAATACGGCTTCCCCGCCCGCTGCAACTCCCCGACCGCATACCTTTGCGGATTGCTCGCAGGAAGGCTCGCACTCAAGGCAGGCGCCAAGGAATTCAACCTCGACATCGGCATGTACACCCCAAGCAGGGGCGCACTCGTATTCGCAGCCGCGCGCGGCGCGATTGACGCAGGCCTCAAGTCAAACTACACGGAAGAAATGATTGCCGAGGCGCGCGTGAACGGCACCACAATAGCGGAATACGCCAAGTCTCTCAAAGGCAGCGACGAGGCAAAGTACTCTCGCCTTTTTTCCTCATACCTGAAGGAGAATTTCCAGCCGGAGAAGCTTGCGGAAACATTCGCGGTGGCAAAGGCAAAGATAGGCGCAGTTTAGGCGAAATGGTGAAACGATGGCACGATTTAACAACAGGCGCGGCGGAAGGAGAAGGGAGTCTGACGAGCCCAAGCCCGAGTGGGTCCCAAAGACCGACATAGGGCGTCAGGTAAAATCTGGACAGGTCACTTCCATAGAGGAAATATTCCACGCCGGCAAAGGCATACTTGAGCACGAGATGGTCGACCACCTCTACCCCAACCTCGAGGAGGAAACGCTGGAGGTGCGAAGCACGCAGAGGATGACAAAGAACGGCCGCAAGGCGCAGTTCCGCGCAGTCGTGCTCGTTGGCGACAAGAACGGCCACGTTGGCATCGGCGCAGGCAAAAGCGAAGAGGTAAAGCCCGCAATCGAGTCAGCGGTGAAGAACGCAAAGCGCAACATGATATTCGTCCCGCTCACAGGCGAGCGCGAAGGCCAGCGCCACACTATCCCGATTCTCGTTGTCGGCAAGGTAGGCAGCGTGCAGGTAACCCTCAAGCCCGCGCCCCTCGGCGTAGGCTTGGTGGCAAACGATGTCGTGAAGAAGGTGCTCTCAAAGGCAGGCGTGAAGGACGTCCGCAGCTTCTCGCGCGGCAGGACCCGCAACATATTCAACACCGCAAAAGCCGTGATAAACGCGGTCGAGCGGCTCAACACCATGCGCCTTCGCGGCGAATGGGGCGAGCAGGGAAAAAAGGCTGAGAAGGTGTCCTCATGAGAATCGCAGTAATCAGGCTTAAGGGTAGCTTTTCAATAGGCCCTGACATAAAGAAAACACTCACTTCCTTCAAGCTCGACAGGCTCTACTCCTGCACGCTTGTTGTGGACAACGAGTCAACCCGCGGCATGCTCCAGACAGTAAAGGACTTTGTCGCCTACGGCCCTGTGGAGAACGACACGATTTCGCTTCTCCTCCTAAAGCGCGGCAAGAAGGGCGGCAAAAAGCTCTCACAGGCGGAAGCGGACAAGCTCGCCATCGAAATATCCTCTTCAGGAAAGAAGCTCTCCGACCACGGAGTGTCGCCGGTTTTCTTCCTCTCCCCGCCCCAAGGCGGATTCGGAAGCAGGAAAACCCACGTGCCCTTCGGGCCCGTAGGCAAGAACCCGCAAATCGCAGAGCTCATATCAAGAATGGCTTAAGGTGCGCTTATGGCAAGACTCAAGAAAAGGAACCGAAAGTTCAACGGAAGCCGCAACCACGGCAAGGGCAATGCGAAGAACTGCCGAGGCAAGGGCAACAAGGGAGGCTGGGGAAGGGCAGGCATGCACAAGCACCGCTTCACCTACATAACCGCCTACGAGCCTGACTTCTTCGGGGTACACGGCTTTGCCAGCCTCAAAAAGGTCAGGATAAAGACCGTGAACCTCCACGTAATAGAGCAGCTCGCACTCATGGACAAGCTCGAGAACAAGGGAGGAAAAGCAACCTTCGAGTTCGAAGGAAAAATCCTCGGCAGCGGCCACATAACCAAGCCCGTACACGTGCGCGCCCTCTCCTTCTCCGAAGGCGCCATAGAAAAGATAAAGAAGGCTGGCGGCTCGACCGAAACGATTGGAGCGAAGAAGGAATAAGAACGACTTTTAGGTTTTTTAGGGACGGGTAGCGAGAGCGCTTGTTACAATTTACAACCTACCGACTCTAGCTTAGTTTTTAGTATTTCGTCAATCTGACCAAGTTCATCTGGTTCTACCGATATGAATCTCGTCTTTGTTTCTTTATAGAGTCTTTTCTTTTCGTCCATTTTCCTATCATATTCTGGGTCGCCCCTCATACCCCAATATTCAATAACCACATTAAATGCCGTTAAATAAAAATCGGGTCTAACCCAGCGTTCGAATCTACCAATTCGCAAGGTAATCTGTTTGTCATAATCATAGTCTATATTGTTGGCATAAAGAAAGTCAGCAATTAACTGTTCGCCTTTGGATTGAACAGTATCTCCTTTTTTTGTCGCTAGAGTGCATTTCTTTTTCACAGATACCTCGAATTCTCTCGATGCAACTTGTTTATTAAGCTCCTTCAAACGTCTGTCTAAAGTAGCAGTTTCTTCAAGTGTTTTTTTCTTTGTAGCTTCTAACTCTCTTATTTCCTTTTGGCGCTTTTCCCTTTCTAACAATTCATTCTTAGATGCTTCTTTGAATCTCAACTTGACCAAGTTTTGTTGTCTAATAAGTTCGTCAATTTCCTCATTCAATGATTGAATTTTTTCAATTTTTTGTTCTGCCTCTAGTTTTATTCTTTCTATTTCCGTCCGCGCTCGGTCATTCTCAAGTTTTTTATTAAAGAGATAAAAACCTATAACAATTATTAGGAAAATCAGTCCTACAATTAATAGGAAAGCAAAGATTGGCAATATGCTATTGAACACACGCCAAATGATGGAGATAACGTCTCCAAGAATGTCTGGTCTATCTGTGCATTTTCCTCTAACACAGTAGCCTCCTTCACACAAGTTAGCGCTCGCACAGACCTCGCCGTTATTCAATTTTTTACATACGCCTACCTCGTCCATCAATCCGTTTGCGCATTCTTCAGAAAGATTGCACAAGGTTTTTGTTCCGGGTGGCAACGCCCTTCTTTTTACGCATGAATGGCATTCACACTGTATTTCATTAGCCCCACATTGACAGTCATTCAAATAGCAACAATTTTTGTCGGTGGAGCATCTTCCCATAATGCAAAAGCCGCTTCCGCAATCTGTATTACTGTTGCAAGAAACACCATCATTCAAGCAGACATTTCCACTGTGAGGCGGGCACTCTTGGCAATGTTCAGTTACAATGTTTTCTTTTTCATATCGGACATAAGTATCATTATTTTCCTTTAAAATCACTTTAATCGTAGCTTTATCAAAGTTACACATATGCGAGCTTACTTCGGTATTTATCGATATTTTCTGAAAATCACGAGGTAAAACATCTACCAAATTGTCGTAAAACCGTTCAATGTAGCGTCCAGGACTAGATCCGGTGTCTATCACATATCTGAACATCACACGCATTGAAATTGGAACATCATAATTGTTGTGGAGTTCAAATCTACAAATTGGACTACCGTCTTCTATATTAGACGGCTTAATTTCATTGGTTATGAATTGATTTGTTGATAAGGCATAAACATTCAGTTTCTCGACTTCGTTAGTTACATTTTCTCGGTATTGGCAGGTTAGGTTACTTCCTTGTGCGAAAATTAGGCTAGCCAAAAGCACAAATGCCAAGGCGAATTTCAAAACCCGCACCGCACCACCGAGCTATTATCTGTAAGCGGGTTTATAGGTGTTGCGTAAGTCGTCCTATCTCCCAATCACGTGCATCGTCGGCCGTATCGCAGCCAAAACGAACACGAGCGCGTACACCCACCAATCTAATGACAATAACGGCGCGTAGAGCTTTGCGGCAAGTAGCGCGAGGAAGAACACGCTCACTTTCACCATTCCCATGTCAAGCGCGTCCATCCTCTTAACTTTCGCATCTGCCCATTTGAGGTAAAATCCCATTTCGCTCACCAAGAAGGAATTCTCGTGACGGCAATAAAAAACAATCATCTTCCAAGCCGCTTGTAAACCCTTTTGCGGTGGTCGATGAGCGTGACTCCCACTTGCCGCAGATTGTCATCTATGTTGGCAATCACGCGGTAATCCCCCACCTTCAGCCGGTAGTCTTCCCGCCCCTCAAGCCGTTTGAAGAAGCGGTGCGGGTTCTCCTTTGCGGATGAGCATTTGTCAAAAATCCTCTTTCTTGTCTCCTTTGGCAGGCCTTCGAGTGTCTCGATCGCTTTTTCATCGTAGACAATCTCATAGGTCACAAGCCCAGCCTCTTCCTAGCCTCGGCCTCAGTCAGGTAATTGCCGGCTTTCATCCTCTTTCTCGCAGCCTCAATCCGTTCAATAGCATCGCGGGAAAGCTCCGGCTCCTTCTTGCAGGTGTCGGCTATGTTCACCAGCTTCATCACCACCTCGTCATAGCTCTCATTCCGGTATTCCCGGTAGCGGTCAAGGTGGGTCTTTGTCGCCGTATGCATCCTTACTGTGCAGATATCCATATACATCACGTATACATCAATATACGAAGGTATATTTAATTCTGCGCCTCTTGCCATGGTAATAGGGCGCTTGCCGCGCTTAAAAAGAAGGGCAGACCTCCCTTCCGGTGGCAAGGTTCCGCCTCAGCAGTCTTTTCAACTATTTCACCGGTGCTTATCGCCGCAAAAACGAGCGCGGGCATTCCTTCTTCATAAAATCCTGCGTTTATTGCGCCGTTTTCCTGAAAGTGTACTGCTCGACAAGCTGCCTTGCAAGGAAATTGGCAAACTGCGCATCATCACCCCTGTCGCCAGCCTCAATCACCGAATAATACACCTGCTTGTTCTTGACATAAATGATGACTGGGGGGAAGCGGTTTTTCATCAAAATCCAGTTCATGGCAAGCCTCGAGGCCCTTCCGTTACCGTCTGTGAAAGGATGTATCTGCACAAGGCGGTTGTGGAACCAGGCTGCAAGCTCCACCGGGTGGAGCGTTTTCCTTTTCTTGGAATACTCCTTGCAAAGCTTCTTCATCTCAAAGGGCACTTCCTTTGCCTTCGGGGGAGCCCATTCCGAGCCTGCTATCCTGATCTCTGAGTCGCGGTAATCGCCCTGTATGCGGCAGGCTGTGTTCTTTGTGACCATGAACTGGAGCCTGCGGATGAAAGCTTCATTCACCTGCCCACTGTAGCTTTTGGCAAACTCCCAGGCGTCCTTGCCATTCATGGCCTCTATGACGGCATCGGTGCCTGTTCCCTGCGGCGCAATCCTGTCCGACAGCACAAGCGCAGTTTCCCTCAAAGTCAGGGGGTTTCCCTCAATTGCATTGGAGTTGTAGGTGAAGCGGACAACAAAATCATTCGGAATGGCGTCATCCGGGAAAGACTTGAAGGTTATTGCCGAGGCCCGCAGGTCCTCCAGCTGCTCCGAAAGCTTCTGCTCCAACTGCCTTGTTTGGTATGCCTTCGGCGCCTTTTTTTCAATCTCAATAAGCATTTCACGGAGCTTTTCCTTCGAAGGCATGGCGGGCCCGAGAAAGATGCGGACTTTTTTCACTTTTTCGGGGGAAACCCTGAAGCTTTTCACAAGATAGTAGTAGGTGTGCTTGCCGTGCTTTTGTTTTTCTATGAATGACATGTGCATTTCCTCCAGAAATGCATCAGACATTTCCAGCGGGAAATGCTGATGGAAATTTCCTCCGAAATTTACAGACAGTCGACGAAGTCGACTGGATGGTATGGCTACAAAGTTAAAATTTATAAAGATTGTGTCCATAATGGCTACAATTTGTGTGTTTTGTTTATATGTAGCCATATAAACATGCCGTGTCGCAGGGGAGTTCAATCCTTCTAGCAGAGCAAATAGTTGCCTCTAGTGTTCCCGCGTTCGTCCCAGCGTCTTCGTCGTCTATCTCCCAATCACGTGCATCATCGGCCTTGTCGCAGCCAAAACGAACACGAGCGCGTACACTCATTTGGCCAATCACGCCGCAGCCATCATCAAAGCCAGCAAAGCTGCTTTTGTGCCATTATTTTATCATTTCGTTTATAAAACAATCAAAATGACTATCATTTTGTATAATATTAATACGAGATGATATATTTATAAAGTCTAGCAGGGTAAAAGGATGAGCCTTTCAAATATCATGGCATAGGCGGACACGTGAGAAGATGACACAGCTAGGGGGATTTCGGCTTGGCATGGCTCGATTCGGGGAGCAGGGGAAAATGCAGGATAATGGCTTGCGTGAGCTTAGCGCGCGGGCAAAGGAAGAGGGAGCCGCCTATCCCAAGAAACGTTTCGTATATTCCCGGATTGAACATCACCTGGGCGAACGCATATTCATTGCACTTGTGGGCCCGAGAGGGGCAGGAAAAAGCACGCTTCTGAAACAAATCCATCACAAAGCAGACGCATCCTTTTACATCTCTTTTGATTCTATCGGCACCATCAATCTTTTCAACGTGTCAAAAGAATTGATGGAAAGCGGCATCCGTTTGCTTCTTCTCGATGAGATCCACGCATATCCTGGCTATGGCCGTGAACTCAAGAAAATCTACGATTTTCTTCCCAGCCTGCAGGTGGTGTTCACAAGTTCCTCATCAATCTCCCTGCACGAAACCACCTACGACCTTTCGCGCCGTGTGAGATTAATACCAGTCCCTTCCTTCTCATTTCGGGAGTTCATTTTTTTCGCAAAAAATGAGGAGATTGACCCGATATCTCTCACAGACCTGGCGAATACCGCGCGTTGCAAAGCCTATTATGGGCAAAACATGCAGTTTGAGCCTCTTTTTGAATCATATCTCACCGGGGGCGTTTATCCGTTCACCCTCAGCCATCAGGATACCATTTTCCAGTTTCAGAACATGCTGGATGCTATCATTGAACGCGACATGGTCAGGATTTCACGCATCACGTTGGCAGAATCATCCGATGTTCGCCGAATGCTAACGTTCATAGGCAAATCCCCTTCCGAAGGCATCAGCTATTCCAGCATCTCACAAAACATCGGCGTTGATAAAATAAAGACCCAGAGATACGTCGAACTCTTGGAGAAGGCATTTGTACTTAGGCGTGTTCTTCCCAAAGGCACCAACGTAACCAAGGAACCAAAAATTTTGTTTACGCCTCCCTATCGGCTGCTCTATAGACAATATGACGAATGTATCGGGGATCTGCGCGAGGACTTTTTTGTAGATGCCATCTCTCGCCTCAAAATAGAGTTAAACTACCTCAAGGGAACGCGCGGAGAGAAAACACCAGACTATCTTGTGGGGAGCGTAGTCTGCGAAATTGGCGGACGCAACAAGGGGCGCAGCCAGTTCAAGGGTTTCACTGCCCGCAAAAACAAGATAATCTTCACTCAACCGGGCATGTTGGATGATATGCGCCGCCCCCTGTTTTTCGCCGGGATGCTCGAATAAAGTGGCCATGGCGAAGATTGCCGAATGCCGTACATTAATGTAAAGAACGATTTTACGCGGCATCGTCAACGAAGCTTACGCTCCATCCCGTCGTTCGTTCGTCTATTTCCCAATCACGTGCATCATCGGCCGTATCGCAGCCAAAACGAACACGAGCGCGTACACCCACCAATCTAATGACAATAACGGCGAGTAGAGCTTTGCGGCAAGTAGCGCAAGGAAGAACACGCTTACCTTCACCATTCCCATGTCAAGCGCGTCCATCCTCTTAACTTTCGCATCCGCCCATTTGAGGTAAAATCCCATTTCGCTCACCATCTATCCGTTCGCTTCGTGAGTATTTACGGCTTGCGGTATCGGCGTTCTGCCAAGCGTTTTAAGCTTTTCAGGGGATGGGAATAGCATTGGTGGAAAAATGAGGGACTACACAGTTGTCATTGAGAAGGACGAGGACGGCTACTATGTCGCGTCCGTCCCGGCGATTCCAGGCTGCCACACCCAGGCAAAGACCCTCGACAAGCTGATGGAACGCATACGCGAGGCGATCGAGCTTTGCCTTGAGGCGGACTCTGGCGCCCCAAGCCACCAGTTTGTCGGCGTGCAGAGCGTCAGGGTGAAAGGTTATGGCCGGCTTGCGCCCGCTCAAGCTTAGGGAAGTGCTTCGTGCGCTCTCCAAACTCGGTTTTGTCAAGACAAGGCAGAAAGGCAGCCATGCGCGCTTCGAGCACCCGGACGGAAGGTCAACGGTCGTCCCGCTCCACAACGACAAGGAAATAGGCAGAGGGCTTCTTGCGAAAATAATCAAGGACTGCGGAGTCGACGCCAAGGAGTTCATGGGCGAGTAGGCAAGCGTGTCCACAAATCATAATCTTACCTTTCCCTTCGTATCGGCAACGAATTCCTCGGCATCCTCGACATACTTTTTCGCAGCCTCGTAGCCGAACACGCCCTTCCCGTAGTCTGCGCTGCTCTTGTCCGCCATCGCTTTTTGGAGAAGCCTCAAAAACCGCCGGCTTTCCGCACCGACCTTGCCCTGCGCAAGCATCTTCGAGAAAAGCGAGGGCGCGTCGTCGTGCCTCGTCGCCTTCAGGCGCAGGAAACAAAGCGTCAATGCGTCGTTTGCCCGGATTATGGCGTGTATCGCAAGCGCGCAGCACACGTTTGCCGCGGCGCCGTCATTCTCGGCAAGTGCGAGCTTGTCCTTTGCTGAAACAAGCCAGGACTCGGCTTCGCCAATCGCCCGCTCCTGGGTGTCAATCATGCGAGCCTCACCGCTTTCTTGCCTTCCAGGAAGCTCTCAAGCTCGCCTTTCGAGTCAAAGGGGAGCGGGACCACGTTCACGCCGTATTTCTCGTGCATGTCCGATATGAGTGAGGGCAGGTCGATTTTCCTCTTCAAAAGCAGGGCAATGTCGATATCCGAGCCGAGTTTCTCGCTTTTCGAAGCCACGCTGCCGAACAGGTAAGCTTCGGCAACCTCCTTTTTGGAGCCAAGGGCGCGCTTGAGCCCGGCTATCGAAAGGGCCTGGGGCGAGACGCTGAGCCTGACAATGTCTCCCAAAAGCTTTGAAAACGGGCCTGCCTTGTACCGCACCGCCCGGCTCCTGCCGATAAGCGCCACATCCACAACATCTGCCTTCTCGAATTTCTGGACAAGCTTCCAGGTGGTTGTGAAGGGCAAGCCTGACACGCGGGAAAGCTCGTTTATCGAAAACTGCCTCTGAGGGCTTGAGCGAAGCGTTTCGTAAAGCTTCCGCGCCCCGGCGTATGTGAGGATTTCCAGCGCATCCATGGCAATCAATCCTAAAAGGGATGATATTATCCTTTTTGGGATAATGAATAAAAGCCTATTCCTGCTGTCGCAATTCCTCATGGTAAAAAGGGCGTTTCCCGCGCTTAAAAAGAAGGGCAGACCTCCCTTCCGGTGGAAGTTTGCGTCGTTGCCCCATATAACTTTCCTATACGACTGTTTACTTTTCTTATACAGCCATGGGCAAAGCTAGCCTTGATGCAAGATAGCCAATCCCTTGGGCAGAACTAAATCTTCTTCACGCCTTTTGCGCGAAGACCCTTGGGGCCTGACTCAACTTCGTACTCCACCTCGGTGCCGGGAGCAAGCGGCGCTCCGCCTTCAATCGAAGAAGTGTGAACGTACACGTCCTTGCCGTCGTCTCCGGTTATGAAGCCGAATCCGCGCTCTGCGTTGAACATCTTCACTTTTCCTTTCATCATATCACCATCTGCTGATTTCCTTTGTTGGATATGCACAGCTTATAATACGTCCCTAATTCCCCTGTGCGGCGCAACCATTATAATGCCGTATATACATGGCATATATGCGAAGGTGATATAGTGGTATATGCGCAAGTGGAGCTTGGGGATTACACAAACCGCGTGCTGAACGTGCTTAAGGCAAAGTTCGGCCTCAAGGACAAGTCCGAAGCCATAAACAAGTTCGCGGAGATTTACGGCGAGGATTTTGTGGAGAAGGAGGCGAACGACGAATACGTGAAGAAAATACTCGAGTCCGCAGACCATCACGCAAAAAAGTACGGCAAGCGCAAGATGAGCCTTAAGGAACTTGACGAGCTTTGCGGGGCGGACTAGATGTTCGATTTCGACATGACGGATGCCCTCAAGCTGAAGGTCCGAAAGCTCCTGAGGAAGGACAGGAAAAAGGCGGAGATAATCGGCAAGAAGATACGTGAAATAGTCGCCTGCACTCCTTCTGAAATCGAGCATTACAAGAGCCTGCGGCATGATTTGAAGAACTACAAAAGGGTGCACATCAACACCCACTTCGTCCTAACCTTCAAGGTGGACAGGCAGGCGAATTTTGTCCTCTTCGTCGATTTCGAGCACCACGACAAGGCATACTGGTTCCGCTTCCAAAGTTCCGCAAAACCCAAGTCTATTTAAACCTTTAATCACCCAGAAGTCCGTCTTCGGCTAAACATCGCCAGTTGATTCTCTATGGGAAGCTCTCTAGATTTCGTCAAGCCCGTGCTCCACCTCGTCCCCGAGGTTTCGCCGCCCCCAAGGCCGCCCCCCCTCCCTGAAAAATTGATGTGGACAGGCATCACGCTCATCTTTTTCTTCGTCATGTACTCAGTCGTGGCAGTCGGAGTCAAGCCAAGCGTTTCGGGCTCGGATTTCCTCCAGGTGGTCACGGCAAGCAAAATGGGGAGCCTTATCACGATCGGCATAGGCCCCATAGTTCTTGCAAGCATCATTCTCCAGCTTTTCGCAGGGGCGAAAATAATCAACGTCGATATGAGCGACCCAGATCAGAAGCGCACATTCCAGGGCGCCCAGAAAATATTCTCGATCCTCCTCTGCTTTTTCGAGGCGGCAGTATTCGTAATTTTTGCAAGAGTCGCGCTCATGCCGATTTTTCCAGGCGAAGGCCACTTAGCCGACGGCTCGCTTCACGCGCCCTTCACGCAGGCGCTTGTCATCCTCCAAATCGCACTCGGCTCGCTCATCCTCCTCTACCTTGACGAGGTGGTCTCCAAGCACGGAATAGGGAGCGGGATATCGCTTTTCATCGCAGCCGGAGTCTCGATGGCGATTGTCGGGGGCGTCATCACAGTATTCACGGCGGAAAACGGGGTTTTGGCCGCGCTCACGTCAGGCACTGCGGAGGCGCTTCCACTGGCAATACTCGCGATGCTGCCAATCCTATTCACCCTGCTGGTTTTCCTCGTGGTCTCATATGCGGAGGGCATAAAGGTCGAAATCCCGCTTGCCTTTGATCGGGCAAGAGGCTTCGGCAGCCGTTTTCCAATAAAGCTCCTCTACGTTTCCAACATACCGGTCATCCTGGCCTCAGCGCTCATACTCAACGTGCAGTTTCTCGCGCTCGGCCTTTCAGGGCAGCATCTTTGCATCGGAGGCGAATACGACGCCGCCTCGCAGGAAATAAACAAATGCAATGGCGGGTTCGACCTCGTGCAGGCAATCGCGTTCGTGGACTCGAACAGGCAGGTGCGCGACGGGTTCTTCTACCTGATTTCGCCCATTTACCGCCCGCTCCAGGGCAACTACGGCGCGTATTTCAACTATATAATATCGGGCACCACGCCGATTTTCGGCATTCCAGAATGGGTGCATGTCATTTTCTACATATTCTTCATGATGTCGCTTTGCGTGATGTTCGGCCAGTTCTGGGTGGAAACAACCAACATGGGGCCAAGAGATGTGGCCGAGCAGCTTGACAAGTCAGGCTTGCAGATACCTGGCTTCCGCCGCGACCCGAGAATCGTTGAGAAGAAGCTTGGCGACTACATACCCTACATCACCGTTCTTGGAAGCGCGTTTGTCGGGTTGCTTGCCGCGCTTGCCGACATGTCAGGAGCGCTTGGCACAGGCACGGGAATCCTGCTCACGGTCGGCATCATCTACAAGATGTACATGGACTTGGAGAACCAGCGGCTCTTTGACACCTATTCAAGCATAGGCGGTCTTCTTGGGAGGTAGTTTTCGATGATAATAGTGATGGGCGTTCCAGGCGCAGGGAAATCCACCGTCCTTGCCGCAGCCTCGAACTCAGGCTACAGAATGGCGAACTACGGCGATTTGATGTTCGAAATCGCCTCAAAGGAGTTCGGCATAAAGCACCGCGACGAATTGCGCAAGCTCGACACTTCAAAGCAGAGGAAAGTGCAGGCGGCGGTCGGCGATGCGCTCTCAAAGATGGGGGAAAAGACCATTCTCGACACCCACTGCTCCATTGCGACCCCGAAAGGCTACCTGCCCGGGCTCCCATATTCGCTTCTCGTAAAGCTTCACGTAAGCCAGCTCGTGCTCATCTCCGCACCGATAAAGGAGATAATCGGCAGGAGGAAATCAGACACCACGCGCGTGCGCGACGCGGAAAGCGAGGAGTCGCTTTCCGAGCACGATGCGATGAACAAGGCGTTCCTTGCAACCTACTCGTGCTTGACGGGTGCGCCTGCGCTTGTAATACTCAACAAAGATGGCGGGCTTGGAGAGGCGCAGAAAAAGCTCCTCTCCATCCTCTAGCCTTGCGGTGGCTTCATGGCTTTGTTCAATTTTTCAGTCGAGCAGTATCTCGCATTCCTCGCTGTCCTTGCGGCGCTTTATATAGCCGTGCTCAATTTCGCGCAGGGAAAAATAGGCGGCGCGAGGAACATCAGGGCAATACAGGCTGAGATGCGCGCGCTCCAGATGAGGATGAACGAGGCGGCAAAAAAGCGCGACAGCGCCGCGCTTGACGCCGCGGTTTCCGACAACATGAAGCTCACCATGGAGATGATGGTGGTGCAGTTCAAGATAATGGCGGTGATTCTCGCGCTTCTCATCCCGCTCTCATTCGTTTTCCCATTCATTGAGCCGCAGATGCACGATGACACCACGCACATTCTTTTTGACGACGGGCTAGCCCCCCACTGCGACACACTTGCAGGAGACGGCACCCATTCATCCTGCATGGCAATGCCCGCAAACGCGCAGAAGGGCGCATGGGTAATCGATTTCCACCTAAAGTCATCTGCCAATGAAACGGTTTTCCGGAACGCGACTGCGCTTTACGTGGAGGGGGGTGCGCCTGGCGACATCTGGCTCCAGCCTCCGCAGCAAGGAGGTATTCTGGATATTGTCACGGGCAAAAAGCCAATGCTGATGCAGGTATCGGTTTCGAAGGAGAACGCAACGCTTGGCGAGGAATTGGCGCTTTATGCAACCCCGCCGCACAGGCTTTCTGAAGGCGAGCGGATAGTGGCGGTTTCCAACAGCGGAACATTCCTTTACCTCGACTTGCCGACCACAATACCTTTATTAAACATCCGCCGTATAATCGGCTCCTACGGGATATTCATTTTCCTCGCCTTTGTGGAGAGCATCCTCTATGCAATCGCAAAAAGCGCCTATGGGGCGATAAGGAAAAGGATCACACACTGAGGTGAACTCATGCCGCTTCCAAAAAACAGGTCAACATCGGTGCGAAAGGTGAGCAAGCGCACGCCGAAAGGCAGGCACACTATCCACTATTCGCGAAAAGTTTCGGGAAACCGCCACAGCTGCGCCCTTTCAGGCGCAAGGCTTCAGGCGGTCTCATCGCTTAAGGGCAAGGGGAAAAGCTCCCGCCGACCGAACCGCAAATTCGGCGGTGCGCTCTCATCCGCATCATCCTCTCGCGTGATAATCACTGCGTCGAGGGTGAAGGAAGGGAGCATGACACTTGACGAGGTCGACCTCACAATCCTTCCCTATGTGAAGAGGCTTCTTGCCTCCAAGAAATAATCGCGGGCGGCAAGCAGGAACAAAGGCTGAAAAAGGAGCGCGGACGCATGATAATCTGCATCGCTGGATTGTCGGGTTGCGGGAAAAACACAGTAGGCAGGCTGGTTGCGGAAAAGCTTAACCTCCGCATCGTGGACCCGACATTCAAGACGATTGCGAAAAAAGAGAAGATGGCGCTTCTGGACTTCCACAAAAAAGCCGAGAAGGAGCACAAGATTGACAAGGAGTTCGACAGGCGCTTAATCGCCGATGCCGATAAGGGAGATTGCGTTGTCACCACGTGGCTTGGCCCGTGGATGATAAAGAAAGCCGACCTTCGCGTGTGGCTCCATGCTCCGGCAGCAATCCGTGCAAAGAGGATTTCTGGCAGGGACGGCATGAAGGAGGAGGAGGCGCTCGCGCACATCGAGGAGCGCGACTCGGCAAACCGGGCGCGCTACAAAGCCGTGTACGGGATAGACATTTATGACCATTCGGGGTTTGACCTCGTGATAAACAGCGCCGTCCTTTCGCCCGAGCAGTCGTCCGAGACGATTGCTGCTGCGGCAAAGGCGAAGATGGCGCGGGCAAAGAAAAGCAGTGGCAAGAAGTAAGGATTATTTGGTGATTTGTATGGCAGCAATCCAAGTCGGAAGGGTTTGCATAAAGACAAAGGGCCGCGACTCCGGCGAAAAGGTGGTCGTCACGAAAGTGATTGACGCGAATTTCGTGATGGTGCGCTCGCCCGCAAGGAAAAAGGGCGAAAGAAAGTGCGCAGTTTTGCACCTTGAGCCGACGGAAACTACGGTTTCCGCATAGTTTTTTTCCATTTCACTTCTGCGGTCTTATCCCGCGCAGAGGTTTTCCATGCAAACAATGACGCAAGAGCCGCCTACTTCTTTTTGCCAGCCGCTTGATGAGCTTCTCAACACCTCGTTTGTCATAATCGACAAGCCCCGCGGCCCCTCCTCGCACGAGGTTGCGGCCTGGGTAAGAAAAATACTGGGAGTTCCAAAGTCCGGCCACTCAGGCACGCTTGACCCCAATGTTTCAGGGGTTCTCCCGGTAGGCTTGGGCAGGGCGACCAAGCTCCTCCCCTATTTGACGACGAAGGACAAGAGGTATGTTTGCCTTATGGGTACGGCGCGGGACTTGCAAGAAAGCGAAGTGCTTGCGCTTTTTAAGCGGTTTACAGGTACAATAATCCAAACTCCGCCGAAGGAGAGCGCGGTTGCAAAAAAGCCACGAAGGAGAAAGGTTTATTATATTAAGCCCGTCCAATTAAAGCCCAAGAAAGTGCTATTCGTTGTGCACTGCGAGGCTGGCACATACATAAGGGTGCTTGTCTCGGATTTCGGCAGATTCTGCGGCGGGGCGCAAATGCTTGAGCTGAGAAGAATCTCAGTGGGCAGCATCCCCGAGGAATCGGCTGTGACGCTCCAGGCGTTATCAGACGCCATGTGGCTTGCACGGGAGCGCGGCGACGAATCGCGCATAAGGGGGATGCTGTTGCCTGCGAACAAGGCGCTCTCCCTTAGGAAGATAACGCTCGAGGATTCCGCCGTCGAGGCGGTCTGCGCGGGCTCGCCCCTTTACGCGCCCGGTGTTTCGGGCGCCGACCCTGGCATTTCGCCCGGGCAGGACGTCGCGCTTGTAACGCGCAAGGGCGAGGTAATTGGAGTCGGGGTTGCGCTCGCAGAGTCGGCGCAGCTTTCTTCGGCAAAAGGCGGCGCATCCGCAATGCCGAAGAGAATAATCATGAAGCGGGGCACATATCCCGCGGCATGGAGGCAATAGGAAGGCGATGCCGGGGTCGCATAACCTGGTAGTGCGCACGCCTGGAACATTTTGTTCGTTCGGAAAGCGTGTGGTCGCAAGGCCGTATGGGTTCTGGCATCCCCGGAAAAGCGGTT